>Ga0209834_10002071_pt1 | contig 10783 bp, 9 predicted proteins | sample Mar14236cmmetaG_FD_184134 | JGI IMG/M metagenome (GOLD analysis project Ga0209834, IMG submission 184134) | Marine hydrothermal vent microbial communities from Guaymas Basin, Gulf of California to study Microbial Dark Matter (Phase II) - Marker... ...
AAAGATTGACCGACTCCGATTGATAGAAGAGAAGATTCAAGAAATGATTGAAGAAGGGACTATAATGATTGATTGTCAAGGGGCAGTGGTTGGTCAGGTCAATGGACTATCAGTATATGACCTGAGGGAATACTCTTTTGGTAAACCTACTCGAATTACTGCTAGGACTTCTCTGGGAAGAGCTGGGATAATCAATATTGAAAGAGAAGCTGATTTAAGTGGTAAAACCCACAATAAAGGAGTGCTTATCCTGAGTGGTTATCTTAGGTCAAAATATGCCCAGGACAAACCCTTAACTGTTGATGCCAGTATATGTTTTGAACAATCTTACAGTGGCGTAGAAGGTGATAGTGCCTCTTCTACAGAAGTCTATGCCCTACTCTCCAGTCTGGCCGATTTACCTCTAAGACAAGATATTGCAGTCACTGGGTCTATTAATCAAAAAGGAGAAATCCAACCCATTGGTGGAGTAAACCAGAAGATTGAAGGGTTCTATGATGTATGTAAAGCTAAAGGGCTTACTGGAACCCAAGGAGTAATGATACCAGCACTAAATATAGAGGATTTGATGCTGAGAAAAGATGTGGTAGAAACCATAAAAGAAGGGAAATTTCATCTTTATCCTATAAAGACTATTGATCAGGGAATTGAAATTTTGACTGGGGTAAAAGCAGGAAAAAGAAAAGATGATGGGACTTTTGAAAAAGATACTATAAATTATTTAGTAGATAAAAAATTAACTAAATTTGCTAATAAACTAAAAGAATTTGGTAAAGAAACGAAATAATAAAAAAATTAAAAAATATTTAATCAAAAAAGAGGATTTCTTAGAATAATGTTGAATAGGTAAGTATGGGGCTGACCAAAGAAATTTTTAGAAAAGTTGTAAGATATCGAAAAGAGAGGATGGTAAATATGCATAAAAGAAACCTAAAAATATTAAACGTGGTAATTTTTTTAATAATTTTATTAACCCTTTTTAGCACTACTATCTTTGCTAGTGATGAAACGGAAAAATTATTACAAGAAATTATTGAAAGAAAAACCGTGAAACCAGATATCTTCACTTATATTAATATGGGAAACTTTTATTGTTCATTAAATTTGTATGAACCTGCCGAAAAAGAATACCAAAAAGCTCTGGATTTAGATGAGACTAATATATTAGCGAGAATAAACCAAAGTTATGCTTTATACAAAATGGGGAAAAAAGAATCGGCTCTTGACAAATTATCCCAAATTATTACTGAGGACCCCAATAATGCCTTTGCCTATTATATAAAAGGTAGAATATATCAGGATGCACTTGAATATGACCTTGCGATAACTGAATACGAAAAAGTAGCTGAACTCATTCCTCAAAACGATAAACTTATTTCCGAATTAGCCCAACTTTACCAGGACAATGAACAATTTATTGAAGCCACAGAAACCTACATCAAATTGAGTAAAGTCAAACCTACTCCTCATATCTTAGAAAATTTTCTGGCTTTTAAAACCAATGCAGCCTGTTATTTAAATTTGGGCAATTACTATAGGAGTATAGGAGAAATTGAGAAAGCTATTTCTGCCTATAAGAAAGCTACTCAATTTAGTGAAGATAAACGATCCATAGCTTTAGCCTATTATCAGTTAGGATTGATTGAATTAAAAGGGGAAGAATATGAACAGGCAATAAAGGAAAAAATTTTATCCCAAAAAACTTATCCTCTATATTTAAAAGATTTTACCTTTGATAATTTTGCCCAGGCCTTCATTGAAATGGGGAATATGCACTACAATGCCGGAGATCTACCGAAAGCTCATCAAAATTATGAATTGGCTCTTCAGTTAGCGGATTCAAATTATATTCTTTCTGAAGCACATTATAAATTAGGATTAACCTATTATCGTAGTCAAGATTATGAAAATGCAGTAAGAGAAGGAGAAATTGCCTTAAGTCTGAATCCTGAATATCTATCTGACCAACAAAGATTAATAGATCTTCTAATTGCTAATGCCTGGTCTAATCTTACTAAAAAAGAATAAAATAGTTAAAAGACAAGTTACAAGTTACAGGTTTACCGAGAGAAATATGAGCATATTGTTATACGCCCTCATAAGGAAGAGACACGGTGTTTCCGTGTTAAAGAAATAGATTAGTGAATTGGTAAATTGGTAAATTAATAGATTTGAGGTGGTAAAAATGAAAGCAAATAAAATAATTGGGGGTCTAACTTTATTACTTATAGGAATCATCCTTTTAGCCAATACTTTGAATATATTAGAATGGTCTGTTTGGCCAACCATATTTAAACTCTGGCCACTACTTTTAGTAAGTTGGGGTATATCTATAATCTTTAGAGGAAAAAGCCTTTCTCTCTTGGGCCCTTTAATTATACTCTTAGGAATTATTATAGGAGTAGTAGCAAGTTATATGGGAATTGGCCTGGAAGGAGAAATGGTAAGAGAAGTAAAGACTCTAAGCCGAGAAATAGCTATGGAAGTCGAAAAGATTCCAGAAGTTAAAGTACCCTTAGAATCCGAAGTCACATCAGAAACTGAATCAATCCCCCAAGAAGAAATACCTCCGGAAGTTAAAGAAAAAGAATATCCTGAAATTGAAAAAGCTTCTATTAAATTAAAATTTGATGTGGGAACTCTCAATATAGGTGAATCTACACCTTCCCTTTATGAATGTATCTCCCATTACCGCTATAAAGAATTTGAACCTTTTGAAAAATACTCTATTACCGGTAAGGAAGCTGATATTCTTATTTATCACTCACCCACTAAAGGGAATTTCCGTAATCCCAAAAATAAATGGCAGTTAAAACTGAATAATCAACCAATATATGATTTAGATATAGAAACAGGAGCCGTTAATATGGATTGTAATTTATCAGAATTTAAGATAGAAAAACTCTACATCGAAAGTGGAGCGAGTAATATAAAGTTGATTGTTCCCAATTATAATTCAGAAATATTTATAGATACAGGGGCATCTAATATTAACATTGCTATACCTAATAAGGTGGGAGCAATGGTAAATATTGATTCGGGAATTGCTGTAAAAGACCTTGACGACTTTATTAAGCAAAATGGCTCCTATATCTCCCATAATTACGCCGACTCAGAATTCAAAACAGAGATAAATATTGATTGTGGAGTTTCTCATATAGATATTTACTATACAGATATTCCATAAGAAGATAAAAATGTATTTTTATTTTTCTTCTCCTTCTTTTCGTAAGTAAACAACCTGTCGAGGGAAGGGGATTTCTATGCCTTTTCTGTCGAAAGTTTCCTTGATCCTTCTTCTGAGTTCTCTTTCTGTACCCCAATGAGTCATTGGTTTTACCTTAATCACTATTCTCAAGGTAACTTCTGAAGAACCTAATGATAGTATCCCCTGAACAACTGGTGGTTCTAATACAATTTCTTTATTCTCTTCAGCCCATTTATTGGCAATTTCTTTTAAAGCTTCCATTCCTCTTTCTGCATCCTGTTCATAGGCAACTCCTACTTCTACAATAGCTCTCATAAATCCTCTATTAAAATTACCAAAACTTCTCACCTCTCCATTGGGGATTACTCTCAATTCACCAGAAAATTTTCGCAGATGAATATTTCTTAAATTAACAGCTTCCACTGCCCCAGAATGTTCACCTACATTAATAGAATCTCCCACTGAAATTACTCCTTCAAAAAGGAGAAAAGCGCCTGAAATAATGTCTTTTACCAAAGATTGGGCTCCAAAGCCTATAGCTAAACCTACTACGCCAGCACTGGCAATTACTGCAGTAGTATCTACTCCCACTTCCTTTAAGATCATCACTATAGCAATAAAATAGACTACATATCGGTTAACACTTTGCAAAAGAGGAATTAAGGTTTTTGCTCGGGAAATCTTCTTCTGATAATTTTTAAACTTCTTTATAGGGGTTAAAGATTTTTCTATTACTTTATTAAGTATAGACAAAACTATTTTTGCTCCTATTAATATTATTATAATGGTTATTAATTTCCCCCACCATAGAATAAGTTTTTCTGGGCTAAAAAAATTTAATACAGTTTGCCAAAAACTGTTTATATATTGCATAAACATTATTAATTCTCCTTCGCCTCAATCTATTTTGCTAATTTTGTCTGACGAGTTCGATGAATCAATTCTATATTTATATTTTCTTGAAAGTTAACTTTTCGTTTTTTTCGTCTAAATCGGTTTCTATCTTATCTCCTTCTTTAAAAACTCCCTCCAGAATCTTTAAAGCTATAGGATCTTGAATATATCTTTGAATAGTTCTCTTTAAAGGTCGCGCACCATAATGAGGGTCATATCCTTTTTCTGCTAAAAATTCCTTTGCTCTTGTAGTCACTTCCAAACTTACCCTCTTATCCTGCAATCTTTTCTTTAGAATATCTAACTGAATATCTACTATTTTCACAATCTTTTCTTTATCTAAACTATTAAAAATAATTACTTCATCAATTCTATTTAAAAATTCCGGTTTAAAGTTTTGACGCAAAGAATCCATTACCTTCTGTATAATAGATTCTCTATTCTGTTCATTCATCTCATATATCCATTGACTCCCAATATTAGAAGTCATTATCAAGATAGTGTTTTTAAAATTAACTACCCTACCCTGTCCATCAGTTAATCGGCCATCATCCAGAATCTGGAGTAGAATATTAAAAACATCAGGATGGGCTTTTTCAATTTCATCAAAGAGGACAACTGAATAAGGCTTGCGTCGAACAATCTCAGTTAATTGACCTCCTTCTTCATATCCTACATAGCCAGGCGGAGCACCAATCAGCCTGGCTACACTATGTCTTTCCATATATTCTGACATATCAATACGTACTAAGGCATTCTGGTCATTGAATAAAAAATCCGCTAAACTTCGAGCAAGCTCGGTTTTACCCACTCCTGTTGGTCCCATAAAAATAAAAGAACCTACCGGCTTATTAGGGTCTGCTATCCCCACTCTTGATCTTCTGATAGCATTAGAAACTAATTTAACCGCCTCATCTTGCCCCACTATTCTTCGTTTAAGCTCATTTTCCATTCTGACTAATTTATCTGCCTCACCTTCCATAAGTCGACCAACAGGTATACCAGTCCATTTAGAGACAATTTCAGCAATATCCTCTTCATCTACTTCTTCTTTAAGCATCTTATTTTCCTTTTGTAAAGAAACCAGCTTTTCATTTTCTCTATCCAGATCTTTTTGGAATTGAGGAATTACTCCGTATTTTAACTCGGCTACTCGATTAAGGTTTCCTTCTCTCTCCGCTTTCTCAGCCTCTGTTCTAGTTTGTTCAATCTTACTTTTTATCTCGTGGATTTTTTTAATAACTTCTTTTTCATTTTTCCAATGCAATTTCATACTATCTCTTTTTTCTTTAAGAGAACTTAATTCTTCTTCTAACTTATTCAAGCGCTCCTGGGAGGCCTTGTCTTTTTCTTTCTTTAAAGCTTGTTTTTCTATCTCTAATTGGATAATCTTTCTTTCCACTTCATCTATCTCGGCAGGCATACTATCAATTTCTAACCTCAGAGCGGCAGCTGCCTCGTCAACTAAATCAATGGCTTTGTCAGGTAAGAATCTATCTGAAATATAACGAGCAGATAAGATAGCTGCAGCAATTAAAGCAGTATCTTTAATTTTTACTCCATGATGTACTTCATATCTTTCCTTCAGCCCTCGTAAAATAGAAATCGTGTCTTCTACTGAAGGTTCTCTAATTATTACTGGTTGGAAGCGCCGTTCTAAAGCTGCATCTTTTTCAATGTATTTTTTATACTCTTTCAAAGTTGTTGCCCCAATACAATGTAATTCTCCTCGGGCTAAAGCCGGTTTTAACATATTGGAAGCATCTATTGCCCCTTCAGCAGCTCCCGCACCCACTAAGGTATGAATCTCATCTATAAAAATAATTATTTCTCCTGCAGATTCCTGAATCTCTTTTAAAACAGCTTTTAGCCGATCTTCGAATTCTCCTCTATATTTTGCCCCGGCAACCATTGCGCTTATATCCAAAACTATTATTCTCTTACTTTTTAATCCCTCAGGGACATCTCCTCGTACAATTCTCTGAGATAGGCCTTCAGCAATGGCAGTCTTTCCTACCCCAGGTTCACCGATTAACATAGGATTGTTCTTGGTACGCCGAGAAAGTATTTGCATAACCTTTCGTATTTCTTCATCTCGTCCAATAACCGGATCAAGTTTTCCTCTTCTGGCTAATTCTGTTAAATCACGGGAATAGCGCTCCAGAGCTTGATATTTCTCTTCTGGATTTTGATCAGTTATCCGCTGATTACCTCGAATATTTACCAAAGCCTGATAAATCTTATCTTTGTTAACTCCTGCTTCTCTTAGCAAGTTACTTACTGTAGTCCCTTCTGCCTCTACTAAAGCAATAAATAGATGTTCAGTACTTACATATTCATCCTTTACTTTTTGAGCTTCCTGTTGGGCAGCATTTAATATATTATTAAGCTCGTTTCCTATATATTGTTGCGTTTCACCTCCTCCGTAAACCTGAGGAATCTTTTCTAACTGTCTTTCCAATTTAAGTTTAAGTTCTTCAGAATTAACTTCTAATTTCTGTAATATTGAAGGTACAACTCCATCTTTCTGATTAATTAAAGCCAATAGAAGATGTTCCCCTTTTATTTCCTGATGGTTATAGGTAGAAGCAATCTGTTGTGCCTCACCTATTGCCTCTTGGGCTTTTATAGTAAATTTATCAAATTTAATCATCTTTTTTTCATCTCCGTTAAAAATTATTTCTTAATTATAAGGAATTAGAAGATAATTTCTGAGAAATATCTTCTAATTCACCAAGTAAAATATCATTCTCCTCTTTTCGACCTACCGTTATACGTAAAAAATATCTGGAGTTGGAAAAAACAGGGTCAGAAACTGTTTGGACTAAAATCCCTTCTTTTAATAAACTATTATAAACCAAATCAGTATTTTCTTTAGAGCCTACTTCAACCAGAAGGAAATTAGTATACGATGGATATACTTTAAAAGGCGGGATTTCATTTATTTTAAGTGTCAATCTTTCACGTTCTTCAATAATCTTGTTTATGATATCTTTTAAAATTTTTTTATTTTCGAAGACTATCTGAGCAGCAAGTTGAGAAAAACTATTTACATTAAATGGGCTTTTAACTTTTTTCACTTCATCTATGATTTCTGGATTAGAAAGTAAGTATCCTACCCGTAAACCAGCCAAACTATAGGCCTTGGAAAAAGTCCGAAGAACAGCTAAATTATGGTAACGAGAAATCAAGGAAGCAAAGGTCTTCCTCCCAAATTCGTAATAAGCTTCATCCATCACTACCAGACAACTTGATTCTTCAATTATTTTTATAATCTTATCCTCGACAAAATAATTTCCAGTGGGAGCATTAGGATAGGCTATAAAAACTATAGAAGAATCTTCTTTTTTAGCTTCTTCTAAAATTCCATCTTCATCTAAGCTAAAATTATTTTGATCTAAAGGAATTTCCACGAAATTAGTATCGTTAATAATTGAATAAATTTTATACATAGCAAAAGAAGGGGCAGTTGTAATAATCCTTCTCCCTTTTTCAGAAAAAGCTTTGATTAGATAATCAATAAGTTCATCAGAACCATTTCCTACAATTATATTACTTGGAGTTAAACCCAGGGAAGTAGAAATTATCCTGCTTAATTTCTCAGAATTCGCATCAGGGTAACGGGAGTATTGTAAGTTTTTGGCCTTTTTTAGTATCTCTTCAGTAATCGTACTGGGCAACCCATAAGGATTTTCATTGGCATTTAATTTTATTTTATAAGGTATCTGATGAGGGTCATAAGGCTTTAGCTCCTTTAAACAGTTGCGGAAATATTTTTGATTTTTTCTCATATCTTATAAGTTCCTTTCTTTTTAGACCACATAAAGCCCCGATAATATAATTTAAAAATCTATTTCAATCTCTCTATTACCTCGATTCAACAAATCAGTAGTTAATTCTGCCTTGCACTGTTCGATTAATAATTTCGCTAATTCATCTCTTGCCTCTTCAATAAGTCTTTGAGGGACTTCTCCAATCCCATCGATATTGATAACTATTCTTTTGGTATCCTCTGTAATTTTACTAAAATCACCGTTTCGCCAATTCCATCTTCTACACATTATTTTTAAAGTCTTATCATCAAAATAGATTACTTCTCCCGGTTGCGGATGTTCTTCATCTTCTCCCCCTAAAGGAATAAAACATTCATCCCCTTTAGCAAAACCTAGGCGTAAATTTCCTTCTATTCTATCAACATCATCTCCCCCGCAAGGGATAAGATATTTTACAGAAACATAATTAAATAGGGCTACTACTGAATTGATAAAAGGGAAGCCTCCCCTTTTTTTAATTCTTTTTAAAAGTGATTTTATAGAGGGAGGAAATTTATTCGGATTAGAACCGAATTTTAGATGAGCTTCATCCCAGGCTTTTATAAAAGGATGGGTAAATATATCTTCTTTCGCTCTTTTTTCAATCTCTTTATTTAAAGGTCTCTTTATTCTTTTATTACCAAGTGCATTTTCTACATCTTTAACAATTATTATTCCTCTTTTAAAATCAGGAAATTGGGTAAAAATTTCTGGGTCTATGATTATCTTTCTCATACTTTATCTACTTCCATCTTTTTTTATATACAGACATTTTTACTTGTCCTCGCTCCCCCTTTTCTCAAGGACAAGCTTCACAAAGACAAGATTTATCTGTTTCAAATATTCTTCGAATATCAATTTATTTAGAGCTTCTTTATTTAGGTTCCTTGAAACCTATAAAACATTTATTGGGAAAATAGAGGAAAATTATTTCTTCTTCTCTAAGCCCCTAATCTGGTCTCGTAATTTGGCAGCTTCTTCATAATTTTCTGCTTCCACTGCTTTTTGCATCTTTTCTCTCAATTCTGCAAGTTTTATTTCCTTTTCATCTTCCAAAGTAATCTTCTCAGTAGAGGCTTTATTTAGTACATCTTCAGTTACATAAATTGGGATATCAATCCTTAAAGCTAAAGCTATAGCATCACTTGGTCTGGCATCGATTTCCTTTTCTATGTGGCCTGATTTTAAACTGATAGAAGCAAAATAAGTATTTTGTTTGATATTACAAATAACTATCCTAGTAACAATCACATCTAGAGAGTCTAAAATATTTTTTATCAAATCATGAGGTAAAGGTCTTATTGGTTTAATCTTTTCTAAAGCTAAAGAAATCATTTTTGCTTCATAGGGTCCTATCCAGATAGGAAGCCACCTTTTTTCAGCCTCATCTTTTAAAATTACCACAAAACCTTTTGTAACCGGATCTATCGCTACTCCAGAAACTTTTACCCTGATCATTTTTATCCCTCTTTTTATTTATTTGCTATTTTAACATATTTTTCTTTGAATTTTAAGACCTTTCTCTTTTTATATATTATATTCTACATAAAACAAAAAATCCCTACCTAAATTTTATTTTTTTTAAAATTTTTCAGCTATAAAATAATTCGCCGGATATCTCCAATTGAATAATCCACCAATCGACTATCCATAAAATTAAAGCTCCCCGTTGCCTCACATAAAAATGTACTTGAAAGCTATACGCTGCCTCAACTAGAAATGTACTCATACCTACTTGAAGGTTCCGCACTTTTTTCTAATAGATCTTCTCTTACTTTTTTTAAAGCATTCAATTTAAGCAGCTTATTTTGTAATTTAGTTATCTTTCTTTTCAGCTCTGCTGAATTTAGCATAGCATATTGGCTTTTCAATTTCATCTTTATCTTATCTTCAATATCAGGAGAGGCCAGAACCCTTCGGTAAGGGGTCTTAGCCTCATCATATCTTTTGGTAACTTTACTTCCTATCCTCTCCTTTTTGATTAGTTTTCTTACGAGTTGAAAGAAGTTAACGTAGAGTCTAAGATAACCATACAGTTCATTTAAGATGTTAAGTTCCTTATCAGTATCATAGCGACCATAGCCTACCGCCCTCTTGATGACCGACCAGTTCTTCTGTTCCCCAAAACAGGAATCATTCTTCCGATACGGTCTAGTGCGGGGAAAGGTAATCTTATGCTCCTTATAATAACGAATTAAATGGGTATTGATAAATTCCGCCCCATTATCTTAAATCTATCCCTAAGATAGAAAAAGGTAATTTCCCTTCTATTTCCCCAAAGACCCACACCTGGGCCTTATTCTTTACGGCTACCCTCTCCACCCAGCCGGTAGTAATATCGCTAAAATTAAGACTCTGGATAAAATCCCCTTTAGGGTCCCCCCCATCATGGGAGACCAAATCGACTTCAAAGAAGCCAGGTTTAGCTTCATCCCCATCGGCAAAGATTCTGATGGGGATACTCTTCTTTAGCAAGGTTCCTGGTTTAGTAGTAGATCTTCCTTTTATTCTATATTTCTTTCTCTCTTTAGCTAAGAGTCTATCGATAGTGGCTGCACTTATCTTGAAGAGCTTTTCTCTTACTTTGATACTTAACTTAATTTCCCCCATTTCTCTAATGCCGGGATGATCTCGGATAAGAAAGGAGCCAGTCTCTTGGAACAGAGATAATCAGATATTTTCCAGATTTCCTTTAGGGCTGCCAGAACATCTTGATCATAGATTTTTTTCTTCTTCCTCTTGATTTTCTTGCCCGCTATATATTTTATTCTTTTATCGGCTATATTCAGATATCCTAATACTTTTTTTACCTTTAGAATTTGACCGGCATAACAGCGGTTATATCCGGTAAGTTGGATAAATTCATTTA
>Ga0209834_10002074_pt1 | contig 10779 bp, 13 predicted proteins | sample Mar14236cmmetaG_FD_184134 | JGI IMG/M metagenome (GOLD analysis project Ga0209834, IMG submission 184134) | Marine hydrothermal vent microbial communities from Guaymas Basin, Gulf of California to study Microbial Dark Matter (Phase II) - Marker... ...
AAAATAGATGAATTACGAAATCTATCTGAAAAATAATAGGGTGACAATTGAATAAAGACCTTTAATCAAGAAATAAAAAAATAAAATAATTATAATTAAATTTCCAAATCCATAAGAAAAAAGGAAAAGAAATGCCACTATTATATCTAAAAGGGATAAAAATACATATATTGGAATAATGGTCGGAAGAATTGGAACAAAAGAAGAGATCCCTCTCAAAAAAAGAAAAAAAATTAAGATAAGGGCGATTAAATTATTTAGATTTTTTGGAAAAAGAAGAAGGCAGGAAACTATGTCGATCATGCCCATTAAATCAAAGGATAACATTAATTAAGATTATTTTTTATTAATGTTATGCCTCAGTAGCTCAGCAGGTAGAGCGTCTGGCTGTTAACCAGAAGGTCGAAGGTTCGAGTAAGGTTTTTCTTCTGGAAAGGAAAACCTTAAATTAAAAGAAACAAAATTCGGAAATCCTTCCTGAGGCGTATTTATTCGAAATATCTTCCAGCGCTCTACCATTTAATTTTTGAAAATTTAAATGGATCTTAATAAAAATATATCAAACAAAAAAATTCAAAAAATAAATATTTATTTCTTTTTAACCTTTTTATTTTTCTCCTTTTTCCTTAGTTTTTTCTGTCCTATGGCGTCTCTGATTTCTTCTATTTCAACCCAGACCACAAACAGTCCTATAATAATTAGAACGAAACCTATTGAACCTGCGAGAATCAGTAAAAGAGCTTTTAGAGAAGTAACTCCCACAATTGCTTTGAAAACTTCGCCATACCAATACCATGCCGCTCCTGCAATCACTACAAGCAAACCAATTAGCAATTTAACAACCGCATTCATAATATAATTAAATTAAAGATATTAATTATTTTGATAGTTTTATAATGGTATTTACGAAGTATATTAGAGAACTCTGGAAAAGACCCAAAGAAAATAAATTATATAAAGAGAAATTAATAGATTTCAGAAAACAGGAAAGTATTATAAAAATAGATAAACCAACCAGAATTGACAGAGCCAAAGCTTTGGGTTATAAAGCAAAACCCGGATTTATTGTTGTAAGAGCAAAAATCAAAAAAGGAACGAGAGTGAGGACGAGAATAACAAAAGGCAGAAAACCCTCAAAAATTGGAACGAGAATTCCGGCAAAAAAAAGCAAACAGGTTATTATTGAAGAAAGAGTTGCAAAGAAATACAAAAATCTGGAAGTTTTGAATTCTTACTGGGTTGGCGAAGATGGAAAAAGCAAATGGTATGAAGTTATTTTGGTTGACAAAAATCATCCCCAGATAAAAAATGATAAAGATATTAACTGGATTCTTGAGAAACAGCATAAAAGGAGGGTTTTCAGGGGTTTAACTTCTGCTGGCAAAAAATCCAGAGGTTTGAGAAAGAAGGGAAAAGGTGCCGAGAAAATCAGACCAAGCATTAGAGCAAAAGGAGGGAAAGGAAAATAATTATTAATCGGTGCTTCCAAAACCTCCCCTGCTGTTTTTGTTAAATATTTTTATATTGGAAACTTTCTTTATCTCTGGTTTCTCAAATTTCAAAAAAACGATCTGTCCCATTCTCTCTCCTTTTTTAATGATAGCTTCTTTTTCTCCAATGTTATAAAGATTTAATTTTATTGAATCTTCTTTCCCGCAATAATCCAGATCGATAATTCCAACAGAATTCAACATTATTAAGTTTTTCTTGATCGGAAGAGAACTTCTGACAAATACAGCGGGAAATATATCCTTTCGGTTTAGTTTTACTATTACTCCAGTATCTATCAGTTTGCAGGTTTTCGGCGGAATTTTAACAGTTTCAATTGAGCAAATATCATAACCGACGGAATCTCTTGTTTTATATCCTACATCTTCTATACCTTCTGGTATATAAATTATTGCTTCGACCATATGAAATTGCCCCTGCTGGGATTTGATTCTGGATTTAAATTACCCAGGTCTCCGCCTATCTTCATTTCATAGACTTTATAGTCTCAGACCTTTCGCATATTTTTTGTTTAATCTTGTTTCTTTTGACTTTGAAGGTTTTTCTAAAAAACCCCATACGAAAGGGCGGAATCCTTGACCGGACTAGACTACAGGGGCATAACTTTAAAAAACTTAACTTTTTAAAGACATTAAATATTCTTTTTCTAAGAAGTGCAATTTTCCCGGTATAATAATCACACAAGGAGAACAATTTAGATTAAGCAGTTTATTTATTTTATTATATTTTAGGATTTGTTCCTCGCTTCCGACTCTGCAAAAGACAACAACTTCTGTTTCTTCGGAAATCAGTTTTTTTCTGAATTTGTTTTCTAAATCAAGAAGAATTTTCAAGCCTTCAGCACAACTCATCAGTTTTTCTTTTGTTATGTCCAACAGAAATAGTGTATGGGCATCATTTTTTAAGTTTTCTTCCAAAATTTTGTAGGGAGTTTCTGTCTGATAAAAAGGAATAGTTGCAATTTTTCCAAATTTATAGATTTGCAATCCACTTTCTCCAAGAGCAGAAAATATCGAACTGGAATGAATTATTTTGGTCTCAATATTCCTTTTCTTTGCTTCCAATAATACGGAAATATGTGTTGTTGCAATCAGAGGATCTCCGGGAATGAGAAGGGCAACATCTTTTTCCTTCGCTTTTTTTAGAATTTTTTCGACATTCTCTTCCAAATCAGCTCTCATTATCTCTTCTGCATTTATACCCAAATTTTTTAAATTGCCTTTCCAAAAACTCGTGTATTTCTCAATAAAAATAAAATCGCATTTTTTTGTTGTTTCCATGCCTCTGACAGACATGTCTTTTTCATCCCAAAGACCAAGACCTATTAAATATAACATATCCGCGCAAACTTCTATTTTTCCGATAACTGTTTCTGATTCGGTTTCCAATAAAAAAATTTTGATTGAATATGAGATGAACTTTTTCTTTCATATTCTTTAAGCCGTCATACAATAATATTTCCTTTATCATTCTCATAATTAAATTTTAAAGATAAGTATCTTTAAATTAATTCAAATATTTCTTCCAGATCCAAAATTTTTTCCTCTCCGGTCTTCATATTTTTTAGTTTCACTTTGTTTGATTTTATTTCTTGTTTTCCTAATATAATGCAATAAGGAATATTATTTTTATCTGCAAATTCCAGGTTTTTACTGATTCCTCTTCCCAATAAATCAAAGTCTGTATTAAATTTTTCTCTCAGTTTTTTAACAACTGGCAGGAATTTGTCTTCGGATATCCCAATAGGTATTAAATATACATATACCTTTGATTTTTTTTCTGTTTTAAGAATAGAAGAAATCGCATCCAGGCCAAACGAACCTCCAACAGAAGGAAGATCTTTTCCAATAAATTTGGAAAATAATTTATCGTATCTTCCGCCGGCAGCAAGAGAAGAGTTGGTTTTTTCCGGTGAAAAAACTTCAAAAATTGGTCCAGTATAATAACTAAGACCTCTGGCAAGAGAAGTAACCAGCACTATATTTTTCAAATTGTAATTTTTGGAAAGTTCTAAAATTTTTTCCAATTCTTCAATTCCCTCTCTCCCATCCTTTGTTTTTAATATTTCTTTGAGTTCTGATAAAATTTTTTCATTACTGCCTTTGATTTCAAGCACATTGAAAATTTTTTCTATTTGTTCTCTTTTCAAACCTTTTTCAATTAATTCTTTTTTAACCCTTTCTTCTCCTATTTTCTCCAACTTATCGATGGTTAAGATAATTGAATTTTGTCCTTTCTTCACTCCAGCATATTCAAGAAGACCCAATAAAATTTTTCTATTATTCAGCTGAATTTTCACATTCAAATTCAATTTTCTGAAAACCATTTCAAAAATTGAAAGAATTTCAAGTTCGGCAAGTTCCGATTTCGCTCCAATGATATCAAAATCTATCTGCGTAAATTCTCTTTCTCTTGCCTTCTTTACAGGACCATCTCTGAAAATTTTTCCGATTTCGTATCTTTTGAAGGGAAGTTTTATATTTGGATTTTCATTCAAATATCTGGCAAGAGTGATTGTCAACTCATATCTCAAACCCAATTTTCGATTTCCCCTGTCTTCTAATTTGTAACATTCTTTTAAAATTTCTTCTCCTCCCCCATATTTTGAAGAAAGCAAGGAATAAGGTTGTAAAATTGGTGTTTCTATTGGATTAAATCCATATCTTTCCAGAACTTCTTTTATAATTTTTATAATTTTCTCTCTCAAGATTTGCTCTTCTGGAGTATAATTTTTTGTTCCCTTTAGAGTTTCTGTTTCCATAACATAACCTATTCAATATTATATTCTCTAGGATAAATTGTCCACTTTAAAGCAAAAAAGAATTAAATCTTAGAGTCAAATCTCAAATCCATCTCAGGAACAATTATTTTTAAAGAATATGTTTCCCTAAGATTTAATCCATGAGTTGGGTGTTTCTCATAATAAGGCTTAGTTGCTGGAGTATAACCATATATATTAATTATATTTCCTTTTAACATTTCAATTATTATATCACCCAATCTTTTGGTAGCCATGCTTAAATTTTTTTCTTCCGGTTTCATATCCTTTTTCATAATTTTGTCACTTCTATACTCTCTTGTTCTTCTTGCAGTACATCCTTCTTCATGCAATTCTCTACCGTAATCCAATATTGACGGATGGGTATGATAATAAAATCCTATTTTCTGTTGTTTTGTTGTTAATTCAGATAATAGATTTTTATACCAATCTGACTTTTCAACTCTAGGTATATCTACATAAGAATCAGTTTTAAATTCGTCAGGTGATGGATAACTTTCGTTAACTCTTGCGACTTCACCCTCTTTACAAACTGTTATATATCCTCCGTCTTCAATTCCTCTCTCCAATCCCCAATATAATCTGCTAACAAAAAATTTGTATTGTTCTGGTGTCAGAATTGCTAATTTAACATCTCTCATATCTTCAAATGGAAAAAATTTGTTTCTTCTTTTAAATAACATAATTATTTTCCTAAATTTTATTTATTCAACTGTTTCTCCCTCAATTTAGAACTCTTATATTTCTCCGGTTTAAAAGGTTTCATCCTTTTTATTTCTGGTTCTAGACCTATTTCTTTTAATTTGTTTCTGAGAATATCTTCATCAACATTTTGATCATAACCCAAACACAAAACATCCGGATTTTCTTCTTTTACAACTTTAAGTTTATCTTTTTGGTCACCAAGCACAACTTTATCCGCAATTTTAAGTTCTTTGATTTTTTTCAGTCTTTCTTCTTCAGTTTGTGCAGGTTCTCTTCCCTTTTCTTCTCTAATTGTTTTATCTCTTGCCACAACAACAACTAAATAGTCTCCCTCTTTCTTTGCCTGTTCAAAATAATTCAAGTGGCCCGGATGCAGAGGATCAAAAGTTCCGAAAACCATTACTTTCCTAAGCATAATGGATTTTTTAGAAAATAAGTTTAAGCCAAAAGGCCGGCGAGAAGAAGATTTTATTTTTCCTTCAAATTTCTACCAACTTGGAGTAAATTTATCTAAAAATTGCCTAAAAAAGCTTTATAAATAGTAATTTAATAGTATTATGGGAGAAATGTTAGTTGTTCAATCAAAAGTAAGAGAAATAGCAAAGAAAGCAGATGCAAATGTCGGAAGCGATTTCGTAGATAATCTCTCAAAGAAAGTCGAAGAGATGATTAAAGAGGCAGTAAATAGAGCAAAAGCGAATGGAAGAAAAACATTGAGAGGATATGATTTGTAATTTTTTATTTTTTACTTATTTTTGTTTTGATTTTTAATTAATTTATGCAGGAGTAGCCAAGTGGTCAAAGGCGCTGGACTCAAGAAGCCTATCGAACCGAAGGTGAAGATAAGGTAAATGATCGAAATGTTTGCAGTTCGGAGAAATCCAGTCTCTTAGTGAGTTCGGCGGTTCGAATGAACCTCTTTTAAAAACTGCGGATTTAATTAAAGCATCTGTTTTAGAAAAAAGGTTCACGAAAATCCGCCCTCCTGCATCCATCAATTGATAATATTAAAATCTTTTATAGAATTATGAGAATTGAGTTGGATATTATTCCGTTGGGAGATATAAATGGAGATATAATTGATGCTTTAAAGCATGAACTAAAAGAAAAAAATTTTATTGTAAGAATTTATGCGAAAACAAATCCTCCAAAAACAGCTTTTAATGTCTACAGAAAGCAATATAATGCCAATATTATTCTGGACACTTTAAGAAAATTAAAGGGAAATATAATAGCAATAACCAATTTTGATATTTACACAGATAAATCAAATTTTGTATTTTCTGTTTCGGAATATGATGGTCCGTCAGTAATATCTATATATAGACTGGATTCAAAATTTTATCAAGAAAAACCAAATTTTGATCTGTTGGTTAACAGACTGGTAAAAGAAGTTTTATATTCCATTGGAAAGATGGTTGGCTTGAAAAACTGCAAAAATGTAAAATGTATTATGCACAAAACAAATTCTGTAAGCGATTTAGATTATAAGGAAATGGATTTTTGTAAAGATTGTAAAATTAATAATGCTTTGCAGGGAATAGATTTGTAGATATGGCAACAAAAAAAATAAAAGTTAAGAAGAGTAAAGAAAAAAATAAAGAAGTGGTAGCTAAAGTAAAAAAATCAAAAATTAAAGAAAATTCGAAGAAAGAAAATATTCAAAAGAAAGATATTGAAAAGATGTCTGGCCAGAATGAAAAATTATATGAAAAGAAAAAGGTATATCAGGGATATCTTATAGAGAATAAAGTTTGTGTATTTAATAAAACAGAAGCAGAGGAAGTTTATGATATTGGATGTTTCGGCAAAATAAAAGACGATAAAAATGAATTGTCTCTTGAAGAAGCTCTTTTGCTGATGAAGAGAAATAGATTAAAAGTATTTAAGAATGAAAAAGAAATAAGTCGGGATGAATTTTATAAATATGCTTGTTCTGTTGATGCCGAATTTCCATGGAAATATACAGTTTACGAAGAACTTAGAAACAGAGGACTTCTTGTAAGAACTGGGTTTAAATTCGGAACTCATTTCAGGGTTTATGCGAGAGGTGTAAAATTGAAAAGAGGTCCAAAAACTCTGAAAGAACATACAAAATGGGTCGTTCATGCAGTTCCCGAAAATTATACCTGTTCTTTCCCGGAATTGTCAAGAGCTGTTAGATTGGCGCATAACATAAGAGCAAAAATGTTGTGGGCCATTGTTGATGAAGAGGGAGACGTAACTTATTATGAGATAATCAGAAAAACTCCTTGATTTTTTGAAGAGCAATTGAGAGAGCAAACAGCAAAAGAGATTTTTCAGATATTTGCAGGAAATTAGGGGAAATATTATTTTTAGATAATATTAGTTTTATAGTAAATATTAATGTGCGAATAATTATATGATTTCTGGCCTAATAATCCTTGACAAACAAACAGGACCAACAAGTTTTGATTGTGTCGAACAGGTTAAAAAAATATTCCGTGTAGATAAAGCCGGACATACGGGAACATTGGACCCAAAAGTTACGGGAGTTCTTTTAATTCTCTTGGGAGAAGCAAGAAAACTTGCTCCTCTTTTTGACAAATTGAATAAAACTTATCTTGGAGTTATGCATTTGCATAAGGAAGTTGAAAAAGAAAAATTGGAGGAAGTTCTAAAAAAATTTAGAGGAGAAATAATCCAGATTCCGCCTGTTAGGTCGAGAGTGAAGAGAGTTGCGCGGAAGAGAACTATCTATAAGTTAGAAATAAAAAAAATCGAAGGAAGAGACATAACTATGTTTATTGAATGTGAGCATGGCACTTATATCCGGAAATTATTTTACGATATCGGCGAAGAATTAGGATGTGGAGCGCACATGAAATATCTGAGAAGAATTGCTGTAGATGGATTTAAAGAGGAAGAATCAGTTGATTTAGAAAGATTAAAAAAAGAACGAGAAAAATGCCTGATTAGAAATGAGGAAATTATCTCAAAACTCAAAATAAGTAAAATCTCCCTCAAAAAGGAAGAAGAAAAGAAAGTTGAAAACGGAGTTCCCATTATTCTGAAAAAAACGGATAAATTCATTCAGGGAGAGAAAATTGCCATTTTTGTTGAAAATACTTTGAGAGCAATTGGAACAGTTGAAAAAAACAAAATTAGAATTGACAGGGTTTTGAAAATTGATTAAATTTTTTATTTACAAAACAAATCTCAAGACAATTACCAAAACACAAATTCCAAAACCAATTCCAAGAACAATCTCTGGTTTTAGGTTAAGCCCTTCTTCAACCTCATCAAAATAATTAATCAATCCGGCAGTTGTCTGGGGCAATCTTTTCTTTTCTTTTGCCATAATTTATTTTTATTTATAAATAAAAGAATTATTAAATAATTTGCAATCTGTAACCTTCTTTCTTCTTCCTCGTTAAAACTGTTTTTCCAATATTTTTAAAATCAATCTCCATATTGATCAATTTTTTCAGAATCTGCTCCAATTCAGAAATTTTTATCCTGACCTGCTCAGTAGAATCTCTGTCTCTTATTGTAACAGTATTATCTTTTAAAGAATCATAATCTATTGTAATGCAATAGGGAATTCCAACTTCATCCGCTCTCGCATATCTCTTTCCAATGCTTCCCTTTGAATCAAAGAAACAATCAAATTTCTTTTTTAATTCTTTATACAATTCAAATCCTTTTTTATCTAAATTATCCTTATTTACCAGGGGAAAGATTCCAAGGGTGAAAGGGGCTATCTTTGGATTTAACTTTAAAATTTTGTTTGAATATGAAAGTTCAAGTAAAAAATAAAAAATCCTGTCTACGCCAAAAGACAGTTCAAGAACATGAGGAATGAATTTTTTACCTTCTATATTAACATGCAAATTTTCACCAGAAATTTTTTCATGCCCTTTCAAATCGTGGTCGGTTCTGTAATGAACTCCTCCAACTTCTTTGAATGTATCAAATTTTTTTGAAAAAATCTCAACATCAAAATGGTATTTATTATAAAAAGCCTTTTCCTCTTCTCCAAGTTCTCTCAATCTGAATTTTTCGGGATTAACTTTTAAAGCATTTAAAAAAAACTGCTGAACTTTTGCAAGATAATAAATATAGAATTTTGGAAGTTTATCCAGTAATTTTTTGCAGGAAATTTCCTCAGCATTTTTATTATTGGAAAATTTGATTTTTAGTTTGTAATTTTCCACATCTTCAAAATTCTCGCATTCATTTATTTGATCCGGATCAAAAAAAATCTGCAATTCCGCCTGAGTAAATTCTCTCATCCTGTAAGTTCCCTGCCTTGGAGAAATCTCATTTCTGAAAGCTTTTCCGATTATTGCAAGGCCTAGCGGAAGTCTCTCCCTTGTAGCATTAAACATTCTCTTAAAGGAAACATAACAACCCTGAGCTGTTTCTGGTCTTAAATATCCTTTTTCATTTGAGCCAATGGTTAAAGGAAACATCAAATTCAAATACTTCACTTTTCCGAGTTCTCCACCGCATTCCAAACATTTTATATTCAATTCTTTTATTTTTTTGGTAAGTTGCTCCTCTGTAAGATGTTCTGCACTTTCTTTTGTTTTTTTTTCGATCAGATGGTCTGCTCTGAATTCGCTTCCGCATTTTTTGCAAATTACAATTGGATCAACAAAATTTTTTATATGCCCGGATGCAATGAAAACCCTTTCCGGCATTATCTCACTCGGTTCAATTTCATAAAAATTTTCATTCAAATTTAGAAAATAATTTCTCCACAGATTTTCCAATTTTCTTTTCATCAAAGTTCCAAGATGCCCGTAATCATAAAAACCGGCAATTCCTCCGTAAATCTCCGAACTTTTAAATAAAAAACCTCTCTTGGTCAGAATTTCTTCCATTATTTAAATTAAATTAAAATTAACATCTTTTCGATTTAAGATAAAAGTTTTGAAAATTATGGAGATAAATAAAAAAGAACTGGCCGAGAAAGTAAAAGCTGAATTTATGCACGCCTGGAATGGATATAAAAAATATGCCTTTGGGCATGATGAATTCAGACCTCTCAGCAAAACCCCTTATGACTGGTATGAAGAATCTTTATGCATTACGCCAATAGACGCCTTTGATACCCTGGTTTTAATGGGTTTAACGAAAGATAAAAATGAGGCAAAACAATTAATATTTGAAGAACTCTCATTTGATAAAAACATTTATGTATCCGTTTTTGAAATTACAATTAGAATTCTTGGAGGTTTAATATCCGCCTATCTTTTAGATGGTAATAAAAAATTTTTAAAATTAAGCGAAGACCTTGCCAATCGTTTGTTGCCAACTTTCAATTCAAAAACGGGAATGCCATTTCGGTTTGTTAATCTTAAAACGGGAGCCGTGCGCGGTAAAATAAATAATCCGGCGGAGATAGGAACTCTGCTCGTTGAATTTGGCACTCTTAGCAAATTAACGGGAAATCCGGTTTATTATGACAGAGCAAAAAAAGCCCTTGTAGAACTATATAACAGACGTTCAAAAATAGGTTTGGTTGGTACAACAATTAATGTAGAAACTGGAAAATGGATTAATAAAGAAAGCAGCATTGGAAATAAAATAGATTCTTATTATGAATATTTATTGAAATCCTATCTTCTGTTTAAAGATATGGATTGCAAAAAAATGTGGGAAACCAGTATTAAATCTGTAAATAAATATCTTGCCGATTCAAAAAATAATGGTTACTGGTACAGACAAGTTGATATGGATACTGGTAAAAAAATATCAACCAAATTTGAAGCTTTAGCTGCTGTTTTCCCTTCCATTTTTGCATTGAGCGGTGATTT
>Ga0209834_10002078_pt1 | contig 10772 bp, 15 predicted proteins | sample Mar14236cmmetaG_FD_184134 | JGI IMG/M metagenome (GOLD analysis project Ga0209834, IMG submission 184134) | Marine hydrothermal vent microbial communities from Guaymas Basin, Gulf of California to study Microbial Dark Matter (Phase II) - Marker... ...
ATAACATCTTGCTCATCGTATGCGGCGCCCCGCACCGGAAGGATGCGTTTGCTGCATGTGAGTATGTGATCGACGAGCTGAAAGAACGGGTGCCGATGTGGAAGAAGGAACTGTCAGAGGACGGTTGCCGCTGGGTCGATGGAGTTATGAAGGAGACGAGATGAACATCTGCCAATCACCTGCAACACGTGTGGATAATGATCGTGTCGCAGAGACCATGGAGGATATCTGCATCGAGACATCTTTCCGGTTATACTTGAATAACGAGTTCATCTATGAGTTGATCGCAAGTCCGTCCCAACTTGAGGAACTGGGGGCAGGTCATGTCATCTGCGAAGGGCTTGCATCCAGTGTTTCCGGTGTGCAGGTATCAGGGGATGAGATACGTGTGTATGCAGAGACGCCGGAAGAGAAGTGTATAACCAAATCCTCCGAATCCTCCGTTACAATCGAAAAAGACTATATTTCCGAGGTAGTAGATTCGCTAGTATCTGAAATCTGGAAAAGAACCGGAGGGGTGCACTGTTCTGTTCTCTTCTCTGATGGAAGGCAGATTGCAAGGAGTGAGGATATAGGAAGGCATAATACGGTTGATAAAGTCGTCGGACACGCCATTCTTAATAATATTGATCTATCCGCATGCGTTCTCGGATGCAGCGGCAGACAGCCGGCAATGATGGTATCGAAAGCCGCCAATACCGGCATCCCGATCGTGATATCGAGATCTGCCGCCACCGATAAGGGAATTCGCACGGCGGATCTGGCAGGAGTGACGCTGATATGCTTTGCAAGGGGGAACAGGTGCACGGTTTATACCCATCCCGACCGGATCATGCTGAATCAGGGATTGCGAGGACTATGATGACAAGAGCGAGATCAGAGAGGTACAACAGGCAGATACCGCTACTCGGAGAGGACGGGCAGGAGCGGATCAGGGATGCAAACGTCTTTATCGCGGGTGCTGGTGGACTTGGCTCTCCATCGGCAATCTATCTTGCAGCGGCAGGCATCGGCAAGATGGTGATTGCGGACTTTGATAGGGTTAACGTAAGCAATCTGAACCGGCAGATCCTGCACTGGGATGGCGACGTTTTGCGGATGAAGATCGATTCTACCAGAGAAAAACTGGTAAAAATCAATCCTGATGTCGAGATAGAGGTCATAGCAGAGAAGATCGATGAAGACAATGCCTCCGAACTCGTTGGCGACTCTGACCTGATCGTTGATGCGATGGACAACTTTCATGCAAGATATCTGCTGAATAAGGTGGCGATAGTAAGGAACATCCCGCTCTTTCATGGAGCAGTTCACGGGTTTGTCGGGCAAGTAACAACCGTAATCCCGGGAGAGACTGCATGTCTGAGATGCATATTCCCAAACGATCCGCCGGAAGGAGTTTTTCCGATCATCGGCGCGACATGCGGAGTTGTGGCAAGCATCCAGGTGACTGAGGTTCTGAAATATATCTCGAGTACCGGAACACTCGCAACGAACAGACTCCTCTTCTGGGACGGAGCGGCTACAACAATGAGCGAGATACCGGTCGAGCGGGATCCGGAATGTCTCGATTGTAAAGGCGCTGGGGTGAATTGATATGAGTAACGCGCTTTTTCTGCTGGGATGTCCGGAATCTCCAGTTCAGACTGCAATTGCACTTTATCTTGCAAACAAACTCAAGAGAGATAGTATCGACGTGACAGTCGCGGGGACGAGATCTGCTATTGCTCTTCTGAAAGTCTCTGATCCGGAAGGGAATTACGTTTCAAAAACGGTCGATCTGGATTCATGCATAGAAAATCTTGCTGAAAAGAAGGCGGACTTCGATCTATGCTTCGTATTTGTGCGCAACGATGCCGGAATATCGTACCTCTCCACATTAAGCAGCATATCGGACGCAAAACTATTTGCGATCGTTTTTGGAAGCGATGCAGATGCGTTTGCGTCGATGATCGATTTTGAATGCGAGAAAATTGTTTATAAAACCGGTCACAACCCGGTTCCACTGAAGAAGCGTATAGACCAGGTGATGGCATGGGATGCATAGAACAGATGAAATATGAGGTAATCCTTAAGAATACGTCATTTAAGGAGTGTAGAGAATACGTTAAGAAAAATTTTAAGGAATTTTATCAGGTCAAGCCCGGCTACAGGATGTTTGATGTATATCTGATCGGAGTTCCTCCGGTATTAATCGGGGTTGACGGCGATGATGTGATCTTTCCATATACCAAGCCGTGTTACGGAACGTTTCTCCTGCGGATACGCGGGGAAGCGGAGATCGAGTCGCTCAGGAAGGGAGAAGTGTTGTAACGTTATTATATCGACTTTGTTACACATACTGATCCATCATAATCCCCACCACTCCGCTACAACGAGACGACAGAACTATCAGGCGGGCTGCTTGTGGATGGGAATATGAATAATTGAAAACGACCAAAAGGTGTCAACATGGAAAAAAACGATGGCATTCGTGCACACGACGAACATGCTTCCGACTACGACCGGGAAGCCCGCGAAACCTGGTGGTTTGGTCCCAAAGTGCTCTTCGGTCTCTGCTTTGAGTATGTAAGCCCCCATGAGCGCCTGCTTGATATCGGAATAGGTACCGGGCTTGGTTCCATGCCATTTGCCAATCAGTGCCCACAGGGATATTCTGAGATCATGAGCGATTGGAGTGTGCCAGCATTCATGCATAGCCGCGGGTACATCGAAGAGCTTCTGCAGGGCTATGGCTTTCTCGGGTTAAAGGAGTTTAAATTCCTGGTGCGTGATCTGCATGAAGGTGTCGACGATCTTGCTTGCGCGTATGTGACCCGCAGAACCGTTGTTTGACGTTCCTTATCGGAACCCGGGGTGGCAAGTCGGAACACATAAGCCCAATTGTAATGGGCGGACCCATCTAAAACAGGAGGGGGAAAGATGCCAAAAAGAATAGAATCCCATGAAGAAGCGATCTCAGATATAGATAACGCACGACAATATGCAGAAATGGCTAAAAACCATAGAAATATTATGTATGGAAGCTTCCTGGATCATATCATAGCTCTTGGCGTGAAGGGAGGGAGGTATCTTGAGGTTGGTGCGGGAACTGGAGTTCTGGCTGCAATGATTGCTGAAGACAACCCCGAGGTGCATATCACTGCGGTTGATATCTCGTCTGGCATGGTTACGGTTGCTCGGGAATATATCGAGGAGAAAAACCTCGGAGGTAGGGTACGTTTCGTCGCCATGGATGTGGCGGATGATGTGATGATGGAGGAACTTGGTGAATTCGATCTGGTTTATTCCACTCTTGCAATGCATCACTGGAAAAACGCAGAAAAAGTCATCGGCAATCTTTTGAAGGCTGTTGGGGCGGGAGGGGTATTATTCATACACGACCTGCGAAGAGTCTGGTGGTTGTATTACTTACCATTCCGCGGTAGCGGATTTATTGCTTCAATCAGGGCTGCGTATATGCCAGATGAGATCAAAACCATCTTTCAGGGATTGGGTATAAACCGATATGAGATCAAGAGAAGATTTCCATATTTTATGCACTCAATAATTGTGAGGAAATGAAGGCAAGCATCAACTCTATCAACGTGTTTGTGTTTGCTTCGGGCTCACCCGGACACCTCTGGCACCCCGCAAACGCTGCGGGTTATACTTATGCTATCACTAGAAAAATCGATTGTGACCTTGCAAGTAAACACAAGGTGCCGCTGATCTCGGGTTCGTGCCCGATTGGCGTTGCCAACACTGACGCGTTCCTTGAGAACGTGAGCCACCTCACGGGGAGACAGATTCCGGATGAACTGCGAAATGAGCGAGGACGGCTCATCGATGCGATCGTGGATATGCCGTTCAAGATCGCACAGAAGATGGTTGCGATACACGAGAGACCCTGATGTCGCATCCGGCATGGCACGATTTCTGCATGAACTCGGGATGGAGCCTGCGATCGTTGCGACCGGAACCGAGAGCAAGGAGTTTACTCTCGGATGTGCAGCGGTCGCAAGCCAGACCGGGCATGAGATTAAGATCATCTCAGGATGTGACCTCTACGAGTTGCATGAGGCAGTGAAGGCGGTTGGCATCGATCTGGTGATGGGAAACTCGCAAGCGACATATATCGGAGACGACGAGGGGATCGCTTTTGCGAGGATCGGGTTTCCGGTGTATGATCGTGTTGACTACCAGCGAAGAGCGATCATCGGGTGTGGCGGCGGGATTAATCTTGTCGACCGGATCGCGAACGCGATTCTGGATCATGCGGACGCGGTGTGAATGCATGGCACTGTTAGGGATGGGGGTGCTCATCCTGGCGGTGCTTTGTGGTGTGGGGAGGGGGGTAAGAATTTTACAGAGGGTCTGCCAAGGTAGTCGCGTAAGGCTTATGTAGAATGCGTTCTCGATTAGTGTGTATGGGGTGCAGAGAACTCTGCCACGATCGGTACACGGTAACGCTTTCGACTGATTATACAGTCTTTTCGCCGAAGCAAACGCGGGAGATTCTGGTCGAGAAGACGATAGTGCTTGAGCTCGATGGTATTATCCGTAAGACCTGCAAGGAGTTTAACCTCGAGATCAGTGAATTGTTGAAAACATAACAAATAAATTTCAGCTAATGTTTTATATCAAAACTATATTTTAATAAAATTATAACGGCCGCTGTGTTTAACTCAACCTGAACATTTACAAGATTGAAATGAAAAAAGAGACTATACTAAATGAACATACTCCAATACGAATCAAAAATATGGGCAACTGCTGATCTTTTACGCGGCAGTGGTATCAAAGAATCCGAATGGCCATCCTATATGATGCCTTTTTTTGCCCTTGCTATGATTGAAAGCCGTCTTGGTAGGATGTTTGATGATGAAAAAACTGATATCGGCGAAGAAGTTTTTGACAGAATCGACAAAGATGACCTGTATGGTATGATTCAAGATAAGGGGCAAGGTTACAACCAATATATTTTTAAGCACAACAAAACCCTGGCCGAGATCTGCAAAAACGATAAATCCTTTGAGATTGATTTTGATGCTTATCTCAATGGTTTTGATGGTGAAACAAAAGATCTGCTTGGAGTAGATGTCACTGAAGGCGAGAAATTCCTTGATATTAGAGGGGCGATTACCAAACTCAAAGCCAAAACAGTGCTGATGGGCTACACCAAACTATGGGCAGAGATCGATCTTAAACCGTTTAACAACTCCGAGATCACTACGCTTGAAGAACACATCAAGCGTAAATGGGCAGACATTTCGGCAGAAACCGCGGGAGAACAATACACCCCGGATGATGTGATTGCGCTGATCGCCGAAATCATTGCCTCCAAAATTGAAGAATCCGGCACACTGCTTAAAATATACGATTGTACCTGCGGTGGCGGAAATATGCTGTTTGGGGTTGAAGACCGTATTAATGAAAAATTCAAACGCCTTACCCAGACCTACGGTCAGGACTGGAACGACGCGCTCTATGCTCTTGCTAAAATTGAAAGCCGTTTTCGAACTGATTCAAAAATTGAACATGACAATACTCTGGTGGAGGACAAGTTCTACAACGAAGAGTTTGATGTGGTTGTTGCCAATCCGCCTTATGGCGTGAGCTGGAAGGGCTACCAAAAAGATATTAACAATGACAAAACGGGGCGATTTAAATTTTTGCCCTCAGTTTCCGATGGTCAGCTATTGTTCATGCAGCATCTTATTTCCAAGCTTGATGCTGTCGGTATGGGGTAGTGGTACACAACGGCTCCACCCTGTTTAGTGGTGATGCCGGCTCGGCAGAAAGCAATATCCGCAAATGGATGCTTGATAGCGATATCGTGGAAGCGGTGATCCAGTTACCGACAGATGAGTTTTTCAACACCGGTATTTACACTTACCTCTGGGTGCTGAATAAGAACAAACAGCCAGTGTGCAAAGACAAAGTGATGCTGATCAACGCCAGCGAAAAATTCAAACCACTGAAAAAGAGCAAAGGTTCCAAGCGCAAAGAAGTGGATGAATCCAGCCGTTTAGAGATTGTTGAAACACTTACAGAGTACCAGAACAACGATTACGCCAGAGTATTCGACAAGGAGTTTTTCTACTTCAACAAACAGGCTATCATGCTCACCAATGTGGATGAACATGGCAACAGTTTTGAAATGAAGTTAAAGGAAGGCAAGAAGAGTGAAAAGCTTACGCCAACCAAACTTACCAACGGCGAGCGCGAACTGACCGAGTTTTTGATAACAGCCTTTGATTCAACTCAATATGAATCCTTATCCGATACTTTTGCACAGGACATCAAACCATTCGTTGCATCGCTGGATTACAAAGAACAGCCACTTGTAATCACCACCGTTACGGCACAGTATTGGTATGATGCCGGGCAAGAAACCTTGATCAAAGGAATCAAAATATATTCAAGATAAGATTCAGTTTAAGAAAGGTGGAATGGGGGTTCCACATCTTTTTCAACAGGATATTAATAATTTTATTATCCTTTCCCCACCCTTATCAGAACAAACTGCCATCGCCGCATATCTTGACACCAAAATCGCGCAGATTGATCGCAAAATAGACCTGCTCACCCAAAAGGCGACCCAATACGGCAAGCTCAAGCAATCCCTCATTAACGAAACCGTCACCCGTGGTTTGGATAAATGTGTGGCGATGAAAGATAGCGGGGTTGAGTGGATTGGGAAAGTGCCGGTGCATTGGGGGGTGAAGCGGTTTAAGGAACTATTTTCAAAATCACAAACAGGTTGGACCCCCGACACTAAGAATCAAAGTAGTTTTGATGGTAATAATATTTGGGTTACTATTCGAGACATGAATTCAAAGTATGTTGACAATTCTGCGATTAAATTGAGTGATTCTGCTGTGAAAACATCTAACATACCAATAACACCAAAAGGGGCATTACTTTTTAGTTTCAAATTGTCGATTGGAAAAATTTCGTTTGCAGGTTGTGACCTTTTTACAAACGAGGCAATAATATCGATCTTACCTCAATTAGGTGTAAATTTGAAGTATTACTTCTACTCGTTGCCCATATACTTAGTCCTTAACGCTAAAGAGAATATATATGGTGCAAAATTATTAAATCAAAGTTTAATTTTTAACACAAATTTAATCTTCCCACCACCCATAGAACAAAACGCCATCGCCGACTACCTCGACACCAAAACCACACACATTGACCGCATTGTTGAAACCATCAATACCCAAATCGAAAAACTTAAAGAACTGCGCAAAACTCTGATTAATGATGTTGTTACAGGTAAAATTAAGGTGGTGGGGGGATGACGCTTCAAAAGAGCCTATTAGTGCACCTTCTTTCCTTGTTCTCCTTTACGGGGTTTGTAGCTCTATTTCTAATTAAAAACAAAGTAACAATACTTCCGTGCCCCACAAGCAGCGCATGGTCTTATATTATATATCTGCTGATCCCATTGTTGCTAGCATTATTATCCATATGGCTTATTAAAAAGATACCGACAGATGATTCATTGGAAATTGATGGTAATGATATTGTTCCCGTCGAAGGGAATTTAATACCTGCTTATATCGGAATGTTTGTAATATCTCTTAGTTTGCCGGGAATGAGCATCGAAAGCTTTATGATCATGCTTTTGCTACTCGCCATATGGTTAAATATCGGTAGTGTATCTTACTTTAATCCATTTTTATCAATTATAGGATATCGATTTTATGCTGTCCGTTCTGTTAATAAAAAATCAATTACTTTGATAACTGCGAAAAAAGATTTAAAGCAGGCATCTAAGTTGGAAAACCTTATTCGTGTGAACAACTATACATTCTTTTGGAGTGAAAAATGACTAAAACTTTTATTGGTCGGATGAAAGACGGCTCAAGTGCCATCTTTTTTGGTGATTCGGATAGTAGCTTAAAAACGATTTCTGAGATGTTTGAGTTTCCGAAAATTGAAGACTGTCAAGAAAGAGAATTTCAGATAGATTATGCCTTAGGCACTGATGAATGGTTTTTTATCTCATTGAATGAAGATGAGAGAAAAGAGATGATTGATGGTTACCTTTTGGTTGCTTCTTCATCAGCTGATTACAATAAAGTAACTCCTAATCAGTACAACGAACTATTAACGTTCTATCTTATTCGCGAAAAAGACAAAGTTAGAGACGTTATTTTCAACCGTATATTTGATAAGTTTTATATTAAGTCCAAGACGTTTATCGGTAGGGGCATATCAGGCCCCAAGATTAAAACGGAAACCAATTTCGTAGAGTTTAATCACTCAGTCGATGCATTTTGGGATGGTGTCAAAAATAAATTATACTTCAAAAAATACAGTACAATAAAACCTCTTTTTCCGAGTATAGATAAATATTATCGCAGTGCGACTAAAGAGGAAATTGAATCCTTTTTAGAAAATGATTTTTTTTTGGTTAGTGCGGCTTTTAATAAATCAAAACTTGGGGAAAGAGCACTGCATAATATTGCAATTATTTTAGACTCTAAAGAAATTGATTTCTCAGATGTAGATGTTCGGAAGTCGTATATAACTTACGCAAATGAGTTTAAAGCATTTGATGTTAGTATCGAAAATGGTCAATTTAAAGTTGAGAAAGCTAGAGATCTAACGAAGATCCTGAGTGTTTTGCAAGAACGTCTTTATGTCGCCCCAATTACAAAAGAAAAACGAGTGGCATCAAGCACATCACCAATCGGATAATGCTATGTCAAACACCAACCATGTCCAAAAATTGTTGTTGATTGAATCGAATCGAATCGAACTCAAAAGAAAGCTCACAGATTCTCTTGAAAAAGAAGTGGTGGCTTTTCTCAATTACCGCGAAGGCGGTCATATTTATATTGGAGTTGACGATGCTACGGGCACGGTGGTGGGAGTGCCCGATTCTGATTTGGTTCAGCTTAAAATTAAAGATCGTATCAAAAACAATATCATGCCCTCTACACTGGGTCTCTTCGATGTCATTGCCGAACAACACAATGGTAAAGAGATCATCAAAATCACAGTTGCCAGCGGTTCTGAAAAACCCTATTACTTGAAAAAACAAGGCATGTCCGAACGAGGTTGTTTTATTCGGATTGGTAGTGCATCGGAACCGATGCCGGTACGCATGATTGAGGATCTTTTTTCTCAGAGGATCCGTAATTCTATCGGAACGATAAAGTCTCGCAAGAAAGATCTCACTTTTGAGCAGCTAAAAATATATTACGGCGAGACACCTTTAAAATTAAACGACAAATTTGCCCATAATCTGGAACTGCTTACCGAAGAAGGTGAGTTCAACTATGCCGCTTATCTGCTCTCAGATTCAAATGGTCTTTCCATAAAGGTTGCCAAATATGCAAGCCTTGACCGTGTTGATCTGATCGAAAACGAGGAATACGGCTACTGCTCTCTTATCAAGGCAACCAAACAGGTTTTGGATAAACTGGCGATCGAGAACAAAACCTTTGCCAAAATTACCCCTCAGAAACGGCAGGAGCGCAAACTGATTGACCCTGTTGCGCTTCGTGAGGCGGTCATCAATGCCATAATCCACAACAACTACACCAATGAAATACCACCCAAGTTTGAACTCTTCCCAAACCGATTGGAGATAACTTCCGCAGGTGGACTTCCAGCGGAATTCGATGAAGATGAGTTCTTTATGGGATACTCGGTTCCGCGCAACAAAGAACTTATGCGGGTTTTTAAAGACCTTGAGATGGTTGAATACCTTGGATCTGGAGTGCCGCGCATTCTGCGGAAATATCCCCGCTCAATTTTCACATTTACTCCAAACTTTGTCCGCATCACTTTTCCCTTTGGGAAGAGCCTCAATGGTGGTCAGACTACTTTAACCGACCAAGCTACCATGCAAGCTACCATGCAAGCTACCATGCAAGCTACCATGCAAGCTGAAAAAGTGCTCAAATTCTGTATGGAGCCACGAAGCCGTAATGAGATACAGTCATTTCTTGACCTTAAAAATCGTGACTATTTCCGAAAAGAAATATTGAATCCTCTTATCAAAGAAGGAAAACTCGCCCTCACCATCCCTGATAAACCAAAAAGTCCCAAACAACGCTATATCGCATGCAATGAACATAAGGGGAATGAATAATGAACGAACTACACCTGCAAGATAAGTTTTTGATTCCGTTCTTTGGAGAAGGTCTTGGCTACCGCGAGGTAAAACCCAATATGGTAACAAACTCACTAATTATATAAGAAGACTTGCAGGAGTTTATCTCCCAAACCGAGCTGAATAAAAAGCCGTATGAATCTTTGCTGAAAAAATACGGTGGCGACAAAAACAAACTACTGAAAGACTTGATCAAACTCATCCAGGAGCGCAGTTACAGTAGCCGCAACATGGCATTGTTCATCAGTACCAATAAGTCCATCACCTTGCAAGGCATTAAATTGAACTTATTTTACACCGGAGACAGCGTAATTCATGACAACAAGCTGTTTGACGAGAACATTTTTTCAGTAGTGCAAGAACTGCCCTACAAGTATAGTTACAGTGGCAAGCAGATATTTTCTTTCCGCCCGGATATTGTGCTTTTTGTGAATGGAATTTATCTGGGTTACAATGAATTAAAGTCTAACTACACTAACCAAAGCGCTTTGAAAAACGGACGTAGGAAGGTTATCAAAGATTATTTTGAGGCGATCAGAATATATCACCAGCATTTTGGTAGCAATGATATGTTGAGTGAAAAAGAAAAAGAATGTTATCGCAAAGATTTTTTGAAGATATTTGAAAAAGCAATTCATATCACCACCACGGATATTGG
>Ga0209834_10002079_pt1 | contig 10767 bp, 6 predicted proteins | sample Mar14236cmmetaG_FD_184134 | JGI IMG/M metagenome (GOLD analysis project Ga0209834, IMG submission 184134) | Marine hydrothermal vent microbial communities from Guaymas Basin, Gulf of California to study Microbial Dark Matter (Phase II) - Marker... ...
ATTTTAAATACGCCAATTTTTTTATTGAAAATCTTAATGAAGTGCTGGCGCAATTTGGCGTCCATGCGGTTCAGTGGACTAAGATAGCTTTACCCATCGGTATCTCGTTTTTTACTTTTCAGAAGATCACTTATGCGGTGGATGTATACCGGAAGGTACACGCGCCTTTAAAAAAACTGACGGACTACGCCATGTACATCCTGATGTTCCCGCAGTTGATTGCAGGGCCGATTGTAAGGTACAATGAAATAGCCGACCAGATTGAAAACCGGAAAGAGTATGAAACCCTCGATAACAAGCTGACCGGATTTTTTCGGTTTGTGATTGGTTTGTCGAAAAAGGTGCTCATTGCCAATGTGCTGGGCGAGCAGGTCGATTATATATTTTCAATGGACAGCGGTCTGCTGACCATGCCGGTAGCCTGGCTGGGGATTGTAGCTTATGCCTTTCAGATTTATTACGATTTTTCAGGTTACTCGGACATGGCTATCGGCATCGGCCGGATGATCGGATTTACCTTCCCTGAAAACTTTAACAACCCGTATATCTCTCAAAGTATTTCCGAGTTCTGGCGCCGCTGGCATATGACTCTGGGAGCATTCATGAAGAATTATTTATACATCCCGTTGGGAGGCAACAGGGTGCCGAAAGCACGAATGTATTTTAACCTCTGGCTGGTATTTGTCATATCAGGACTGTGGCACGGTGCTGCCTGGACATTCGTGCTGTGGGGCGTCTATCACGGTTTGTTTTTGGTGCTGGACAGGCTGTTTTTGCTGAAATTCTATGAGAAGATAGGGAAACTGCCGAGTATCATCATCACCTTTTTCATTACCCTGATAGGCTGGGTGCTGTTCAGATCGGAAACGCTGGAGCAGGCAGTCTTTTACGTGAAAAAGATGTTCTCAGGCGACTTCAGGCAACTGGATTACTTCCCGGATGCAAAGTTTTATACCATCATGGTATTGGCTGCTGTTTTTGCATTTATGGCCATTTTCAACAGGAACGAGGCATGGCAACAGAAAATATTGTCCCGGGAACAGCACAGTCGCACCATAATATTGATGACCCTGGGTGCTGTTTTGTTCTTTGTTATTTGTCTGGCATCCATTACATCTTCAGGTTTTAATCCGTTTATTTATTTCAGGTTCTGATGAAAACAGCAAAAAACATATTGTTCCTGATAGTGCTGTTGGTGATGATCCTGCCAGCAATTCAAAAAGAATGGATGTTGGTCAAAGAACCAGCGCTGAACGGCGATTTCCTGGAGAATGAACGACCGGAATTTAGCTGGACAGGATTTTATAACGGAAGTTTTCAGGCAGCTTTTGATGCCTGGCTGGAACAACACATTGGTTTTCATAATACACTGGTCAGATTGAGAAACCAGTTGGATTACAGTTTGTTCCGTAAACCCAATGCAGAGGGTATTGTACTCGGTAAAGAGGATTTTATTTTCGAATATGATTATATACGTGAACTGACCGGACGAGACTATATGGGCTATTCGTTTATTGATGAGAAACTCAGAAGGCTGAAGTATGTTCAGCAATATTTGAAAACAACGAAAGATATTGATCTCGTTCTGGTGTTCCTTCCCGGAAAGGCTTCTTACTACAGTGAATACATACCGGATAAATATCTGGAAAAAAAACCCGATTCGACAAACTACACGGTTTACCTCAGCGAGATGCAAAAAAGGGATATCCGGTATGTGGATCTGAATAATTACTTCCATGAGTTTAAAAAGGAAACTTTGTATCCCATGTTCCCAAAATACGGAACACACTGGAGTATCTACGGTATGAGCCGGGCAGCCCACGTGTTGCTCGACAGCATTGAACGGTTTAAAGGTAAAAGGCTCAACGATTTTAATACCGACAGTCTTTACTTTTCAACCATCCCGCTGCGAACGGATTATGATGGAGGAAAAGCGCTGAACCTGCTGGTGAACATGTCCAGAGAAAAGTTTGCCTATCCGTATTATGTTTTCGGATACGACAGCAGCAGATACAAACCCGATGTGTTGACTATCGGCGATAGTTTTTACTGGAACTTTTTCAATGCCGGTATTCCGAAAAATATATTTGCCAATGAAGCTTTCTGGTATTACAACCGGAAAGTTTATCCGGAATTTTACATCCATCCGAAATATACCAGCGAGCTCAACCTGAGAAAAGAAGTGGAAAAGACGGATCTGATCTTTATCATGGTAACCGAACGGTTTTTAAACATATTCGACTGGCAGCTGATCGACCAGTTATATGCCTTATACGCACCGGATTACATTAAAGAGCCGCTGTATGATAAGATCAACGATATTGTATCGGCCCCCGAGTGGTTTGGAAATGTCTTAAAAAGAGCGCTGGCGAAAGGATTAACTCCCGGACAGGCACTTTATGAAGATGCTGCTTATATGTTCCGTAGTGAGCATACATACGAGTATATGATCAGGTATGGTCTTCCCTCGTATGAAAGGTATTTGTCAGGTTTCTGGAAGACAAGACAGCGACTTGAGAAAAAAGCACAAAAAGAGAACCGCCCGTTTGATGAGGTGCTGACCGAGGAAGCAAGGTACTTGTTTTCGAAGCGGCATCCTGATATGTACCGGCAGTACCGGCGGATTAAAGAGAAAGAAGAGTTCATCAGGAGCGATGTAGCTTTGCATGACAGCATCACACTGCTGGCTGAGAAATACTACTGTAAGCCTGCCCATATGATCTTTTACCAGGCCAGGATGATGGTGGAGAAAGAAGATGCGCTGAAATAATCATTTTCTCCTAACTTTGCACAAACGATGAAAATTTTATCCGTGTTGATTAAGAACAGAAGATTTTTTATAGCTCAGCTCTTTACAGTGAGCCTGTTACTTGCAGTTAACTCCTGCCAGCGTCCCGATGAGTTTCCTGCCGGTCGTCAGATAATGACTGGAGCGGAACAAAAGAATGCCAAAGGAGATAAGTTTACCGATGAAAACGGTTCTGATGTTCTCTTTTCCGGCGGAAAATTACAAACGGATGTTGTTGCTCATAAGGGAACCCACTCCGTGTTTACAACACCAAAAAAAGCATTTGCTTTCTCCTACAGTATAAAAAATGCAGGCCCCGACTGGTACTTCCGGTTGAGCGTTTGGCGGAAGTCGAAAGACGGAAAAGGCGTAGTAGTGGCATCGGCAAAAGATCCGAAGAACCTTTATCTGGCAACAGCAGTTCCGGTCGAGACGTTGGATAACGGGTGGGAAAAACTGGAGCTGGAAGTGTACACACCACCGACTTTTTACCGCGATGAACTGACACTCTACGTATGGAATAATGGTACTGATACGATTTATTTTGACGATCTTACGATTGAGCGCCTGCCCAAAAAAATATACCCCCAATATAAGGAACAGCCTTTATCGATCGTGCTGGATTCATCAAAATACCTGAAAATTCTGAAAAAAAGAAAACAGGCTTTTGAAGCAGGTATTCTTCAAACTTCGGATGATGACTGGGTAAAAGCCATTGTTTTCGGAGACAGCAATATGATGCAGGCAAAGATCCGGCTGAAAGGTGACTGGCTGGATCATCTGAGAGGCGATAAATGGTCGTTCCGTATAAAAATGAGGAAGGATTACGCATGGAACCGCCTTCGCGTATTCTCGGTGCAAACACCGCTGGCAAGAGGATTCCTCAACGAATGGGTTTCGCATAAGTTTTTTGATGCCGAAGATATTTTAACTACCAGGTACGGCTTTATACCGTTGATGCTGAATAACGAACCGAAGGGGTTGTATGCATGGGAGGAACACTTTGTAAAACAATTGCTTGAATCGCGCGATAGAAGGGAAGGCCCCATTGTAAAATTTTCGGAAGATGCCTTCTGGCAAATTCAGAAATATGCTATCTGGCTGGGTGAAGAATGGCCTCAGATGCCGTACTACCAGACGGCCGTGATAAAGCCGTTCAAGCAATCCAAAACGGTAGAATCTCCGGGATTGTACCGGCAGTTTTTAAATGCACAAAAATTAGCCTGGCAGTACAAAAATCATTTGATGCCACCCGAAAAAATATTCGATATTGACAAACTGGCAAAATACTATGCCATGCTCGAACTGACACAAGGGCGGCATGGTATGGCGTGGCATAATCAGAGGTTTTATTTTAACCCGGTTATCTGCAAGCTGGAACCCATTGCGTTTGACGGATTTGCCGATTACACGAAACTAAAACCGGGAATTGAAAACAACTTTGCGTATATCGCCTTAAATTCAGGTGATACACTGAAAGAAAATAACTTTCTTAATTACGACCTGTTTACGGATAGTGTATTTACTAACAGATATTTGCATTATGTGAAAAAATACAGCGATCCGGAGTTTATTGACCGGAATATGAAAGCAATTATGCCGGAATTGCTTGTGAATGATTCATTGCTGAAACTTGAATTTCCGCAATATGAGTTTGACAAAGCAAGATACAGGGAAGTGGCAGCAGATATCCGTTCGTATTTGCCCGAACTGGAGAAAATGATCCGAGACAAACAAACCGGCAGAGCTAAATTATACAGCAGGAAATACCATTATAGTGATTCAGCGGTTTTTGAAAACACTCCGGCATTTTTTGTAAATGCATATCTTGAGAAGACCCTGGATGACAGCGCAATGATTCGCATTGATAATTATTTCCCGGGAGAAATCATCTTGCTGGGTACCGGGTACAATAGCAAATATGTAACCAGCTACCAGTATCCTGAGCCTAAACTTAAAGCCTATGCCGGAGATGCTGTGCATAGCACAACCATTGTCACCGATACCGGAAGCCGTTATTTGTTTTTTATGGTGCCGGGAGGAATCGAGTCATTTGTTACAGAAGTACTCCCCTGGCCGCACCCGGCAGGTCTTACACCGCAGCAACAACTGGTGAAAAATGCCAGACTTGACAATTATACGTCTTTTCTGAAAGTTGAAGGAAACAACCTTATTGTTCCGGCCGGTAACCACCGGGTAAGCATTCCGGTAATTATTCCCAAAGGCTATATCCTGAAGTTTGAAGCAGGAGCACAACTCGACCTGACGGACAGTGCCCTGTTTATTTCGTACAGCCCTGTGGAAATGAACGGCACGGCAAAAGATAAAGTGGTGATCACTTCATCTGATTTTACGGCCGGGGGATTCACCATATTGCAGGCAGGCAAGCGCTCGCAGGTCACTCATACGGTTTTTGAAAACCTGAATACACTCGATATTGGTGGCTGGACACTAACAGGTGCCGTTACGTTTTACGAATCGGATGTAGACATGCAGCACGTCCTCTTTTACCGGAACCAGTGCGAAGATGCCCTGAATACCATCCGCTCCGTTTTCAATCTGGAAGATGTACGCTTTGACCGCATTTATGGCGACGCATTCGACTCCGATTTCTGTAACGGAACAGTAGATCATTGCCGGTTTACCGCTATCGGTAACGACGCTATTGACTATTCGGGAAGTTATGTGCATATCACCAATACCGAAATTGACGGAGCCGAAGATAAAGGTGTCAGCGGAGGTGAAGATTCGCACCTGACCCTGGAGAATGTAACTGTTTACAGGTCGAATATCGGTCTGGCGTCCAAAGACCTGAGTACGGTGGATGTGAAAAACTCAGCGATAATTGATTGTAACTACGGCATAGTGCTGCTACAGAAGAAACCGGAATACGGACCGGCAAAGATGACACTGTCGAATACCAAAATTGAACACGCCAAAACAATGTACCTGATCGAAAAAGGTTCGGAAGTTGTCATTGACGGAGAAATCAGGAAAGGTGATAGAAAAGATGTGGCGAAGATCTTTTATTAGCGCATTAAAATGAGTTGAAATGAAAAAAGCACATCTGTTTTTATACATTATAGTTACTTCCATGATCGTAGCATCATGTGGGAAAGAACCCGAACCAATACCAGATACTACATATTCGTTTTTCGTTGCAGGGCATACATACGGCACACCGGGCGGCAATGATATCGGGTTTTATCCATTTTTTAAAAATGAATTTGACGCGATCAGGTCTTACCCTCGTATGATATTCGGTATTTTGACAGGCGATATTGTGCAGATTAGTAACGAAGAGAGCTGGGATACCATAGACAGCGAGATAAAAACTTTGGGGCTTCCGGTTTATTTTGCTCCCGGGAATCATGATACCTACAATTATGAATTATACAGGGAGCGATACGGCGACCCGGAACATAACCACCGTACGTATGGTTCTTTTCGTCAGCACAATGATGTTTTTATTTTGCTGGATGCAAACATTGACAATTGGAATATCTCAGAGGATCAGTTAGATTTTGTGCAGACGGTTCTGGAGGAGAACAAGGGGACAGTAAGCCATGTTTTTGTATTTGTTCACCAGTTGATCTGGTGGGATGAGCATAATGAGTTTCAGAATATAGTTATTAACTGGCCTCCGTATACACCTGACACAACCAATTACTGGGGAACGGTCGAACCGATTTTTCAGCATTACCCCGCTCCGGTACTTTTTTTTGCCGGCGATTTAGGTGCTAACAAACCGGCAACACCGTATATGTATTATGAAAGTGGAAATGTAACCTACATTGCCGGAGGAATGGGGGCGGGAATTGATGACAATTACTTGTTTGTAACGGTAGATATGGCAGGAAACGTGAATTTCGACCTGATTGCCCTGCAGGGGGACAGGCATAGATTTGGCAATCTGGAAGACTACGTTTTGCCCTGATACTCGATTAATTTTTCTAACTTTGCAGCTTCAAAAAAACAGACTGACTTTTAAATATAATACCGGATGGATAACAGGTGGAACCTTTTTCAAAAATTTTTAATCACACAGGAACAACAGATTTCCGTAGTTGATTTTCTGATCAACTCGGCCGTGATCATTGTATTGGCTATAATTCTGGAATATACGTACATAAAATGTGCCCGGACAATCTCTAACCGGAAACAGTTTGCCGGGGTTTTCCTGCTGATCGCGTTCACAACAATGCTGATCATTTCGATAGTTAAATCTTCGCTGGCCTTGTCATTGGGTTTGGTGGGAGCCTTGTCTATTGTACGTTTCAGGGCAGCCATTAAAGAACCTGAAGAGCTGGCTTATTTGTTCTTTGCTATTTCCATAGGCCTGGGCCTTGGTGCCAACCAAACGGTGATTGTACTGGTTGCTTTTGCTGTGGCGATGGTCATTTTGTGGGGACGGTATTTTATTAAAGGAAAACGATCACGGCAACAAAATCTGTATTTGAATTTCTCGGCGAAGGCCGGAGAAGTAAAACTATCGCAGGTAACCGATGCCGTTAAACAGGCTTTTGGCACATCCTTTCTGAAAAGATATGATGAAAATGAAGAGCTTATCGAAGCTTCCTTTCTGGTCGATTCTCCTTATCCGGAAAAACTCGAAGAGTTCAGGCAGCTGGTGGATAAATACGGCGAAAGTGTGCGGATCTCCTTTGTAGAAAGCAAATCGTTTTAAAGCGTATCCATGTTTTTTCCTCCTTTTAACGAAGAAGCAGCCCGATATGAACGTAAGTTCATGGTCGATGCCATGGACTATTATGCTGTCGAACAGCAGATCAGAATACATCCCGCCGCTTTCTCGCCTATTTTTCACCCGCGCTACATCAACAATATTTACCTCGACACCAACGAATTTGATTTCTATTTTGACAATGTGTCGGGCAGGTCGAGTCGGAAAAAGGCACGCATAAGATGGTACGGAGAAAAAGAAGGATTTGTGGAGAAACCGGTGCTGGAATTCAAGATCAGGGAAGGAATGCTGGGCAATAAGATATCTTTTAGGCTGAAACCGTTCCGCGTAGACGATAGCCTGAACCGTGAAATATTGCTGGAAGTTTTCAGAAATTCGGAGTTGCCTGTGTGGGCACTGGAAAACCTGCTTTTCATGAAACCTGCGCTGCTGAACAGGTACCTCAGAAAGTACTTTCTCAGTTTCGACAGGAAATTCCGCCTGACTATTGATAATGAACTGGCTTATTTTGGTATCGGAAGTAACAACAACCTGTTTACCGAGGAATACACAAGTGATGATGTGATCGTAGAGCTTAAATATGACCAGGCTTTTAGCGAAGCCGCTTCGTTTGTTTCCAATAAACTTCCCTATCGCCTGACAAAAAGTTCGAAGTATGTGAACGGTATCGATTTCCTGCATCCGTCTTTAGCATAAACATTTCCATTTAGGTCATTACTGTTCATAACAGGCAGAACAGTAGTAATTTACTACAAAAGGCACTTGATTTCACTGTTCAAAATTCGTATATTTGTGAACGAACCTCTAAAACTAAAGTATTATGAAAAAAACTATCTGTTTATTTGCTTCCATTTATCTTTTTGTGTTCCTTATAGTGGGCGTAATGTCGGCTACTTCATGTAGCAAATTAGAAACCGAATTTGAAGCATCCTATGATGCAGATCTGGAAGTGTATACTGCCAGGGATATAGACGGGGCTTTCAGCGCTTATGCCACAATTAATCCGGACGACAACTCGGATTTCAGAAAGAATAAAGATAAGATAAAGAATATTGATATTATTTCCGTATCAGGTAAAGTCATCGAGACCAACAAAAGTTTTTTACTGAGCGCAATATTATCAGTTTACTCTGATAAGAACAGTACTGGCTGGACGGTCTCGGGCCTTCCGGTATCAGTTGGTACTGTATTAACATTGGGTAATGAAGACGGGCAGTGGGATATTATAAAGCAGATCGCAAATGAGAAAAGCGTTTACCATGTGAGTTTAATAGGAAATACAAGTGAGGACGATATCAGTTTAACGGTCAGAGTAACTATTAAATACAGGGTTACTGCCAAAGCGATTTAACACCTTTGTTGTCAACACGCTTCATTAGTTAATCTTTTCTGACTTTATTGTGTTTTACTCGTGGTAATAAACCCGTTTCACACGACGCGAAATACGGCTGAGTATTTCATAGGGAATCGTCTGTGCTGCCTCGGCAAGTCGTTCAATAGGGTATTTTGCATTGAAAATGATCACATCATCGCCTTCTTTGGCATCAACACCTGTCAGGTCAACAAGGCACATATCCATACATATATCACCGATGATAGGCACTGGCTTGCCATGCACGTACAACGGGACCTGCCGGTTCCCCAGTGAGCGTTGAAGCCCGTCAGCATATCCGATGGAGACAATACCTGCTTTCATGTCCTTACCGGCAATAAAACTCCGGTTGTAGCTCACCGAATCTCCCTTTTTAATTTCTTTTATCTGGGCGATGACGGAACGCAGGCCTGCCACAGGCTGCAGTTTTTTCCTGTTCTGGTCAAGTGTACTGATACCGTACAAACCAATGCCGGGCCGCACCATGTCGAAATGTGCTTCAGGGAAGCGTACAATGCCGGCTGAGTTGACAATGTGCCGGTAGATCTCATGGTCAAATGCTTCGGTGATCTGGCTGCTCATTTGCCGGAAGCAGTCGATTTGCTCGTGCGTAAAGTCGTCCAGTTCCGGATTGTCACTGCCGGCCAGGTGACTGAACACCGATTGTACGTAAATCAGCGAATTTTTTTTGAGACGTGCGATCAACATATCCAGTTCCGGTTCCAAAAAACCGAGCCGGTGCATGCCCGTATCAAGTTTCAGGTGAATTTTAACCGGTTTGTTTTGCGGTATGGCACTCCGCCTGATTGCCTTTTCCAGCAATTTTAACGACCTGAAACTGAAAATCTCCGGTTCCAGCTGGTGCCGGATCATAGTATCAAAAGCATATTCTTCGGGACTCATCACCATAACGGGTGTGGTAATGCCTGCTTTTCTGAGCTCAACACCTTCGTCGGCATAAGCTACCGCCATGTAATCTACCTGATGGAATTGCAGGATATTGGCAATCTCAAATCCACCGCTGCCATATGAAAAAGCTTTGACCATTGCCATTATTCTGGTAGATGGCGCCGTCAGCGATTTGTAGTAGTTCAGATTGGCAACCAATGCGTCCAGATTGATTTCCATCACTGTCTCGTGCAACTTCTGCTGTAAAATACGGCTGATACGTTCAAACTCAAACACACGGGCACCTTTCAGTAAAATCGACTGGTGGTTGAAGTTGCCAAAGGGATATTGCCTTAAAAAGTCTCCTGTGCTTTTAAAAAATGTTTTTTTGATAGTGAACTTATCACTCTGCCTGCTGATGGCAGGTCCGATACCAATGATTTCGTCCATGCCTTTTGTTTCGAGCAGCGAAGCTACATCAGTATACAGGTCTACTTCGTTCCTTCCGCTTTGCAGAATATCAGAGAGGATAATCACCTTTTTGTGGTGCTGGTTCTGCTGATTTAGAAAATCGAGGGCAATACTCAGTGAGTTAAAATCAGAGTTGTAAGCATCGTTGATGATCGTACAGCTGTTGACTCCCTCTTTGAGTTCCAGGCGCATGGCGATCGGCGTAAGCTCCGGCATTCGTTGTTGTATCTCTTCCTGCGGGTATTCCAGCAACAACATGGCAGCCCAGCAGTGGATTGCGTTTTCTACGGAGGCGTCATCAGTGAAAGGAATGGTTATAGCCACCTCTTTTTCTCCGTAAATACCATGTATAGTAGCTGTTTTTTCCTCTTTTTCGATGTTTCTGATGCGCAGGTTGCATTCTTCTGCCGTGCCCCAGCAAAATGTTTTTATCGAGTGCAGGATCTCGCTTTTGATGATTACTTCCTGCAGCTCTTTTTGGTCGGAGTTATAGATGAGCACATCTACTTTGGTAAACAGGTTCAGCTTTTCGCCAATCTTTTGCTG
>Ga0209834_10002084_pt1 | contig 10744 bp, 8 predicted proteins | sample Mar14236cmmetaG_FD_184134 | JGI IMG/M metagenome (GOLD analysis project Ga0209834, IMG submission 184134) | Marine hydrothermal vent microbial communities from Guaymas Basin, Gulf of California to study Microbial Dark Matter (Phase II) - Marker... ...
GGATGGTAATTTCTTTTTTAGTTTCGTTTTTTCCCTGTTGGAATACTTATCCTACAGGGTTTATCCAAGTTAACCATTTAATTCTATAATTCTGCTATATTTTGACCAAATAATTTCATCCAATTCCGGGATGCCTTTTGTTGGTTTGATTAACACGGTTATAATTTGTAATCAACATTTTCATTCGTGTTGTTTCGTGGTTTCATCTTTTTCTTTTTATCCGATTTAGGGAAGTATATTCAACAAAAATACAACCCCTTCCACCCCCTGAAAACACCTTTTTTTTCCACTCCAAATATTTTCATAACTCCCTTTAAAATTAATAGTTAAATAAACTCTAAAAAAGTTTGACACCATTTCCGACAACTCGATATTTTAGCCATAAATAATATGTATTTCAGGAGGATCTGAATGAAGAAATACTCAATGGATTGTATACGAAATTATGCTCTTGTTGGTGCCAGTGGATCAGGTAAAACTTCCATTGCTGAAGCGATGTTTTTCAACGCTGGAGTGATAAATCGACTTGGACGTGTTGATGATGGAAATACCCTTATGGATTATGATTCGGACGAAATTTCAAAAAAAATGTCTATTAACCTTTCATTAGGTAATTTAGAGTGGAAAAAAATTAAGCATAATATAATTGATACACCGGGATATAGTGACTTTAAAGGTGATATGATCACTGCATTTCGTGCTGTTGATACTGCTCTTATAACCATCAGCGCAGTGAACGGCATAGAAGTTATGACCGATCAGGCAATGAAATATGCTGATGAAGTTAGCAACAGCAAAGCGATCATTATCAATAAACTTGATAGGGAACATGCAAAGTTTGCAGAGATAATAGACGAACTAAGCAACTATTCCGATCAGATCGTTGTACCTGTCCTCATTCCTCTCAGAACAGCAGAACACTTCAAGGGTGTGGTGAATACGATCAACAAGAAGGCATACAGCCAGGGTAAAGAGATAGAAATTCCTGCTGATCTTTCTGATGAAGTCGAAGAGTGGCATGAAAAAGTTATTGAAGCTGCAGCAGAATCCGATGACAAACTTATGGAAAAATTCTTTGAGGAGGGCTCGCTCTCAGAAGAAGAGATAAGCAATGGTCTGAAGAATTCTATCATACATGGTACTGCTATTCCTGTATTTGCATGCTCTGCTTCCGAAAACATCGGAATTCAGGAGATTCTCAATCTTATAAATATGTTCTTACCGTCACCAAAGGATATCACAGAAATCCCTGTACAGAAAAACGGAGAGAACAAGACGCTTGATCTTACCAAATATAATAAGAAACTCGGCTATGTGATAAAATCCGTAACAGAACTTAATTTGGGTGAAATCGCTCTTGTGAGAATGTATTCAGGCAACTTAAATACAGGTGTGGAGATTGAACTTCCAGAAAAAGCTGCAAAAGACAAGATCGGGCAAATATATTCCGTATGTGGCAAAAAACGCGAAGAAGTTGATGAAATACCTGCTGGTGATATTGGTGGATTGGTTAAGCTGAAAAATACTAAAACATCATATACTATTACAGAAAAGGGAGAAAATCTCGTAGTTAAACCCCTGCATTATCCCGAACCTGTATATTGGAAAGCGATCCGGGCAGTCAGCCAATCTGATGAAGACAGGATCGGTCCCGCACTTAATAAGATCACTGACGAAGATCCTACAATAAGAACAGAAATGAATATTGAAACTAATCAGAATATTCTTTCCGGACAGGGAGAGATCCAGATCGGTATTGTGCAAAAACGTCTGAAGGACAAATACAATGTTGAAGCAAATCTTACTGATCCGAAAATACCTTATAAAGAAACTGTAACCGGTAAATCGGATGTGAAATACAAACATAAAAAACAGAGCGGCGGACATGGACAGTATGGTGAAGTGTACGTCAGAATTTCACCGACAGAACTTGGAGCCGGATTCGAATTTGTTAATTCAATTGTTGGCGGTGTGATCCCAAGTAAATATATCCCGGCAGTTGAAAAAGGTCTTGTAGAAACCATGAAAGGTGGTATTCTTGCAGGTTATCCTGTCGTCGATATCCAAGTTGAACTTTATTATGGTTCTTACCACGATGTTGATTCCTCAGAAATGGCATTCAAGATCGCTGCATCCCATGCATTAAAAGATGGTTTTGCTCTGGCAAATCCCATCCTGCTCGAGCCAATTCATAAAGTACAGATAGTCGTTCCTACAGAATATATGGGTGACGTTATGGGTGATATCAGCAGCAGAAGAGGCAAAATTCTCGGTATGTCACAGGAAGACAACAAACAGATACTTAATGCGGAAATTCCTCTTTCGGAATTGTACTCCTATTATACTTCATTGAAATCAATCACTCAAGGACGTGGTTATTTCACACAACAATTTGCCTATTATCAAAAGCTTCCGAATGATCAAGCCCAAAAAGTCATTGAAAAGAGCAAAAAGGAAGATGAATAGTAATATCAGTCAATTGACGGAGGTATAATGTCCGGACATAATAAATGGAGTTCAATAAAGCATAAAAAGGCAAAGGAAGATGCCAAACGCGGAAAGGTCTTCACGAAGATAATCCGCGAAATTATTGTCGCAGCACGAGATGGCGGGGGAGATACCGAAATGAATCCGGCGCTTCGAAATGCCGTCAATAAGGCAACTTCCGAAAATATGCCAAAGGATAATATTGAACGTGCAATAAAAAAGGGAACAGGTGAGCTTGAGGGCGTCAACTATGAACACATCATGTATGAAGGATATGCTCCCGGCGGCGTAGCAATGCTCATTGAAGCCGTTACAGATAATAAGCAGCGATCTGTAGCTGAGATCCGTCACATACTTACCAAGCATAATGGGAGTTTGGCAGAAAAGGGCTCGGTTTCCTGGAATTTCACTCAATCCGGTACTATTCTCGTGATAAAAGAAGAATATAATGAAGACGAACTCATGATGATCGCTCTCGATGCAGGCGCTGAAGATTTCTCAGAAGAAGACGAATTCTTCATCATAACTACTAATTCAAAAGAATTATACAATGTCGTTCATGGTCTGGAACAACAAGGAATAAAGATAGACAGCGCTGATCTCGAATATGTTCCTCAAAACACTGTTCCTGCCAATGATAATGCATCTCAGGTAATCAAGCTCATTGAAGCTCTCGAAGAACTCGATGACGTGCAGAATGTTTATGCAAATTTTCAGATCGATGATGAAATCTTAGAAAAAGTTGCAAGTGAGTAAGCAAGAAATAATAGTAGGTATCGATCCTGGCTCGAAAACTACGGGCTATGCATTTCTCTCTGTGGAACATAAAAAAGTAAAACCGCTGGCTTATGGAGTCATTAAAAATAGTCCCAGAATGACACTCGCAAAGAGAATTACTTTGCTCTATCAAGAGCTTAATAAACTAATTGTTGAATTCCAGCCAACAATTGCGAGCATCGAAAAAATATTCTATGCAAAAAATGTCAGATCTCTTGTTTCTCTTGGAGAAGCACGCGGCGTATTACTTCTTGCATTGGAGCAAGCACAGATACCAATATATGAGTATTCTGCAAGAGAAGTTAAAAAAGCAGTTGTGGGTAATGGCAATGCATCCAAGCAGCAGGTGCAATATATGGTAAAAAGCATAATGAGGATCAAAGATGAGGAGTTGCAGTTCGATATCGCAGATGCAATTGCGATAGCTCTTTGTCATGTAAATAAATTGCAATATGTTTGAGTATATTAGCGGAACGATCGTAGAGAAAAAAACAACAAACATTGTGTTGGAAACGAATGGCATTGGATACTATATCACCATTCCTATCAGCACTTATGATAAGCTTGGTGAGCTTGGCTCGGTTAGTAAACTCTATACTCACTTTCATGTGCGGGAAAACGAACAACGACTTTTCGGATTTGCTACAAAAGAAGAAAGGATCATGTTTAACTCTCTTTTGAAAGTTGCAGGTATTGGACCGAAAATAGCAATCTCAATTCTTTCAGGCATCTCAATTAAAGACCTTTTTGATGTTGTTGCAAGCCAGGATGTAAAGCTTCTCTCCACAGTTCCGGGTATTGGGAAAAAGAGTTCTGAGCGTATTATCGTAGAACTAAAAGACAGCTTTGATGATACCCTCACCAGCAAATTCATTGAATATACTGCGACTAAGGAAGAGCAGAGTTTTGCACAGGATGCAGAAGATGCGCTGTTATCTCTTGGATACTCCAAGGCATCCGTATTAAAACAAATTCAGAAATATATGACTGACAATAATCCCGTCTCTGCTGAAGAGATCGTAAAAGCAGTAATAAGAAATTTTTATTCAAAAAAATGAACCCGAGATTAGCAGCTTTTTATTCTTTAAATGACATTCTTCTTGAACGAAATAATTCTGAGAAAGTCTTGGCTCTCTTTTCTGCGAAGATCGCTTCAAAGCCGGATCATAGTCTATACTATACACTTGTGAAGGGTACCATAAAACAGAAAATCCATCTGGAATTTTTACTGAAAAACTATATTGATTTTAAGAAAACCGATCCCAAAGTGCTGAATCTTCTTTTACTTGGTCTGTTTCAATTAACTTTTCTGGATTCAATTCCAAATTATGCCTGCGTGAATGAAACGATCAAGATAAGTAACAAAGAATTCAAAAAAGGGGTGAGCAGTTTTATCAATGCAGTTCTCCGTTCTTATATAAGAGAGGATAAGCCCATCCGCTTTCCCCGAGATGAAGTTCAGGAGATATCTGTTAAATATTCTTTTCCTGCTTATTTAATTGAGAAATGGGTACTGCTTTTGGGCAAAGAAGATACTATTGCATTATGTAAATATTTTAACAGTACTCCAAAGCTTACTCTTAGGATCGAGACTGATAAAATTTCTCCCGACAAATTCAGTAAATATCTTAATGAAAAGAATGTTCAGTTCAGCAAAAGTAAATATTTTAATGACATGTTAGTTATAGAATCAACTTTCAATTTCCTTGATGATGAATATTTCAAAAAAGGATACTTTTATATTCAAAATGAAAGTGCACTGCTGCCAGTGATTCTTCTTCATCCTGCAAAAGGTGAAAAAATACTCGATATGTGCGCAGCACCCGGCGGCAAATCACTCCATCTTGCTTCTCTGACAAAAGATACCGCTGAAATAACTGCGGTTGATAATGATCCGGGACGTATCAAACAATTCAAAGAAAATGCAAAACGTATGGATCATCCATCAATTGATATTGTGATGAAGGATGTATTGTACTTCAAATCCAGAAAGAAATACGATAAGATAATTATTGATGCTCCCTGCACGGGATGGGGAGTGATGCAAAGGAAGCCAGACATACGTTTACAGTCTGAAAATCGTATGCGAAGTCTGATACCTTTACAGAAAAAACTCTTGGAGAAGGCTGATTCTCTTCTTAAGAAAAATGGCATTTTGGTGTATTCAACCTGTACGATCAATCCTGATGAAAATGAATATCAGGTAGAAAAATTTCTGAAAAATCACCCAAATTATTCCATTGAAAAGCCTAATCAATTTGTTGAGAAAGATTTCGTATCTGGCAAATATATAAAAACTTATCCTTTCAAGCATTTTATGGATGGAAGCTTTGCTTCTGCATTAAGGAAAGTGTCATGAAAACATTAAAAACGATTGGCTTTGTTGTACTGAGTTTTATAATTATTTTTTTACTCGGATTTGTTATCTCTCGCACTTTGCTATATTTTTATACACACCACAGAAATGAGGTTGAGGTGCCAGCTCTCTCTAATAAAGATTACAGAAAAGCCAAACACGATCTTTATAAATTGGGACTTTATATTAATAAAGTTGGTGAGCGAAACAGTCTGGATGTACTGAACGGGAGCATTATCTCGCAGGAACCAAAGGCAAACAATATTGTGAAAAAGGGTTACACAATAGACGTGATAGTAAGCAAAGGTCCAGAACTTATTAAGATACCCACGCTGGATAATTTAACGCTTGATGAAGCTCGAATACGGCTCATAAATAGCGGTCTGGAAGTAGGTAACGTGAATTATTCCTATTCAAATGAAATTCAAAAAGGAAAGGTTATATATAGCCAGCCCGTGTACGGAATGGATGTTCCGAGAAATTCTAAAGTCGATCTGGTCATGAGTTTAGGTAAAATTCCTTCTACAATAAATTCAAAAAAAGATATGTATGATTCCTTACTTGAAGATCTGAATGAAAACTAACGAATTGAGGTAATATGGTAGCAAAATATGATGCGACTCGAATTAAAGTTATGAAGGGACTGGAAGCAGTACGTAAACGACCGACTATGTATATTGGTGGAACCGGCGAACGCGGTCTTCATCATTTGGTCTATGAAGTTGTTGATAACAGCATTGATGAAGCAATGGCTGGATTCTGTAATAGAATTGAAATTATCATGAATATTGATGGTTCTGTTACTGTTATTGATAATGGGCGCGGAATTCCGGTTGACAAACATAAAGAACAGAAAATACCTGCGGTGCAGGTAGTTATGACCATGCTCCATGCCGGCGGAAAATTTGACGACAAATCCTATAAGGTTTCCGGCGGACTTCATGGCGTTGGTGTTTCAGTAGTAAATGCTCTATCAGAATGGCTTGAAGTAAAAGTCTATAAAAATAACCAAATATATAGACAATATTACGAGCGTGGAAAAGTAAAATCCCCTTTGGAGATAATTGGAAAAACTAAGAAAACAGGCACAGAGATCTCTTTTATGCCTGATGAAGAAATTTTTGAAGATATTTTTTTTAGTTTTGATTATCTATCTGTAAGACTTCGTGAATTGGCATTCCTTAATAAAGGTGTGAGAATCATACTGGAAGATAAGCTTCATAATGATAAGCATGATTTCAAATATGATGGGGGAATCGTTTCTTTTGTAAAATATCTGAATGAAAACAAAAGAGTTATCTTCAACAGACCCGTCTATATATCCGGCGTAAGGGATCACACCGAATTTGAAGTTGCAATTCAATATAATGATGGCTATCAGGAATCAATTCTGAGCTTTGCAAACAATATCAACACGATCGAAGGAGGTACACATCTAAGCGGTTTCAAATCTGCTCTAACACGTGCTGTTAATACATATATTAAAAATTCCAATCTCGCTAAAAATGAGAAAAGTACTCCGCAGGGAGGAGATATCAGAGAGGGAATAACCGCAGTTGTAAGCGTGAAGCTGAAGGATCCTCAGTTTGAGGGTCAGACAAAAACAAAATTGCAGAATCTTGATATTGAGGGTATTGTTAATTCCATTGTGTATGAAAAACTAATGGAATACTTTGAAGAGCATCCGACGGAAGCAAAATCGATTTCGAATAAAGCCATATTGGGAGCTCGATCCCGAGATGCTGCAAGAAAAGCACGCGAACTCACACGAAGGAAATCTGTACTTGAAAGTGGAAGTTTACCCGGCAAGCTTGCTGATTGCTCCATCGAAGATCCTACTCAAACCGAGATCTTTCTTGTCGAGGGTGATTCAGCAGGCGGTTCTGCGAAAATGGGAAGAGATAGAACTTTTCAGGCGATCCTGCCATTATGGGGAAAAATGCTTAATACAGAAAAAGCACGTATCGATAAAGTCCTTAATAACGAAAAGATACAACCCATTATCCTCGCTCTTGGCGCAGGTATCGGTGATGAATTTGATAAATCCAAGCTTCGTTATAATAAAGTTATTATCATGTCTGATGCCGACGTTGATGGGCAGCATATTGCCACGCTTTTGCTCACTTTCTTTTTCAGATATATGCGACCTCTTGTTGAGGATGGAAATATCTACATTGCTCGTCCTCCTTTATATCAGATTAGGAAAGGAAGAATGTCCCGGTATGTGTATTCTGATCAAGAACGCGATGAGCTTCTAAAAGAGCTCGACTCAACGGGTATCAGCATTCAGAGATACAAAGGACTGGGTGAGATGAATTCAGACCAGCTTTGGGAAACTACACTGGATCCGGAAAAACGAATTCTAACTGCAGTCCGAATGGATGATGCGATCGAAGCTGATCGTATTTTCACGATCTTAATGGGTGGTGATGTCGAACCACGAAGAGCATTTATTGAGAAAAATGCCAAATATGTAGAAGTTGATGTGTAACTGGAGGATACATGATTCACGATAGATCAAGAATTGAACAGATAGAAATTGATGAAGTTCTGAAAAAAGCTTACCTGGAATACTCCATGAGTGTAATTGTATCAAGAGCGCTGCCTGATGTACGTGATGGATTGAAACCTTCACAGCGAAGAATTCTTTATGCAATGCACGAGCTCAAACTCGAGCCAGGAAAGGGATTCCGAAAATGCGCAAAGATAGCAGGTGACACTTCGGGAAACTACCATCCTCATGGTGAACAGGTCATTTATCCGACTCTTGTGAGAATGGCTCAGGAGTGGAGTTTGCGGTATCTTCTTGTGCAAGGGCAGGGTAACTTTGGCTCCCAAGACGGTGATCCGCCTGCAGCAATGCGATATACAGAAGCACGTTTGCACCGAGCTGCAGTCGATCTTATGGCTGACCTCGAGAAAGATACTGTTGATTTCCAACCAAACTACGACGATACACGAAAAGAACCAAAGGTATTTCCTTCAAAATTTCCAAACCTTATTGTAAATGGTTCATCCGGTATTGCCGTAGGAATGGCAACTAATATGGCACCCCACAACGCTGCAGAAACCTGTGATGCGCTCTGTGCACTTATTGATGATCCTGAACTCGAACCCCTTGACCTGCTACAATATATGAAGGGTCCGGACTTTCCAACCGGCGGATACATCATCGGGAAGCAAGGAATCTGCGATTATTTCAAAACCGGATACGGCAAGATCATCAATAGGGGTAAAGCTTCTATTGAGACAAAAAATAACGGTCAGGAAGCGATCATTGTTACAGAACTTCCATACCAGCTAAACAAAACATTGCTTATTGATAAAATCGTAGCCCTGGTCAAAGATAAGAGAATTGAGGGCATCAGTGATCTAAGAGACGAATCAGGGCGACAGGGAATGCGTCTGGTCATTACCATAAAAAGAAATGCCGATGCAGATTCTGTCCTAAAAAAACTGTATAAATATTCTCAACTTCAGGTAAGCTTTGTAGTGAACAATCGTGCTCTTGTTGGTGGAATTCCGCAAGTCGTTAACATGAAAGCACTGCTTCAGAATTATATCGATTTTCGTCATGAAGTAGTTGTCCGCAGAACTCAATTTGAACTGGATAATGCAGAAAAACGGCTTCATATTCTCGAAGGATTCCGTATTGCATTGGATAATATCGATGAGATAATTGCAACCATCAAAGCATCCAACAGCACGCAAGATGCAAATGCAAACCTGCGGAAAAAATTCGGTTTCACAGAGATCCAGGCAAAAGCAATACTCGAAATGCGTCTTCAGAAACTCACCGGGCTGGAACGTGAGAAGATCGAACTCGAATACAGGGAGCTTGTAAAGACAGTCGAAGAACTGAAAAGCATTCTTGAAATACGTGGGAAACGCATGCAGATCATTAAATCTGAAGTACTTGAAATGAAAGAAAAGTACGATGATTATCGAAAAACAACCATTCTTGAGGGCTCTGCAGATATTGAGACCGAAGATATGATCGCCGACGAGGAAATGGTTGTAACGATATCCCATGAAGGATACATAAAACGACTTCCCATTCGGACTTACAGGAAGCAGTTACGTGGTGGAAAAGGATTGACAGGTTCCAATCTGAAAGAAGAGGACTTTATAGAAAGCGTATTTGTAGCATCTACACATGCCTTTATACTTTTCTTTACAGATCTCGGGCAATGTCATTGGCTGAAAGTGCATAAGATTCCTAAAGTGGGCAGGTTGGCACGCGGAAAAGCTATTGTGAACCTTCTACAGCTCGAAAGAAATGAGAAGCTCGAAGCATATGTCACTGTCCGTGATTTTGAACTTCCGCATTTTGTGACTATCGTAACTAAGAACGGCATAATCAAAAAGACTGCTTTGGCAGCATTCTCTCATCCCCGTACCGGCGGAATTATCGCGATCAAGCTCATCGAAGGAGATGAACTTATTGATGCCCAAATCACCGAGGGTGATAATGATGTTATTCTTGCAACGAAGAACGGCTTTAGCAACCGCTTTCATGAAACCGATGTCCGGGCACAGGGAAGAAATTCCCAGGGAGTTATCGGCATACGTTTGAGAAATGATGATAAAGTTGTCTCAATGGTCATCGTAAAACGTGAAGGCACTTTGCTCTCCATAAGTGAGAATGGATACGGGAAACGTACCCCAATTGCTGATTACCGAGTAACAAAGCGCGGAAGCATGGGTGTCATAACTATAAAAACCACAAAAAGAAATGGCAATCTCGTAAGTGTAAAAGAAGTTGTTGATGATGACGATCTGATTATCATAACAAGCTCCGGCAAAGTGATACGACAGCATGTGGGAAGCATTTCTGTAATCAACAGGAACACTCAGGGTATGCGGTTGATAACTCTGAATGAGGGCGATAAAGTCACAGATGTTGCCCGTGTAGCTCACGAAGAAGATGATATTCCTGAAGATGATGAAAATGGAAATGGCATTCAAAATGATGAACTCGATCAAGAAATCGGCGGGAACGAAGCACCTGAAGAAAATGAAAAAACAGAAGATGAAAACAACGAAGAATAGGTCATGAAAAAAAATATCATTACTTCATTAATCCTATTGTTATTATTAACTGCCTGTGCGCCGAAGATCCTT
>Ga0209834_10002088_pt1 | contig 10740 bp, 10 predicted proteins | sample Mar14236cmmetaG_FD_184134 | JGI IMG/M metagenome (GOLD analysis project Ga0209834, IMG submission 184134) | Marine hydrothermal vent microbial communities from Guaymas Basin, Gulf of California to study Microbial Dark Matter (Phase II) - Marker... ...
AGCTTTACAAAAAGGCATCTTCCATAATAAAAAGAGCAAGAGATGAGGTTAAAATTTTAATGGAAGAGAAGATAATCCCACCTGCCCCAGGGGATTGAGATTTGAGAGATGGATATTATTCGGTGGCGATTATTTTAAATTTGTCCAATTTTCTATTTAATACCAGCCGAATTTACGAGAGGCCTCAACCATTGCTATATAATTTTCTGGCTTACATCCTGGATGAATTGAGTTTGAGGAGCTTATAATATACCCTCCGTCAGGAGCTGCCTTTTCAATTGTTTTTTTAACAGTCTCTTTTACCTCCTCCTCACTTCCAAACACAAGAAGGTTCCTGCAGTCTATATTTCCCATAACAGCAAGTTTTCCCTTTACATAGTCCTTGACCTCTTTTATATCCATACACTGGGGCTGGATTGGATGTATGCCATCAAAACCAACCTCTATCCACTCATCTATAAGAGGCCAGATATTCCCATCAGAATGTTTTGCTATCAACCTTCCTTTTTTATGGACAAAATCCACTATCTCTTTGTGCACAGGTTTAAGATACCTTTTGTAATCTTCAAGTGAGAATAAAAGTCCTGTCTCATAGGCAAAATCTCCTGTCATCACAAAAGCATCAACCCCTATCTTATCTGCTATGTCAATTGCCTTTAAAGCAAAGTCTTTTGTTTTTTGAAGGAGCAATTTTACAAGCTCTGGGTTTTCTCTGAAACTTAAAAGAAGGTTTTCCATCCCCCCGGCACATCTCCAGCTTTCTTTGTAAGGATCTGTGAGAGGCATACAGAAAGCCTTCTCTTTACCAAATCTTTCAATTATCCTTTTTATTTCAGAAAAATCATCCTCTGAGAGTCTTGATGCCATATCAAGTTTTTCTGCATCATAAAGGTTTTTAACAAGAGGCTCTGCAGGAAGAGGTTCTCCATGAGGACTTAAGTTGTAAACTCTTCCGTATTTGTCCTTTACCTTTTTTTCTGAAATTTTCTCAAAACCCAATGAAAATTTATAAGACACAGCATCAAGACTCAATTTCTCAATAACATCACAGTATATTTCTATGTAATCTTTTCCCTCTATATCAACTTTTAAGATCTCGGCAAGCTTTAATATAATGGGCCTGTCAATTGCAAGTTCAAAAATTGGAACTTTATCAGGACAGCCTTTCTTAAAAGCGCATAGGAATCTTTCTTTTCCTGTCATTTTGCTTATTTTAATTTTTAATATTTCCCATATTTTTTTGCTGCTTTTATCATTGCTTCAATGTTTTTGTCAGGGGTTCCTCTCGCTGTTCCACTTCCTGTTGTCAGTATATATCCTCCACCGGGTTTGGCGGCTTCTATTTGATAGCGGCATATTCTCTCCACATCTTCTGGAGTTCCTTTCAATAAGGTGTTTGATGGAGGTATTCCTGCTATATCAATAGGAGGGATATTTCCCATAAGACACACCTTTTTGCCTATCTTCCCCTTTGCCACTTTAATATCAACCTGGGGTCCAAGGTTAAAGATGTTCATTCCCACCTCAGGAATATATTCTAAAAGATGCGATGTATCTGCATCGCAGTGTAAAATCCCTATAGCGTAGGAAAAGGTTGAAAATATCTTTCTTAAATAGGGAAGGGCAAATTCCTTAAAATGCTCAGGCGAAATCAAACCTATTCCATCATCTGCTATTTCGTATCTTTTTAATTTACCCCCTATCTTTTCCTGGGCTTTTATATACCTTATTACGGTCTCTGTTGTAATCTCCATAACTCTGTGGATTTTCTCAGGGTTAAGATACATACTGCTGAAGAAAGTATCGTATCCAAGAGAAATACCCGCCATGTCAACAGGACCAAGTGATATTGCCCATCCATTAAGGTACTCATATCTTTCCCTGTAGCAAGAGGGGATATTTTCCATCATGTATTTGTATGTTTCAAGTGCCTTTGGCATAAGACCATCTTTAAAAGGATCAGGAGGTCCCATCTCTATAAGCTCATCTATTTTTACATGCTCGCTTACCTGAGGACTTGCATTACGGGGCCATTTTATCTTGCAACCAAAAGCAGATACTTCAATAACAACACTGTAATCTGGCCATATACCGGGATAGAGCATTACATCAGGGAATCTTTCCTGTAATTTTAGCTGGGCTTCAAATTTTTTTACAGGGTCCTGCCAGTATTCTCCCTCCTCAAGACCAGCAAACCAGGCAATGTAGTGTCCTGTGGCAAAAATAACAACAGGCACCTCATCAGGTACACCGAGCTTTGCTGCAACTTTAAATCTTTCAAGAGGAGTCATTGTCATTTTTCACCTCACTTAAGTAGAAAAAATTGCAGAACCCTTCTTTTTTAAATTAGAATTTTTTAAAGCTTTTACCATCCTTTCTTTTGCATTCTCTATATGAATTTGGAGAAGTTTTTTTGCTTTTTCGGTATCCCTTTTAAGGATTGTATCTATTAAAGCCATGTGCTCTTCCAGAGTTTCTTTGAAGCCAGGATTTATACGCTGAAAAATTTTAATAAAATCATGGATCTGAGAGTACATCTCCTTTAATTTCCTGTTTTTGCACGAGTCTACTATTAAAAGATGGAGCTTTTTATCTGTTTCAAATTTTATTTTTCTTTTACCGTTTGTAATTTTTCCCTGAAGTTCTTTTTTCATTTTTTTCTTTAATTTTTCCAGTTCATTGAAATTTATGTTCTCCATGCCATCTTCAAGTGCGTAAATTTCAAATATTTTTCTTATTTCATATATTTCCTGCACATCTTCAAGTGACATTTCTGTGACATAATATCCTTTTCTCGGACTTATGGTGACAAGCTTATCCTTTGCTAATCTATTTAAGGCCTCCCTTACAGGAGTCTGACTTATCCCAAATTCTTCTGCTATTTTTTGAATGTCAATTCTCTCCCCAAACCCAAACTCAAGATTTATAATTTTGTCCTTTATTATGTTGTATATTTGATCTACCAGGCCATTTTTTAACATTCTTATTATCCTTTTTAATTTTCAGTTAAGCCAGTTTTGGTTAAATAGATTATATCATATTTATTTGCCAAAGTGATGTCAACAAGGTTTTTTTAAAAATTTTTCCTTTGTATTTTGGCGTGCGCTTCAGGCTTTATTTTAGCTTTTATCAGGATAAGGTAAAGTTATCCCACCTGAGGGGATTATATAAAAACTTGCATCTTTCCCGTACTCCTCAAGAGCTATTGATATGGCCTCGTCTAAGGTATTTGCAGGTGTGAAGAAAAGCTTCCTCACACGGGAGGGTGGAAGGGAAGATACAAATATTACCTTTGCTTTTTCAAGAAGCATTCCTATTGCTGCAGCTTTGTGCCCACCGAGGACAAATTCTTTTTTCAGTTTTTCCACAGGATCGCGAAAAGAAGTTGCCTCGAGCATCCACTCTTCAAAAATTTTATCACCAAATCCTTCCCTGCACTCTCCCACAAGAATTATAGTACCTCCTTCTTTCACTGCGTATTTTGCATTGTCAAGGGCTTTTTGTGCCTGATACACATTTATATCCTTTGGATATCCTCCACAGCTTACAATGACGATGTCGGCTTTTTGTTTTATTTTTACTTTAAAACATGTATCAGCCACCTCACATCCTTTCCGATGAGCAAAGGTTTTATCCCCTGCAAAAGCTGCTACAACCTCTTTTTGAGGGTTAAGGACGACATTTAATATAAACTCAATTCCCACCTTTTCTCCCACCTCTTCAATTGCTTCTCTTGTGGGATTCCCATCAAGTTTTCCTGCACAGGATAAAGGTGAGAGCATGAGTTTGTGGGTTTCCGATATAGAAATCTTTGAAGATACACCGGGCATTATAGATTTTGCGCCACCTGTGTATCCTGCAAAATAATGAGGTTCAATGTTACCAAGGCATATTTTCACATCTGCCCTGTTTACCTCTTTGAATATTTCAACAGGGATTCCTGATTTTGTTTTGCCAAGGCTTACACAGTTTTCTTTTTCGTGGTCTATGCATCTGTAATTTTCGTATATTTTTTCTCCAACAAGGTATTTTTTTTCTTCTTCTGTATGTTTTCTATGGGCACCAAGGGCAAATATGATTTTTATGTTCTTCCTTTTCACCCCTGCCCTTTCAAGTTCATTTAAAAGAGGTGGAAGCATTTTGGAAGAGGGGGTTGACCTTGTTATATCACTTGTTATTATGGCAACTTCGCTTTTTGGAGAGACAATTTCAGCAAGGGGGGCAGATTTAACTGGGTTTTTCAGTGCATTCTCTATAATGGTTTTTTCATCTTCTTCGGGGGTTATCTTTTCCGGCAAGAGAACTCCCAGAAGATTTTTTTCATCTAACTTGAATTTAATCTCCTTTTTTCCGTAAGCTAAAGTGAACTCTCTTTTGCTCATTTTACTCCTCATAAGAAGGTTTTCTACCAAGAAGCTCAAATACCTTTTTTTCTGCCTCAATCATAGGGTGATTTAAACCCTGAGACCAGAGACGATTAAGCACAACTTTGCCACTTTTTTGTTCTAAAGTCCACTCCCTGGCAAATCTTCCTGACTCAATATCTTTCATCATGTCCTGAAAAATCTTTTTTATGCTTTCACTTGCTATCCTCGGACCCCTTGTGAGCTGTCCATACTGACTTGTGGGAGAGTGAAGCTTGAGCTGTGCCCAGATTCCTTTTTCTGCTGCAGCTCTGAATGTTTCAGCATCCTCTCCTGAGGCATAAAGTTCCAGAACCGCCACTTCAGGAGAACAGCCTGCCTCAACCATCACCTCAAAGGCAAGACGCCTCATGAATATAAGGCATGTCCCCCTTATCTGCTCACCCAGAAGGTCTGTTTTTGTCTCCTCTTCAAAACTTGACTCTATCGCTCCTGCCCGTGTTGCACCTATTGCCTTGGCAAGGGCAAGCACTATATCTTTTGCTTTTCCGGAAAAGTTCTGTCCCACTCCTATAAGACTTGGAGCACCTTTTCCCTGAACATAAAGATCTCTTACCGCCTTTCCTATCATACGAGGGGCAAGAAGAACAAGGTCTACAAATTCTGGCACTTTAAGGTATCCGTAGTATATATTATATCCACTTGCAAAAACAAGGACATCCCCTTCTTTTAAATATGGTTTTATCTTGCTTTCAAACACATCCGGGGCAACCTCGTCTGGAAGCAGGACAAAAATAATCTGGGCTTTCTCTGCTGCCTGAGGTATATCCATCACTTCAAATCCATCTTCTTTTGCTTTATCCCAGGATTTATCCTTAATACTCCCGATAATGACTTTTAATCCACTGTCTCTCATGTTGAGAGCCTGAGAGCGTCCCTGGTTTCCGTAACCAATAACTGCAACCTGTTTATCTTTTATCACTTTTATATCTGCATCCTGGTCTTTGTATATTTTTGGCATATTTTCTCCTCCCATAATTAATTAGACAAAAATTCCTCTTGGAAAAGGAACAAGAAGTATCTTGTGAAATATAAACCAGAAAAGGATTGTCATACAAAATACAGCAGAGATTATAAAGAGGAAAGAGGATAGGTTTTTTCGTTCACTGATGTAAAAACCTAAAACTGCAAACCAGATTATACTTGATGTAAGAAATCCAAGAAGGGATATTGTCCATATCCAGATAATCATTATTACAATCCCTACCACAATCTTTATTTTATTCTCTTCTTTTGATATCTCCCGGAGTTCAGGAGCAACCCAGCTTTTTATCAGCAGGCCAATAGAAAGAGCTACCAGGATGGTTAAAATAACCTTAGGAAAAAGGATCCCGTATTGGGTGAAGGTTCGACCAATTAATTGACTTGCAAATGTACCAACAATTATAAGCATTATAATTGAGCTTATTCTATCAGTATTTATATTTCTTACACTTTCTATTTTCTTCATTTTTAACTTTCACTCCTTTTCATTCTTCGAGCTTTTGCTAAGTTGTCCCTGATCTTCTCTATCTTAGGAGATACAAAAGGCCAGGAAGCAGAGAGAATACACAAAATTATGAGAATAACAGAGATGGGATTTACAAAGAAGATAGTCCAGGGAATAGTCCAGGCTTTACCTATTAAAAGTGACTGAACAAACCCCTCCTCTATGATAGGGCCAAGGATTATCCCCAGGACAATAGGTCCTGGGTGAAAACCGAGTTTTTTCAATCCATATCCTGCAAGCCCTAATCCAAACATGGTTACAACATCCAGCATCTGATTTCTTATGGCATATGAGCCAATTATACATAGAAACACAATAAAAGGAGCAAGGAGTTTAACAGGTGTTGCAGAGATTGCCCTTGCCATCATGCGTCCGCCAAAAATTCCTATGAAAAGCATCATTATGTTAGCAAAGAAAAGAGAGATTATAAAAGTGTAAACAAAAGTAGTATGGACAGCAAAAAGCTCAGGTCCTGGTCTTAAACCATGGAGCATTAAAGCGCCAAACAGAACAGCTGCAGGAGGAGCTCCAGGAATTCCTAATGTAAGAAGAGGGACAAGAGAACCTTCTACTTCGGCGTTATTAGCGCTTTCTGTAGATACAACTCCCTCTAACATACCTGTTCCGAATTTTTCAGGATGTTTGGAAGCTCTCACTGTTTCATTGTAGGCTACAAGATTTGCAATATTTCCTCCTGCTCCAGGTATAATACCCACAATTACTCCAATTATCATTGAGCGAAGAAGTGTTACAGGCATTTTAAGAACTTTTGCAGCTGTAGATAAAAAAACACCTTTCCGTTTCTTGCTTAAAGGAATACGCTGAGTTATCTTGTGAGCTGTACCTATCATGTTAAGAACTTCCGGTATACAGAAAAATCCTATGAGAGCAGGAATTAAGCTTACTCCTCCCTGAAGTGCAGGTTGCCCAAAGGAAAATCTTACGTCTCCTCCAATGGGAGCAATTCCAATGGTACTGAGAAGGACGCCAAACATTCCTCCTATAAGCCCCTTTATTATAGATTTGGCTGTCAGACTTGCAATTATGGTAAGCCCAAAGATGCCCAGCCAGAAGTATTCAGGAGGTCCGAACTTAAGAGCCTGATCTGCGAGAAAGGGAGAGAGAAATAAAAGAACAAATGTTCCAAATATCCCCCCCACAACAGAGGCAGTTGTTGCTCCTGCTATAGCTTCTTCGGCTCTTCCCTGCTTTGCCATCGGGAATCCATCAAAGCAGGTTCCAATAGATGAAGGAGTTCCAGGAGTATTGATGAGAATTGCTGAAAAACATCCACCGTAAATTGCTCCACAGTAAATAGCTCCAAGTGTTACAAGACCGGCGATGGGATCCATGGTGAATGTGAAGGGAATAAGGAGTGCAACAGACATTGTAGCTGTTATACCGGGCAGGGCTCCGGCAACCATGCCTCCGGCAGCACCAAGGAAGATTAAAATAAGTATTTTTATATTAAGGAGGTTGGTTAGTGCTGTTATGTAAATATTGCCATCCATTTTCCCCTCTCTATGTGAGAAGGGATGGTTCTTGCCTCCCATCCCTTCTCACCTTATTTTTTGGTTATTTGAGAAGTCCCAGTTCTTTAAGTATCTTTTTGTACTCTTCGGTTTTTTTCTGGACGAATTTGGTGTATTCCTCCGGTCCCCAGTGGACTACCTGAAAACCCATAGCTTCCATTCTTCCGACAAATTTGTCATCCCGGCACACTTTATCAAAGGCATTGGCCAATATGTTGATAATTTCGTCAGGAGTTTCCGGGGGAGCTGCTACTCCTCTCCATGCACCTTCCACAACATTTAACCCTAACTCTTTGAAGGTAGGAACATCAGGAAGGGCAGGGAAACGCTCTTCTGATGCTACAGCAAGAGGCCTTAATTTCTTTTTGTAAACTATCGCCATAGTACTGTAGCTCATAAGACCTGTCACATGTCCTCCAAGAAGAGCAGGTATTGTGGGAGCAGAGCCTGTAAAGGGAACATAGGTTATATCAACTCCAGCCTCCTTATTTAACTTTGCCACTCCAAGTGAGTTGGCGCTCGGGCTTCCACTTCCTCCAAGAGTTACTGCTCCAGGATGTTTTTTTGCATAGTCAAGAAGGTCAGACAAGCTTTTGAAAGGACTGTCATTTTTTACCACCAGAACATCCGGAGTAAATTCAAAACAATAAATTTGCTTTAGCTGTTCGGTTTTATAACCTGTCTCTTTTCTGATAAGGGGTTGGAGAATTATATGAGGAATGTTATCCCCAGCAATGGTGTATCCATCAGGTTTTGCTTTTACAAGTTCACTCCATCCTAATGCTCCACCACCACCTATTTTGTAGGAAATGATAACTGATACTCCGAGGACTTTTTCAAGAAGTGGCTGCTGCAGACGAGCTGTAAGATCCGACTCTCCTCCTGGATTAAAACATATTATGTAGTTAATGGGTCTTTCCGGATAGGCACCCAGAGCCATATTAAAGGTTAGACCCGCCAGTATAAGGCTTACTAATATCCAGCCCAAACTTAAAAGTAATATTTTTTTCTTCATTTATTCTTCCTCCTTACTGTAATTTTAATACCTTGTATTTCCTCACCTCCTTTATTTGGTATTTTCTGCTTTGTTCCTTTTGCTATAAAATATATTCTATATTCTATCTTGTCAAATGGAAAAATTTTACAAATGGGAGTTAAAAGATATGTTGAAGAAGTGAGAAAGTAAAAAATTTGTGTATCGATTTTGTTAAAAAATATACTAAAATCAACGGGGATATTTTTTGCGGGTTGCCACGGGAAAATAAGTATGATATAATACTCAGCGCACCAGCAAAAAAGATAAGAAATATTAAAACAAAGAGGTAAAAAGTGGACTATATCGTAAAGGATATAAAACTTTCCCTGCAGGGTAAAACAAAGATAGAGTGGGCTTTTTCTAACATGAAGGTTGTGGGCAAAATCCGGGAAAGATTTTCTCAAGAAAAGCCTCTTAAAGGGATAAAGATTGCAGCCTGTCTTCATGTAACTCCAGAAACAGCTGTTCTGGTTCATACTCTTAAAGAAGGTGGAGCAGAAGTGAGACTTTGTGCATCTAATCCTCTATCCACCCAGGATGAGGTGGCAGCATCCCTTGTTGAAGATTATGGAATAGAGGTTTTTGCAGTAAGAGGGGAAAGCAGAGAAGAATATTATCACCACATACACAAGGTGCTTGAGATAGAGCCTGATATAACAATGGATGATGGAGCAGATCTTGTCTCCACTCTTCACTCAGAAAATTTCAGTTTTATAGAGAAAATTCTGGGAGGAACAGAAGAAACCACAACAGGAGTTATAAGACTTAAAAGTCTTGCAGAGCAGAAAAAATTAAAATATCCTATAATAGCCGTTAATGACGCAGATACAAAGCATTTTTTTGATAATCGTTATGGGACAGGTCAGTCAACAATTGATGGAATTTTAAGAGCTACCAATTATCTTCTTGCAGGTTCCACCTTTATTGTGTGCGGGTATGGCTGGTGCGGGAGAGGTATTGCTATGAGAGCAAGAGGAATGGGTGCAAAGGTTATAGTCTGCGAGGTAGATCCTCTCAAGGCACTTGAGGCAGTAATGGATGGATTCTGGGTTATGCCACTTAAAGATGCCTGTCCAATAGGAGATATATTTGTAACAGCTACAGGAAATAAAAGTGTGATAAGAAAAGAGCATTTTTTACTTATGAAAGATGGAGCAATAGTTGCAAATTCTGGGCATTTTAATGTGGAGATTGCTCTTGACGATTTAAATAAAATTTCCATTAAAAAAAGAAAGACAAGAGAAAATGTTGAGGAATTTTGCCTTGAGGATGGGAAAAAGATATACCTTCTGGCAGAAGGAAGGCTCGTTAATCTTTCGGCTGCAGAAGGACACCCTTCCATGGTGATGGATATGAGCTTTGCAAACCAGGCTCTTTGTTGTGAGTTTCTTGTGAAAGAAGGGAAAAATCTGCAGAAAAAAGTTTACAATGTTCCAAGGGAAATTGATGAAAAAGTGGCTAAATTAAAACTTGATAGTATGAAGATAAAAATTGATGAACTCACAGAAGAACAAAAAGAGTATCTTTCTTCCTGGCAAATAGGAACCTGAGGTTTTAAAAACATTAAGCAAGTAAATTTAATTTAAAAAGAAAATAGAGGAGATGTAAAAATGATGGCTGTTGTTGAGATAGGAGGGAAACAATATAAAGTTTCTCCTGGAGATAACATAAAAGTTGAGAAAATACCGGCTGAGGTAGGTGAGGAGATAGTTCTTGATAAGGTTCTTATGGCAAAAAAAGAGGGGAAAGAAACAGAAGTTGGAACACCTTTCCTGGAAAAGGTTAAGGTGAAGGCAAAGGTTCTTGAACAGGGAAAGGATAAGAAAATTATTGTGTACAAGTTCAAACGTCGCAAAAATTACCACAGAAAATATGGTCATCGCCAGTATTTTACAAAGCTTAAAATAGAGGATATTGTCTGGAGTTAATTAAATATATTATTTCGGAGAGGTGGCTGAGTGGACGAAAGCGGTTGATTCGAAATCAACTGAGCGCCTTACGGCGCTCCGTGGGTTCGAATCCCACCCTCTCCGCCATTCTTAGAGAGTTTTTATTAATGGGTTTGCACCTACTCTGTTTATCTTTCTTATTCTCTACCTTTTTCTGTCCATATTGCTTCTCGGATTAACAAGATAAATAATTTTTTATTTTGCCTCTTTACGTCTTTTTTATCCCTTCGGATATAAAATTTAATTGTCTGCAACAGTTATCTTCCGTTGATTGCGTTGATTGAAAAATAAATATTTTACAAAATACTTG
>Ga0209834_10002089_pt1 | contig 10740 bp, 11 predicted proteins | sample Mar14236cmmetaG_FD_184134 | JGI IMG/M metagenome (GOLD analysis project Ga0209834, IMG submission 184134) | Marine hydrothermal vent microbial communities from Guaymas Basin, Gulf of California to study Microbial Dark Matter (Phase II) - Marker... ...
CCACAGGATATAAGTTAATTATGACATGGAGGATTACATGGAAATAAGACAGGATAAACGAGGAGACATCATCACTCTCGATCTTGTTGGGCGTCTCGATGCAAACACTTCGGGAGAGCTCGAAGCAGTACTTATCCCCTTGATCGATGGTGGTGAAAAAAAGTTCATCCTCGATTTTAGTGATCTTGAATATATTAGTAGTGCGGGTCTTCGCCTCCTACTGCTTGCTGCTAAGAAACTGCGCAACAATAAAGGTGAGATCATTCTCTGCAGTATGAAGGATTTCATCAAAGAGATATTCGAAATCTCTGGCTTTACTCCGATATTTACAATCGTGGATAATAAAGAAACAGCGTTAGATAAACTGCAATAAGCACCTTTATTCTACTACACATTTTCATAGGATTCTTTGTTAATGCAAGGAATCCTTTTAATATAAAATTCGCTATGTATTAATCTTGTATTCCTACATCAAGAATGTAACAAAGGTGACTCGTTAAGTATAATACGTCTTCCCCACCTTTGCAATAGTGATCTCTCCGTCATAATCCTGTACAATGAGTTCAATGATCGGAAAGTCCTCCGTATGAGGATAGAGGTGAGTGAGTACGACTTCATTGACATATGCCTTTGACAGTATTTTTGAGATCAGCTTCGGATTGAGATGAATGCTGCTTTCCTGCTTTTGTGGAAAAGAACATTCCAGCACTGCAAGATCCGCATTCTTGCACAAAGTCACAATATTCTCATTATATCCCGTATCACCGGAAATGCATACAACCTTATCGTGATAAGTGAAACGAAAACCGATACTGTTATCTGTATGAAAGGTTTGCAGTGTCTGTATTTGTATATCTCCATAGTCGAATTCACCATTCTCCATCTCATGAATAATAACATCAAAAGACGGTTCGATGGTTCCAGCATACAACTGTTTCAGGTTTTTATAGAATTGAGAAAATCCGATCGGGGCAAGAACCACCAGTTCCTTTTCCCTTTTGCATTCTGGATCATGATTCGTGGCAAAAAGCAGCGCTCCAAAATCGTTCACATGGTCAAGGTGTAGATGTGTCAGGCACACTGCATCGATCTGTGTATAATCATATCCCGATCTCGGTATCGCATGAAGAACACCTGGTCCGCAATCTACTAATATGAGAACACCGCCGGCTTCAAGCAATCCACCTGATGAATTCTTTTTTGGATCCGGCACACAGGAACCGGAACCGAGAACAGTATATTTCATGAACACGCCTTTCTATTCATTGTGGGCTGAACATAGAAATACCATAAATCGGTGGCAAGTTTTTTTGTTTTATTGAAATATTGACAGGATTATTATCCTGTGAAAACAAAATTTAGTTCGACCTAAAAAGTTAGAAAAAAATGTTTCAGGAGGTTAACATTATGCGCAATATTTTCCTGCATATTCTGGCAATCTGTACAATGTCACTTCTTCTTTCCCCAACTATGATACTTGCCCAATCAACTGTGGTGCTTGAGAATCAATACGATCTTGCAGGTCAAAGAACTGCTGAAACGCAGTATTTTATCATGGAATCAAAACTGACAACGTATGCTCTCAATGGCACACGCACCGGTACCGATGTATTCCGTTTACATCCTGAAATACGAGCCAGCAGAAAATGGTGATGAAAACTACACCTGCACAAAATTCACTGTTGCAATTTCAGAGACTCCTGAAATTTCCATTCCAGTACTAGATAACTGGACCTACGTGTATTATACCGATATCGACGAGAATGGACAGGTCTTCGGAATCGATCACAGTAGGTTTGATAATTTTAAGGATAATAATGACAATCCAATCCCTCCAGATAAATCCTATCATGTGTATAATGCCTTTATCGACTTCCACTCCTTCTGCGATGTCTTTGCAGAACCCACTTCAGAAGGTATGGGCATACAAAACCTAACTGGGATCGGGCAAAAGATCGTACATGATGCTGCATTCTCTGAACCGCCCACAAATCTCGGAGAAAATATTGAAGAAGGCTCTTTTTTCAAAAATGGTAAGATAACGCTTGAGTTTAAAGGACTTAGCATTGTCAACGATAAAAACTGCGCAATCATTGGATATGATTCTGGCAAGAGTATCTACAAGATGATCATGCAACCAATGCCGAATTTCCAAGTAGAGACTACGGGCACTTCACATTATTTTGGAGATATTTACAAAGACCTTGAAACGGATTGGGTACAGAAAGTGACACTTTCCGAATTTGTGGTGAGTGAGACGACACTGCCTATGCCACCGAATAAGATAAACACTATTAATGAGCGGGAAATTTTGATAAGAAATGTAGAAGAAGCCGAATTTCTTGTGGAATAATCAAATTTCTATTCAAATAAATTGACAGCCACATCATAGCATTCACATTCTCTTTTCAAATTTTAATCAGGAGGTTTTCATGCAAACTATAATTATTATTGTAGTTTTAGGACTGATAATATTATACAAATCCATTCGCATTGTACGAGAATATGAGCGAGGTGTGATATTCCGTCTTGGCCGTTTGCTTCGAGCAAAAGGACCAGGTTTGTTCCTGCTTATTCCCTTTATCGATAAAATGGTAAAAGTGGAGCTGCGAACAGTTACCATGGACGTGCCACCACAGGATATCATTACTCGCGACAATGTTCCAGTTAAGGTGAATGCTGTGGTGTATTTCCGTGTAATCAATCCCGAAGATGCAGTAGTTAAAATTGAAAATTACATTCAGGCAACATCACAGATCGCTCAGACAACGCTGCGAACAATACTTGGTAAATCAGAACTGGATGAATTGCTTTCTGAGCGTGAAAAGATAAGCCAGGAACTTCAACAGGTGATCGATGAGCAGACCGATCCATGGGGTATCAAAGTAAGTGTGGTCGAGGTGAAAGATGTGGAACTTCCCTCTACAATGCAGCGTGCAATGGCTCGTCAGGCAGAGGCAGAGCGAGAACGTCGTGCCAAGGTCATTCATGCAGAAGGTGAACTTCAGGCATCACAGAAACTGTCTCAGGCAGCAGATGTGCTCTCGCGAAATCCCGCATCTATCCAGCTGCGCTATCTGCAAACATTGAATGAGATCTCAGCAGAGAAGAATTCAACGATCATATTCCCCCTTCCTATAGATATCATGGACGCTTTCATAACAAAAATGAAAAAATAATTCTGCTAACTGATTGGTTTAACGTTTTAGATAAAATCTTTTTATCATAGACAATTAAAAGGTAATCAATGGAATCTCATATTAAGATACCTCTTGATATCCCCAAAGAAGTACGGGGATCTTATATTTTTAATTATCAGGAAATAACCCGGAAAACCGGTCGTCTCATGCTCTTCGCAGGAGACCAAAAGATAGAACATCTTAATGATGATTTTGTCGGTGAGGGTATTCCGAATGACGATGCAAAACCCGAACATCTATTTCATATCGCAGCACAGTCTCCGATCGGTGCTTTTGCTACACAGCTTGGACTTCTATCCCTCTATGGCGACGGATATCGAACTGTCCCGTATATCGTAAAACTGAACTCTAAAACCAATCTAGTCAAAACCTCACAGCAGGATCCTTACAGTGGTATGCTGGCAACTGTTGATGATGTGGTGAACTTCAAGAATTTGACCAACCTCAAGATTCTCGGTGTGGGATATACCGTATATCTTGGAAGCAGCTTCGAAAACCTTATGCTAAACCATGCAGCACGGGTCATACGGGATGCACATGCAAATGGTTTACTTGCAATTCTCTGGATGTACCCCAGAGGTCAGGCAGTTAAGAATGAGAAAGATCCGCACCTAATCGCAGGTGCAGCAGGAGTAGCCACCTGTCTGGGAGCAGATTTTGTGAAAGTCAATTATCCCGATACTCCTGATGCAAAAGAAGATTTCAAAGAAGTGGTTAAAGCGGCTGGTAGAACTGGTGTTATCTGTGCTGGCGGGTCTTCTGTAGATGTGGAAAAATTCTTGAAGCGGTTGTATGATCAGTTACAGGCGGGTGCAAGGGGAAATGCAACCGGGCGAAACATTCATCAAAAAAGTATTCAGGATGCAGTACGGCTATGCAAAGCTATCTATGCAATTACTGTGGATAATCAGACACCAGAAATAGCTATGCAAATATACAAAGGAGAACATGTTTAAATTAGTATTATTACGGCATGGAGAAAGTGTCTGGAACAAAGAAAATAAGTTCACAGGATGGACTGATGTCGATCTTTCTGAGAAGGGCATTCAAGAAGCAAAGGAATCAGCTAAGCTCCTCAAAGAGGGTGGTTACACCTTTGACATCATCTACACTTCAGTCCTCAAAAGAGCGATTCGTACTATGTGGATCGTACAGGATGATATGGATATGATGTGGCTGCCTGTACGCAGGTCATGGCGTCTCAACGAGCGTCATTACGGTGCACTACAGGGATTGAACAAAAAAGAAACCGCACAGAAGCTTGGAGAAGAACAAGTGCTTATCTGGCGAAGAAGTTATGATGTGCGTCCCCCTGCACTTACAGAAGATGATCCGCGCTACCCAGGCAACGAAGCAATGTATGCAAATGTGCCGAAAGAAGATCTTCCTCTCACAGAATGCCTCAAAGATACCGTTGAACGGTTTTTACCCTACTGGGAACAGGAGATCATGCCAGATATCAAAGCTGGCAAGAAGGTACTAATCGTAGCCCATGGTAACAGTTTGCGCGCACTTGTAAAATATTTGGACAAGATCTCAGACGATGAAATCGTTGGTCTTAATATTCCTACTGGCATCCCTCTTATCTATGAACTTGATGACGATCTCAAATCAATAAGGCATTATTATCTTGGAGATCAGCAGAAAGTGAAGGATGCTATAAACTCAGTAAAAAATCAAATAAAAAAATAAGCATGTGGCTACAAGTCCACATGCAGGCAGGTGTATGAAAAAAGAAAAATATTTAGTAACAAGTGCATTACCCTATGCGAACGGGCATCTGCATATCGGGCATGTAGCTGGGGCATATCTGCCGGCTGATATCTTTGTACGTTTTCAGAAACTACTGGGTAATGATGTCATATATATTTGCGGCACAGATGAACATGGCGCTCCCATTTCGATCAAAGCTGAAGCAGAAAGAAAAACACCACGCGAAATTGTAGATTATTATCACCAAAGTATCACAAAAAGTTTCAAAGAACTGGAAATTGATTTCGATAACTTCTCAGGCACAGCCAGACCAGAACACATTAAGATCTCACAGGAATTCTTTCTCAATTTGTACAAAAAAGGATTTGTTATTGAAAAAACAACAAAGCAACATTACTGCGAACACGATAACCGCTTCCTTGCAGATCGTTACATAGAAGGAACCTGTCCTTATTGTGGTGCAGAAGGTGCTCGGGGTGACCAGTGTGATGCATGCGGAAAACTCATCGATGCCATAAAATTGATTGATCCAAAATGCAAAATATGTGGAAATAAACCAGTCATCAAAGAAACAACAAACTGGTATCTTGAACTTCCGAAATTCGAAAAACCATTACGCGAATGGTTGAAAACAAAAACCTACTGGAAAGAGAATGTCCTTAATTTCATTCTTGGTTGGCTCAATGAAGGGCTCATCGAGCGATCTATTACACGTGATATTGACTGGGGAGTGCCCGTACCTCTGGAAGGTGCAGATGGCAAAGTGCTTTATGTATGGTTTGATGCACCGATCGGATATCTTTCTTCGACAGTCGAGTGGGCAAAGGAACTCGGAATCCCCGACCGCTGGAAAGATTACTGGCTCGATCCCGAAACAAAATTGATCCATTTTGTGGGAAAGGACAATATACCATTCCATACAATAACGTGGCCCTCAGTGCTTATGGAACAGGATAAGAATTTCGTGCTCCCTTATGATGTACCTGCAAATGAATATCTTAATATTGCAGGACAGAAGACATCCACCAGCAAGAATTATGCGATCTGGGTGAAAGATGTGGTGAAGTATTTTGACCCCGAATACCTGAGGTTTTACCTTGCTGCTATTGCCCCGGAAACTAAGGATAGTGACTTTTCTTGGGAAGATTTTCAGGCAAAGATCAATAATGAACTTGCTAATGTGCTCGGCAATCTTGCAAACAGGGTATTCACCTTTACTCGAAAGCATTTTAATGGCGAACTTCAAGAACCTGTTTCATTATCTGATATTTCTAAACATACACTCAAAGAAGCACATAATCTGGTTGAAGAAATCAAAGAATGTTACGAAAATTATCGTGTTCGTAAGGCAGTTAAGCTTATTCTGGATATTGCTCGTTCCGGCAACAAATACTTTGATGAAACTAAACCATGGGTAACTGTAAAAGAGAATAAATCGAAAGCTGCAGAAACACTGTATGTTTGCATAGAGCTCCTTCGTATTATCTCGATCGTTTTCTCCCCCATACTTCCCAAAAGTATGCAAAAGTTGCGAGCAATGCTCAATCTGAACCAACCCCTCTCATGGAATGAAGTGACAGATCCGTTGTCAAAAATAACACTCGGGGAAGTTTCCCCACTATTCAGAAAGATCACTGACGAAGAGGTCGCAGAACAGAATCGTCTGCTTGAAAAACAATCAGAAGGCACACCTCAGGTCGAGCATAAGCCAGAAATATCATATGAAGAGTTTGCCAAAATCGAAATGCGTATCGCAAGAGTGCTCGAAGCAGAAGCAATTCCTAAAGCAAAAAAACTACTCAAAATAAAGGTTGAGTGTGCGGGAGAGGTGCGTCAGGTTGTCGCGGGTATTTCTCAATATTATAAACCTGAAGACCTTGTTGGAAAGCAGGTGGTAATTTTGATGAATCTCAAGCCAATCAAGCTCATGGGTTTAGAATCAAAAGGTATGATCCTTGCGGCGAATTCAGACGAAGGCATTGCTGTGATAAGCCCGGACAAAGAGGTTCCCGAAGGAGCTGAAGTTCTGTGAAAAAGCTCTATATTCTAATCCTGATTTTGCACATTTTCACCTTACTTCATGGTGCGGAGATCAAGGATGGAAAACTTTATGTGGATGTGGAGATCGTGCCAAATGCCAGTTCTCTTGAACTTAGTTCGGAAGGAATGATCACCATTGCAGAAGAGGATTCTCCTTTTCAATTAGAATTTTCTCGTACATCTATTTCAATTCAAATCCCAGATGAGATTGAAATAACACCAATCTGGCTCGTTGGTATCAGGAAGTGCTATTCTCAGAAGGAAGCAGAATCTTTCATACAAAAAGTACCTGATTGTTTCTATAAAGAACAAGAGGATATTTCGTTTGCTGGTAAAAAACTCGCAGTAGGAACTATATGGGCAGTCTATTTGGATAAAGATTTTACCTCTTTTGAAGAAGCTCAAGCAGAAGCTGAACCGGACTCGTGGATCGAAGAAAGATATGTGCATTCCTATGATGACATCCTGATTTATGATATTGAAAACAAGAAAGATTATTATTTGCATGCTCCACTTTTCATAGGAAGCACTGAAACCATCAAGATTCAGAATGTACCCAAGTCTAACTTCTGGAACCCCCAGTTATTTGTGACACGGGAATACGAATCCGACCTCAAGGTCGTTATCAATCCCATAGGAAAGCTTAATCTCATTGCTCATTCGGAGTTTGAAAACTACATCGCAGGTGTGATACCGAATGAAATTGGAACTGATTCACCAATGGAAGCAATGAAAGCACAGGCAGTTGCTGCGCGCTCAGAAGCCCTTTATAAGATCCTCAATGGCACACATAAAGATGATGGTTTTGACCTCTGTGCAAGTGTGCACTGCCAGGTTTTTTCAGGTATTACTGACATCAATGCAGTGACAGAAAGTGCTGTGGAAAACACTCGTGGGATTGTTGGTACTTATAGTGGAAAAGTGATCAATGCAGTGTATTCGACCAACTGTGGAGGTAAGACAGAAACAAGCGCCAATGCATGGGGTGGCAAGGAAGTGCCTTATCTCACAAGCATCTATGACGGCAAGGGTTCAACCAATTATGACCTTACTCAAGAATATTATGCCAAAAAATGGATTGATAGCCCCCAACCGGTATATTGCGACGTCAGTGATGAAAAGGGCTGGATAAGAAATACCTATTCATGGGAAGTGCGATATACACCAAGTAACTTCCAGCGTATGCTAAGTGAACGTGCGTCTTTTGGCGGATATATTGACTATAAAGTTCTGGAGCGTGGTGAATCCGGCAGAATCCTCAAGATGAAGCTCATTGGTACCTATGGTGAACTGATGCTTGACAATGAACTCATGATTCGGCAAACACTCGGTGGACTGCGTTCATCACTCTTTTATATTACTCGAGATTCCGAGTATATACGCATTATTGGCAAGGGAAGCGGACATGGTGTAGGTATGTGCCAGGTGGGAGCGATCAATATGGCAAAAGAAGGCTATGAGTATGATAAAATACTCAAGCATTATTTCAAGGGAATCGATCTGAAAAAGATTGAATACATAAATAATTGACATATTGTTTCATATATGATACAATTGTTTCATTATGGAAACTGATAAGAAATTAAATATTACCGAGAATCATTTAATGGTTCTAAAGCTATTTACAAATGGGTATTCCAAAGAGTACTATATACGTGAAGTTTACAACAATCTTAATATTAGTGTTCGTACTGCAAAGAGAATTCTTGATGGACTGGAACGAAAGGGGATATTAACATCAAATATAAAAGGTAACATACGAGTTTTCAGAATACAAAAGAATCAAATAGCGAGGGACTACTTTACTCTTACTGAGCAATATAAAAAAATTTTATTTTTGCAAAAAAACTTTCTAATTGCCCAAATAGTTGAGAAGATCACTCCTTTTATTGATGGTATAGGTATCTTATTTGGTAGTTATGTTAAGGGAAATGCAGATGAAGAATCGGATTTAGACATATGTATAGTTGGTGAATGCAATAGATCTGAATTACAAAAAAATTCGAAAATATATAATATCTCAATAAACATATTTCATTATTCGTTTAAACTTTTCGAAAAGGATATATTTAACGATCATTTACTAAAGGAAGTTATTCAAAATCATATTATAATTACTCAACCGGATCAATTCATTATGAGGATTTTATGAATGTATTACATTGGTGTTTTACACAAAAAAAAGGATTAAAACTTATTGAGCCAAATACAAATCTTGCGGAAGCATATCTAAAAAAATCTGAAGAAGCTATTGAAACAATGACTGAAATCAGCAATAAGGGTTGGAAAATAACCACTGCTTATTATGCGATGTATTTTTCTCTATACTCAATTTTACAAAGAATTGGTATTAAATCTGAAATTCATAGATGTACAATACGATTTGCTCAGTCATATCTAAAAGATTACTTTACAGATGAAGAACTAAATTTTTTAGAACAAGCAATGGAGCAACGAATCGAAAATCAATACTATACTAATCCACAAATTAACCAAGAATTTTATATTCAAGTTGTTAATATAATACCAAAATTTTTCGTGAAATGCAAATCAATAATATGTCGAATTACGGATCAAGATATTAAAAATATACGAGATATTATAAAAAATAACATGAAGAATAATACAAGAGATTCAAAAAATAAAAGCTAGGAAGCTTATGAGAAATGGGATTAGAAGAGACAAGATTGGAGAATTTATCAAGAATATAAGCTCAATCGAAGATATGTACGAGCTTTTTAAGTTACTAAATTATCCAGAAAATGCAATCTATGACCCAAGCTACATAAGAGATATTGAAAATTACGATTTAAAAAAAGAAGTAAAAAAAAATATTGAAAAAATCTATTCCATTTTGAGCATCGAAGATAAGCTTAATATATACCTCATTAAAACAAAAAATTTGAACAATGCCCTGATCAGATATGTAACAAAAAAATTCTCATCAGTTTATATACACTTTCTATTAATTTTCACAGAAGATTTCAATTATTTGCATTTTGTTTTCCCAAATTTTGAAAAAAAAGAAATTGGAAAACCAAAGCTTTCGATTACAAAGCTTTCGATAGATACAAGAAATGTTTATTATACAGATGTTGAAACAATATCAGAATTATATTATCAAGAAAGCAGAACCTGGAGAGATATTTGGTTAGTGTGGAGAGAAGCTTTCAATGTAGAAAGAGTTACAGAAGAATTTTTTGAAAATTACAAAAAAACTTTCTTCAAAATTAGAAATGAATTAATAGAGCAAAATATAATTATTAAACATGCACACCAGTTTACACTACTCTTATTAAATAGAATGATGTTTATCTATTTTGTAGCAAAAAAGAATTGGCTACCTGAAAAACAATTCATACAATGGCTTTGGAAATCATATAAAACATATAACACAATTAATGATGATAAATTCTATTCAGAATGGCTTACAGAAATATTTTTCAAAGCTTTTAATAACAAGACAGAAGAAATAGAAAACCTACCTTTTGAAATAAAAAAGCGCTTATATGATATCCCCTTTCTTAACGGTGGATTATTTAAAGAAAATAAAGAGCTTGATAATCTTGATATCATTATAAGTGATCAATTTATTGATAAGGTGATTACTTTTTTTAATAAATATAATTTTACTATCAAAGAGGACATGCCATTTGAAAATGAAGTTGCAGTTGATCCTCAAATGATTGGGTATGTTTATGAATCACTTGCTAATGTAGCAGAAGAGATTTATGATAGAAATGATCTTGGAATATTCTACACTCCACGTGTTGAAGTTGATTTCATG
>Ga0209834_10002091_pt1 | contig 10737 bp, 7 predicted proteins | sample Mar14236cmmetaG_FD_184134 | JGI IMG/M metagenome (GOLD analysis project Ga0209834, IMG submission 184134) | Marine hydrothermal vent microbial communities from Guaymas Basin, Gulf of California to study Microbial Dark Matter (Phase II) - Marker... ...
CACTGCCTTCCCACTTGGGGTGACCACACCGACGGAATCCGTTATGAACATCCTGCCGGCCTTTGCGGCCGCCCTCGCTGCTGTCTGGAGTATGAAGAATATGGGCGCCTCGTTTCCATACGCTGAGGGGACGCGGGACTCTATCTTGTACTCGTCCCTGCCGAGGTGGTCGTAGGCTGCACTGAAGACCCTAAACTCGTCGCCCTTGAAGCGCTCCACTACAACGTGGGGCTCTTCTGAGCCTTCCTCGACGTCCGGAAGATAGCGCCGCGCAAAAAGTCCATTGAAAGCCTCCTCAAAACCATCATCAAGTTCCCCTTTGAAATGAACGTTTACACCGCCTATTCTCATTCCCATTGGCCCCCCGATGTGAGCTGGACTTGGGGGATTTATAACGTTTCCGTGCGAAGTCTTGTCCGCTGATGAGTTCACATTGACACGGAAATGAAAATGCCCCTCAGTGAATAATGAACTTTGAGAGAAGACATCTGCTGGCTAAGATAAAGAGGAAGAACAGAATGGACCCTCACTCGAGGGCCGCGAGGAGCTTCTCAAGGAACATCTTCTCGGGGTAGGCACCCTCGAACTGGACCTTGGCCTCGCCGTCCACCTGGATGACTATCTTCGGGACGGCCATAACGCTGTACTGGTCGGCCCACTCGGGGTACTCGATGGCCTCGACCATGTCGCCGAGTATCTTGCCCTTGCCGGCGTTGGTGTTCTCCATGGCGAACTTGTGGGCCATCCTGACTGCTGCGGGGCAGTACGGGCAGGTCGGGGTGACGAAGACGAGTATCCTGACGTCCCTATCGACGTTGGTGAGGGCATCCTTGGTCTCCGGCATAAGGTCGGTCGTGCCGTTGCTGACGTCAACGATGTCCTCAAGGAAGGAGCCGAACTCGTGGCCGGCCGGAAGGCCGAAGTACCTGACGCCCACGTCCTTGCCGTCCTGGGTTATGGTGACGGCCGGAGCGCGGTCGATCCTGTACTGCTCTGCTATCTTCCTGCCCTCCTCAGTGTCGAAGTCGTGGAATTCGTAAGTGAGCTTGTCAGTGAGCTCGCTGAGCTCCTGAACGAGCTGCTTGAGCTGGTCGCAGTACTGGCAGTGCTCCTTACCTGTGAAGCCAATGATCTTAACCGGGTTCGTCATCTTGGAAAAGAACTCCTCCCTGATGACCTTCTTATCAGCATCGCTAATCAATCCCATTTCCAAACACCTCCATAGCTAAAGGTTTATAACGTTTTGAGCACAATACCTCCCCATGGAGTTTAACCTCCAGGTTTGCAACCTAAGGTTGAATGTTCACTATATAAGCTTTGCGTCACAAATTTGGGTGGTGTAGGTCATGACTGAACCAGACATCTTTTACATCTTAGGGAACAAGGTGAGGCGCGATCTGCTCAGCCACCTCACCTGCACCGAATGTTACTTCAGCTTCCTCAGCAGCAAGGTTAGCGTCTCTTCAACGGCGGTGGCAAAACACCTTAAAATTATGGAGCGCGAGGGCGTGCTGAAATCCTACGAGAGAGAGGGCCCGTTCATCGGTCCGGCCAGGAAGTACTACAACATAGGCATCTCAAAGACTTACGTCACGACGGTGACTCCAAACCTCTTCTGGTACAGGGGACTTGACCTCGGGGACTTTTCCTTCAAGAAGGCAGAGATCGACCTGACGCACATACCCCTCGAGCACGAGAGCCTTCCCCAGATGGTCAACTCCTTCCTTGAGCTGACATCAGAGCTCGAGAAGATACTCCAGGCGCTTCAGGCGGTGGAAAGCAGGCGCGACAGGCTCATGAAGGAGATCAAGGAACGCTACCTCAAGGAGATAGGCGACATGACACAGCTCGCTATACTGCACTACATCCTCCTCGTCGGAGAGGCCACCGTTGACGAGCTCAGCGACAGACTTAACCTCAAGGAGAGGGAGGTTCTGGTCAAGGCCCAGGAGCTGGACAGGTTCGTACCGTTAATAATAAAAGACGGCACCATTAAAATTGACGAAGAAAGGCTCAAACAAAAACTTGGCGGTGAAAGCGATGCCGGAGAAGATTAAAGTCATCGTGAACGAGGACCGGTGCTACCTCTGCGGGGGCTGCGCAGGTGTATGCCCCGCTCTTGCAATTGAAGTCCACTCAAGCGGCTGGGAGTTCCTCCAGGACAAGTGCATAAGCTGCAGGATATGCATCAGCGCCTGTCCAGTTGGAGCGCTCAGCGCCGAACCCCTGGAGGTGAGCGAATGAAGGAGATGAAATACGACGTCGTCGTTGTCGGCGCCGGAATCGCCGGGCCGATAGTGGCGAGGAACGTTGCCAAATCAGGATACTCGGTTCTGCTCATCGACAAGAAGCCCGCCATCGGCACTCCCAAACAGTGCGCCGAGGGCATAAGCATCAAGGTGTTTGATAAATACGACATCCCCTACGATAAGAGGTTCATCAACCGTGAGATTTACGGGGCGAAGCTCTACTCGCCGAGCGGCTACGAGCTCGAGATGAGGTACAAAGACGTCAGCGGTGTTATCCTCGAGAGGAAGGTCTTCGACAAGATGCTTGCCTACTACGCGGCCAAGGCCGGTGCGGACGTGCTTGCCAGAACCGAGGCAATGGACGTCATCAGGAAGGACGGAAGGGTGGCCGGAATCAAGGCCAAGCACGAGGGCGAGCCGGTTGAGATTTACGCCGACGTCATAGTAGCCGCTGACGGTGTCGAGAGCTCAATAGCGAGGAAAGCGGGCATAAACACCTACGCTCCCCCGCACGAGTTCGATTCCAGCTACGAGTACGAGATGCTCATTGAGGGCTTTGACCCCGACCTGATACACCTCTGGTTCGGCAACGAGGTCGCCCCGAGGGGCTACGTCTGGGTCTTCCCGAAGGACGAGGACAGGGCCAACGTCGGCATAGGAATCAACTCAGACAACCCTCAGACGGCCAAGTACTACCTCGACAAGTGGCTGGAGGAAAACAACATCCCCGCCAGGAAGATCCTTGAGGTTAACGTCGGCGTCGTCCCGGTCGGAGGTTTCGTCAAGGAGCTCGCTAAGGACAACGTCGTCGTGGTGGGTGACGCGGCCAGGCAGGTAAACCCGATGCACGGCGGTGGAATGGCGGAAGCGATGGAAGCCGGAACCATAGCGAGCAAGTGGATCGTCAAGGCCCTCGAAGAGGAGAACCTCTCGCTCCTCCAGAACTACACCAAGGAGTGGTGGGAAACCGACGGAAAGAGGCTTGAGAGGGTTCTCAAGGTCAGAAAGGTGACCGAGAAGCTCACCGACGAAGACCTCGACCTCTTCATCCAGGTGCTCAGCGGTGCCGATGCCGAAAAGATAGCCGGCGGTGACTACGGAGAGGTCATAAAGGCACTCCTCAAGCACCCGAAGGTCATCCTCAGCCCGAGGAGGATAAAGCTCCTCAAGGAGCTCCTCTGACTACTTCTTTCCCTTCTTCCAGTCTTTGCAGTTCATGTCAACGCATATCTCGTACTCGCGGCCCTTCTCGCGTATCTTGACGACCGGAGCGCCGTCGCAGCAGGTCTTGTCGGTCGGAATTATCTCACCGCGCTGGAGGAGCGGATAGGTTACGTTGCAGTTGGGCCAGTTGGAGCAGCCGACGAACCTCTTCCCGGTCTTCCTGTTGTAGCGGACGACCAGGTCGCCGCCGCACTTGGGGCATTTGCCTATCACAAGGGACTTCCTTTCACCTTTCTCCGCGGCCTTTTTAACCGCGTTTTCCTCTTCCTCGCTGGGCTCCTTTACCGCACCGGCCTTTTTGGCGGCTGTTTTTGAGGTAGTAGCCCCGGTTCCGGTAGTCTCCAGGAGCATCTTCCCGATGTCGAGCTCCTTTTCCTTGAAAACCTTGAGGATTTTGACGAGCTGGTTCTTGCTCTCCTCTATTACGCCCTCCCGGTCTGCCTTCCCGGCCATAATCTCCTCCATTTTCTCCTCGAATGCCCTCGTCAGCTCGACGCTCACTATGTCCGGCACGTTCTTCTCCAAAGCCTCAACGACGCGCATACCGAGGGGGGTGACCTTTATCTTCTTCTTGCCCTCGATGTAGCCGCGGCTGTAAAGGGTCTCCAGAATCTGGGCGCGCGTTGCCTTCGTCCCTATGCCGAGGTCTTCCATCCTCTTTATCACGGCGGCGGGGGAGTAGCGTGCCGGCGGCTTCGTCTTCTTCTTCTCGCGCTTGATTTGGATGACCTTGACGGGCTCGCCCTCCTTGAACGCCGGGAGTATAACCTCGTCAAACTTGACGTACTTGCCGTAGACCTTGAGCCAGCCATCCTTAACCGTCCTGGCGCCGCTCAGAATGAAGCGGTGGCCGTTGGAGTTTATTATGACCTTCATTATCTCCCTGATGGCCGGCTCCATGAAGAGCGCTAAAAAGCGCCTGACGATGAGGTCGTAGAGGTTGGCCTCGTCCTTCGTAAGCTCCCCTGGCTTGGGAAGCTCTCCCGTCGGGTAGATTGCGGGGTGTGCCGGGTCGTCCTTCTTGCCCTCAACGGGCTTGAGCTTCTCTTTGCCCAAAAGCTCGTGGGCGAAGGGCTTGTACTCTGGAAGTTTGGCGAGGTTCTGGAGGATGGAGCGGAAGTTGAGGTTCTTGGGGAGCTTCTGGGAGCTTGTCCTTGGGTACGAGGATAATCCACGCTCATACAGCTTCTGTGCGAGCTCTAAGGTCTTCTTCGGGGAATAGCCGAAGGCGGAGTAGGCCTCCCTCTGGAGGGTTCCGAGGTCGAAGGGGACGGGCGGGTTTCTGTTCTGCTGTTTTACCTCGACTTTCTCGACGAAGGCCGGGCCCTTCTTTGCCTCCTCGACGATGCGCTTTGCTTCGTTTTCATCGAGGATGCGCTCCTTCTCATAGACTGCTGTGTACTGCTCCCCGTTCTTTTCGAGGAGCATCTTGATTACCCAGTACGGAGTGGGCTTGAAGTTGGCTATCTCTTTCTCCCTGTCAACGAGGAACTTGAGCGTCGGTCCCTGAACGCGACCGGTGGAAAGAACCTGCCACTTCCCGCTGGCGCGCTTTATTGCCGAGGTCAATGCACGGGAGAGGTTCACACCCCAGTACCAGTCGAGGACGTGGCGCGCTATTCCCGCATCGGCCATGCCGAAGTTTATCGTCGGTTCGAGGTTGTACCAGGCCTTGAGGAGGTCTTTTTTGGTGAGGGCCGAGAACTTCATGCGCTTGGCCTTTGAAGGGTCAACGCCGCAGGCGTACTTGAGGGCGGTGTAGCCTATAACCTCACCCTCCGTGTCGTAGTCACACGCGACTATGAACTCGTCGGCGCTCTTGGCGAGGGTTGCCAAAGCTTTGATGTAATCCTTCGCGTAGCTCTTCCCCTTTTCGGCCACGTAGACTGGAACCCATTCAATGTCGAAGACGGGATACCCGTAGGTTTTGGTTTTCGGTGCGAGCGAGAAGAGGTGACCAACCGCAGGGGCGACTATTATTCTCTTCCCGTCGCGGGTGAACTCGTAATAATTCACCTTCCCTATCGTCTTCCGGACGGGTTTTCCCTCGGCCAATGCGTAGGCAATCTTTCTCGCGACGTTTGGCTTCTCGGCAATGATGAGCGTGACCATGACGACACCTTGATGCGTTAGGTGGGCGGATTATAAAAATCCTGCGGACCGGGCCTTCGGAGAATAAACATTCTAAGGGGTCCTTCTCCGAGTCCCAGCGAAAAGTTTAATAAGGAACCCCCCAATGCACCTACCGCGGGCGGGGCCGTAGGGTAGCCTGGTCCATCCTGCGGGCTTTGGGAGCCCGTGACCCGGGTTCGAATCCCGGCGGCCCCACCACAAGAAACTTTTGCCGAGCAAAAGTTTCATCAAAGCTGGTAGCTCTTCTTTAAAAAGCTAGAATTCAAGGATTTTCTCGTTGGACAGCTTGCCCTCGAACTGAGAACCTCTTAAATTGCTCATGCGGGGTGTGGTTTAACACCAGAACAGACGCCCGTCGGGCGTCGATTCAAAAGAAACCGACAGTTAGTAATGCACATTGAAGAGTTCCGCCTTTCGAAGAAGCCGTTCCAAGAGAAAACCACTTGAGCTTTGGCTGTTTATAAAAGAGCTACGAACCTTGGTCAAACTTCGCCGAACAAACTTTTGGAAAAAGCTTGATCAAAAGGTTCTCTTTCTTATTAACTGGCAAAAATCAGTCGTGCACTAATAGATTTGGCAATTCTTGAGCGAGTTTACTTCCCAAGCGAGCGCTTTCAAGCAGTTTCAAATTTATAACACTCTCTAAAAAGCAAATCACGCAGAAACTCGCCTGGAAATCGGCAACTTCAAAAAACACTCAATTTTTCCGTCAACGCTGAAACTTTGCTTGGCAAAGTTTCATCAAAGTTGGTGATTCTTCGTTGTAATCCTTTGTTGGAGTGTTTGCGTTTTTGAATGTTCCTTTGGAATTTTGTTGAATTCTCTGTTTTTTGTAACGTTTTAATGGTGGGTTTACTTCCCCGCGCTCCGAAGGAGCGCTTTAAAGAGAAACCCCCTTGCTAACGGCTTTATTGAAAAGGAATTCCTGCAAAAAGGCCCTTAAAAGTGCAAACTTCACCATAATAGCACTTCGAAGAAGAATCACAAACCTTGATCAAACTTCACGCAGGTGAAGTTTGTTAGAATGGAGCCCCGGGCGGGGTTTGAACCCGCGACCTGCCGCTTACCAAGCGGCCGCTCCACCAGGCTGAGCCACCGGGGCGTCGATGATACGATGCAGTCGAGGCTTTATAAATTTTTCCCTTCACCCAGCTTGTCCACCAGGCCCTCGAGGACCTCCTTGAAGTTGGCCGCGTCTATCCATTTGATGCCCATCTTCTGTGCCCAAGTGAGTATGCCGACGTCGGCGGAGACTATAACTGCATCGAGCTCCTTTGCGAGGAGGATCAGTTCAAAATCCTCCTTACTGTCAACGATGCCCTCACGGAGGGCCTTGCGGTAGTTCCTGCGGAGTTTCTGAATTATTTTGTCCACGTTATCGGTCTCGATAACACCCTCCCGCACCGCCTTCTCCGCGACGCGGAGCCCCTTGTCGATCCTACGCCGGATATCGTCTATCAGCTCGTAAACCACGAAGGCTGGGATTTTGATGTCGTGGACGTTCGGGGGCTTTTTGATTATGTAAAGCTCGATCTCGGGAAGAAGCTCTTCCGCATCGACGAAATGCATGACCTCCCGGTAGATACCAGGGGGCATGTAGAACTCCACTTTACCGAAGAGCTTCTCGGCGTAGCCCAAAAAAGTCCGCATTGCCTCGGTTGGGCTGTCGCCGAACTTTCCCCTTATCCCGGGGTTGACGAAGATGCTCGTGTCGAGGACGAACCGCATTGCCACGCTACCACCACAAGCTTATTTAAGTGTTGAAGTTTAAAACGGTTAGGTGAAACCATGAAAGTCGGAGTCGTTTTTGGAGTCAGCGAACTTGCGAACCCGAAGGCCTTTGAAAAGAAAGCCTCCGAATTCATAACCGGGCTCGCACAGGAGTTCGAGGTCGTTGGTGGGTTCTTTGTTTCCACCAAGGGAGACTTCAAAGAAGCCAAGGAAGAGGTCAACTTCAACGAGGTTGATGCCATAGTCCTTTATCCCCTGACGGGCGGAACCGAGGGGGCATTAAAGGAGTTCGCGGTTTATAGGAGGCCCACAATAATCTACGGCAATCCTTTCAACAACTCGCTCGCGGCAGGAATTGAGCTCAGGGAATACTTCAGGGACAGACTCGTGCCAGCCACCCTCGTCAAGGACTTTAACGAGCTAAAGGCGGCGCTTCTCGGGTACGAGGACATGAAAGAGACCCTCGACAAATTCCTCAAGATGCGCATCGGCATAATAGGCAAAGTCTCGTCTTGGCTCATCAACGAGAAGTTCGAGCTTCCATACACCAAGATAAGCCTCAAGAAGTTCTACGAGTACTATGAGGCTACCACCGACGCGGAAGGGTGGAAGGCCGTGGAGGACATCGTCGGAAAGGCAATGAAGATAAGAGAGCCCAGCAGGGATGACCTGGTAAAGGCCGGAAGGATTTATCTGGCCATCAAGCGCATCCTTGAGGACTACCGCCTGGACGGTTTCACGATAGGCTGCTTTGACCTGGTTATGAAGCTGAAGGCGACGCCCTGTCTGGCGCTTGCCATGTTCAACGCGGAAGGAATCCCGGCGGCCTGCGAGGGCGAGTTCAACGCGCTCCTCGGTATGATGATAGCGAGGCGCTTCTTTAACAAGCCCGCCTTCATGGGCAACATAGCCGACTACGGGGAGAGCCACATAATCCTCGCCCACTGCACCGCACCGCTCAGCGGGAAGTACATCATCAGGTCGCACTTTGAGAGCGGCATGGGCGTCGGCGTGGACGTCCAGCTGCCGAAAGGAAAAGCCAGCCTCATGAAGATACGCGGAAGGAAGGCCGTTGTTGCCGGCGTCGAAGTTGTCGGCCAGGAACACAGCGATTTCAGGTGCAGAACCCAGTTAAAGCTCCGCCTGGAGGACGCGATGGACTTCATAGACGGCACCCTGGGGAACCACCACCTCCTGGTCTATGTGGACAGCGAGGAGCTGGCGGATCTCCTCAGCGAGCTTGGCTTTGAAGTCATGCTCTACTGACTTTTTCTATTTTTGGCCCCTTTAATGGTAGAAAAGCAAAGAGAATAGAGGGTCTATTCCCTCTTTCCGAGGAACCGTATCCCGAGTACCGCGGCCAAACCAATGGCTACGGGTATGGGGTGGAGCGTCGCTGAAAGCAGTCCGATGGCAGCGAGCACTGCTCTGATTTCTTTTCTTAGGTTGCTTCCAAACCAGCCTGTGAGGCTTATCGCCAGGACGTACATCACGAGCAACGTTGCACCGAAGTCATAGGCAATGGTAAGCGCCGTCTTTGCGGTCCATTCCTGCACGGTTATGAGGAACATCTCTGGGTGGGTAAAGTAGATGTACGGTCCTATGTATCCTGCCAGCGCGTACTTCACCGCGTTCAGGGCGGTCTTCCAGAAGTCTCCTCCAGCCACTGCCGAACCTGCGTAGCTGGCCAGTGCCACCGGCGGCGTCACGTCCGCAAGTATTCCGAAGTAGAACACGAAGAAGTGTGCCGCCAAGAGTGCTATTGGCGTGCCAAAGCCCGGAACTGGTGAGCTGTACGGTTGGAGTCCGAGCACGGCGTTGTATATGGCTGGGGCCGCGACGAGAGAGGTTATGATGTAGTTGGCGGTTGTCGGAACACCCATACCGAGGATGAGGCTGAAGACCATCGTCAGGAACAGGAGGAGCCACAGGTTTCCTGCCGTCAGGTCAACGAGGCGATAGCCAAGGCTTGTAACGAGGCCGGTCATGGTGAGGACCCCCTGTATAAGGCCCGCGCTTGCAGCTGCGAGCATGACGCTCGTGCTAGTCTTGCCCGCGTCAATCATGGACTGGTAGGTGGCCTCGTACATCTTCTTTCCGTCCTCGCTCTTGGAGATGTAACCGACGATGAGGGAGAAGAGTATGCCCATGACACCGCTCATAAGGAGTATCTGCTCCTTGGACATGCCCAGGAACTTCGTCAGGGCCACGAAGAATATGAAGAGCAGGCTGATGTAGAGCTTCTCGTTAAATTCGACGAGGTCGGTTACGAAGGCCATTGCCACCATCGCAAGCCCTGCAAGGAGGAGTATTCCCGCCACGGGCGTGGCTATTGACTTTCCGGTGAACATAAGGAGCGTTGTGAGGAGGACTGCTCCGACGTAGAGCCCCTCGTGTCCCTTTATCTCATCCTTGGCTATCCACGCAACCCAGATGGCAATGCCAAGGGATGAGATGGCCGAGATGTGGGGCGGGATTCCCCAGACAAGGGCAACGGTGATGATCGCTATTGGGAGCAGTATGTACAGCTTCCTCAGGAAGTACCTCAGCGGGGCAAAGTTCTCGGAGGGCATTCCCTTGAGGCCGAGCCTCTTGGTCTCGAGGTCTATAAAGAGGTAGACGCCGGCGTAGTACACCAGGGCCGGAAGGACTGCGGCTATGATGAGCTTGTTATAGGGCACCCCGAGGAACTCCGCCATAATGAATGCCGCGGCACCCATGATTGGGGGCATTAACTGACCGCCAGTTGAAGCAACGGGCTCGACGGCGCCCGCTATCTCAGGGGGATAACCAGCCTTCTTCATGAGGGGTATCGTGAAGGTTCCCGTGGTGAGAACGTTGGCGACACTCGAGCCGCTGACGGTTCCCATCAGTCCGCTCGAGACGACGGCGGACTTGGCAGGGCCTCCCGGGCGCTTTCCGAAGAGTGTTATCATAAACTCCGTGATATAGTCGCTTATGCCTATCTTCAGCAGGAATGCCCCAAAGAACACGAAGGCGAAAACGTATATCGTCATGACGAAGAACGGGATTCCAAATATTCCCTCGTCGAAGTAGAGCTGCTGCGTGAAGCGGACCCAGTTAAACCCTATGTTCTGAATGCCGTATATGAGGAATATTGTCACCACCAAGGGCAGGACCCAGCCAAGTACCCTGCGCGTTGCCTCAAGCACGAGGATTATTGCGAGGACTCCAAAGACGACATCCAGCGTGTAGACCTCTGCGAACTGCGCGTAGCGCTGGTAGACGGCGAAGAGATAGAGAGATGAGATAACTCCAAGGGCCGCCAGTATGTAGTCGTAGAATGGAACCTTCTTTAACTCCTCCTCTCTTTTGCGGAGCGGGTAGAGCAGGTACGTTATGAGGAGTATCATGGCCAGAACGAACGCCTCTCCCTGCT
>Ga0209834_10002097_pt1 | contig 10710 bp, 13 predicted proteins | sample Mar14236cmmetaG_FD_184134 | JGI IMG/M metagenome (GOLD analysis project Ga0209834, IMG submission 184134) | Marine hydrothermal vent microbial communities from Guaymas Basin, Gulf of California to study Microbial Dark Matter (Phase II) - Marker... ...
TAAATTAATCAAACGTGGAGATCTTTCGGAGTACGTTTACGTACCCCTCGAGGATGACATTATAAAAAAACCGATCCGGTATATGCCAGGTCGGTTTTGTTTATTGTTTGAGTAATTATTTGTGGTGGACAGGTATATTATGTTTTGTATGATGCAGTGCAGATATTATGGCTGATGCAATTACCACAGTAGCACCAAAAACAGTCAGCAATGTTGGAATTTGGTTCCACACGATCCAATCGATGAATCCAGAGAAAACAACAGACAGGTAGATAAATGGAGATATTGTGGTTGTTGAAGCATATTTCACTGCAAAAATGAGTAACAATTGAAAGAGAGCCATGAAAACACCGGCACCAATCAAATATAACCATGCATTACCGACCGGAGTTGTCCAATCTGCTAATGCCCATATTCCCATACTTATTGTAGTGAAAGCGAGGAACCAAAATATGATCAGTTTTTCAGATTCATTTTTATCATCCAGTAATTTGATGATCACGGTTGAGAGACCTGAGAAGAATCCTGATAAAAGTGCAATTAAATCACCGGGATTAACTGCACCTTTGCCCGGATGAAGTACCATGGTTACCCCAATAAAACCAACTATCATGACGGTCCACATCTTGAGAGTGATCTTCTTCCTGAAAACGAAAAACGCAATGATTGGTATGAAGATCGGAGTTGTATTTTGCAAGAGGGTTGCATCCACAAGTGGAACGAACTTTATTGCCACGAAATAGAAATACATCGAAATAAGTCCGGTAATAACTCTTCCAAATACAAGAAGTGGATACTGAGGTTTAAGACTTACTTTCTTACCATGAAATACCCAGGGTAAAACGATGATCAATGCGATAAGATTCTGAAAAAACATGATCTCGTGTATATCCAGACCTGTGTTCGAACACAATTTGATGAATGCGGACATTATTGAAAATCCGAGAAATGCAAGAATAACGAGGGCTATGCCTTTTGGCGGATTTAGATTTTTTTCAACTGCTACCATAGTGTATTATTTCCTGCTATTTTATTGGTGTAAAGATGAACATTTCGGAATTAATACCTTCAGGATTGAATCTTTCATCATAGAGTTCCAGCTCATCTCCGTCTCCCGTATCATAACCACTTTGTGGAAGCCATTTATTATATATGTAATAATACGTTATTGAAAGATCCTCAAGGGATCCGTAGTGAGTAAATTTTGCATATTTTGAAGCTGGCACAACATGCACGATCATACCTTCCGGTACAAAATCTGTACTGGTAACTTCAGCTCCAACGAAATATGTAAATGCCATGGAAGATCCCGAGTAATCCATGTTGTAGGATACTCCCCACGCTTCGGTATCGCTTGCCATATTCTGTATTTGATCTTCCTGTCCCATGAAATCCATCCACATTTGTGGAATTTGCTTCATTGTTTCCTGTGTAAAATCCTTTTCCTTACCAATCAAAGTAAATTCATCCATTGTGACGATTTCCGGTAAAGGGCTTACGGTTTTTGGTGCTATTGGTAGTTGCGGCTCCGGTGGTATATTCGTCATTGGTCTGGGGTGTGGACATACGCATGATATTAGTAGTAGTATTGATAAGAAAAAACTGATAATTATTGCAGTTTTTTTCATTATATCCTCCTGAGATTTATGCTAATTTATTGAAAATTTTAAGTGATACTGTCAAGAAAACTATTTCACGATATACCAGTTTCCACCAGCGTGTACTTCAAATACTTCCAGATTTTTTAGATACTCGATAATTATAGTACGCAGATCTTTTTCTGAGGAATAGAGTATTGCAGGTTCATCTATTCCAACTGCTTTTAGATGACCTCCGCCACCGTTTGCTCTGTAACTATTCAATGCAACGGTGTATACTTTATTAGGATTAAGTGGAGAGCTATCTTTGAGGAATATCACATTCTTAATTCTGTTACCTGGAGTTTCACGTACATCAATCTCATAAGAGATGCCCTCGGCCATATCATAATTATAGCCTGCAATTTCTGGATTAGTCTTGAGAGTAGCATCTTCGATGACAAAATAATTTGCGCAGTATTCTAAATAATCAAGTATATTCTGTCCTGTCATTTCTATCATTTTCAAAGTGTTTTCATAGGGGTAGATAGCATACACATCTTGAATTCTGATAGTGTTTGCCGGTATGACGAGACTTGTGGAAAAAACCGGTGAAAAAGAGATGTCTGCACCAGTTTGTTTCATTTGAATTTGATTGATCATCTGGGGAATTGCATTGTCTTCAAAACGGGCTTTTTCTGTGGTGATAGGATTCTTGTTGAGTGCTATCGGTGTTCTGAAGTAATCGATTACTTCTTGGTGATAGGGGCTGTTTAGCGCGCACAGTTCTTGATCTTCATGAAATTCATGTGCTGGTTCAAACCATCCTTTTTTCTCAATGACCTTCCAGTTCCCATTCTGCTTTTCCAGTATAATCTGAGCTACTCCAAGACCGTATGCACGAGCTCCTGAGATCATTTTCAGAGTTGAATCAGAATAAATATATGTTGTGTCAGCCGGACGAATTCTGTGGGAATGTCCGCCAAAGACCACATCGAAACCCGGCACATTATCTGCAACCAATCCGGATGCATTTGCTACGGGAAGACCAAATAATTCTTCCTTGTATTTATCTTCTTCTGTATCATATCCTGCATGAAAAATTCCAACTAAAACATCTGAATTCTTTTTGAGTTCCGGCGCATATTTGTGTGCAGATTCTATCATATCCATCCATGTTATTCCGGGATAAAAGGATTCATCAAGCATAGTGGGAATGCCCGGCGTCGTCAGACCAAGGATGCCTATCTTAATTCCGGATGTTTCTACAATAGTATATGGGTCAAAGAACGTAGTCCCATCTTCCATTTCTGCATTTGCAGATAGCCATGGAAAATCAGATTGAGCTCGAGCTTTTACATAACTATCATAGCCCACTTCTATGTCATGATTTCCAACTGCAAAGGCATCATATTTCATGTAATTCATGGTTTGAATGATGGGATGTATACCAGTTGTATCTATGTGATTATAGAAATACGCATAAGGTGTTCCCTGTAGAAGATCACCAGAATCAACAAGTATCACATTGTCATACCTCTCTCTGTAGTGCTTGATTCGAGAGAATATCTTAGTCAAACCTCTTTCCTGAGGTTCGTCCTGTATATAATCATAGGGAAGAATGGTTCCATGAATATCCGTAGTGTTCAGTATTATCAGTGTATCTCTTACTTCATTTCCCAATAAGCTGAAATGACAAAATAAGAAGATAAAAGTTACTAAAAGCAATTGCTTCATTTTGTTACCTGTAAATTTTATTTTTCAAACGAACTTTTTCGACGTACATCACCTCGCAAGCACCGTTTCCAGTGTCTTTTTGCGTGGTGCTACTACGCCAGCTCACATTTCCCTCTTTATATGTACCCTCGACATTTATTAAGTAACCCCAGAGCTTAATGACAGTTCCTTTTTTGATTTTTCTAAGCACTTTCAGGATATTATCATTTGCGGGGATAAGATGAGTGTTGGCAGAATGTGTACTAATGTATTCCTGAGTAAGGGGACAATCCCAGGTGCATTTATAGAAATAGAACCTGCGCATCTGCGAATATTTGATGAAATTCTTCATTTCTGGCTTGGTGGGGTTGCCCCATGCTAGTACAAAATCATAGGGACCGATCTTAGCGCTCCAGCCATCATGATATTTCTTCTTACTCATTACTTTGGCTGTTATCTCATATGATGCCTGCGGAAAATAGATTACATTCAGATTTCCCGATTGATAAGTGATCCCTGGTTCGTTGATGTCATCAATTTGAAGAGGATCTTGCATTGGATCAAGAGGGGAGTCCACTTCTTCTACAGAAATTGGTTTGTTAAGGAATACTATTGCTGTGATTACGCTTGCACTGATGATTACCAGCACGATCAGGATCACTCGAGAGACAGGAGTATGATAGAGCTTTTGGAGCATTATCGATTCTTCAAATTATAGAAATATTGAAACTCAAGTGTTCTACCCTCTGGATCTTTGCAGAAAAAATGATAGATTGGATACTTGGGATTATCTCGTGGAGCACCATCAGCAGTATCGATGAATTTTTCGTACATATCATCAACAGCTTCTTTATTCTCATAATAGAAAGTGATCATGCCCTGCGTATCCACTGAATCACGCTCGCAGAATCCAATGAGAAAATTGCCATGCTGAAGTATAACACAATCACCTTGATCCATCCAGAGAGAGCATTGAATTTTTTCGATATAAAATAATTTGATATCATTAAGATTCCCAGTTTTAAAGAAGACGATACCACTCATGCTATTGCTCCTTGTGATCAACTTGTTTCTTAAGTTCTTCAATTGATTGTTTAAGCTCGTTAATTATCTTTTCATGCTCTTTTTCAATTCTACGTTTTGTCTGTTCTTGCATACCGAAAATAATCGCAGTTACAATAAGTATTATGACCCATGCAATGATAACTGACCATAAAAAAATACCTGCTGTCTGATAATAATTCATGCAGAAAAGAAGCACAATTGAAATTCCACCAAGAATTATTGTTAGTATCGAGTTAATGAACCACGAAGATTTATGTTTTTTCTTTTTATTCATACAAACAAACTCCATATTATTCTTTCGTAAAATCGCTTGAAATCGGTGCTTTATTCTTTATCTCCATCTTACCTGTTGAACAATGAACAAGTAACCATCGTTCAAAATCATATGTCAATGAATGGACCCCAACTGCATACTTTTGCCAGTAATTTGGCCAGAATTTAAGACGGAATCCATTATGATTGAATCCCCCCCCGCATATAGAGCATTGACTGTAGTGTGGCAACAGGTGTGGGCAGAAGAGCATATACCTTATCGGAATTTTCCTTCATATAAGGAACACTTCTTCCGAAACCTCCATAGGAAGTTGGAAGAAGGAAATGCTCATACAAAATACTTCCTGCTTCGAAGAGTAATCCATCCAATATTTTTTTCTCATGTTGAATACCCTGTTGTTGAACTACTCCAATAGCTCCGGCAATACCTATTGCAATGATAACCACTATCATAAGAATCATGATAAATTGATGTGAACCCATGTGTTACTCCGTTATTATCGAAAGAGTCCAAACCATGGAAATCTAAGTTCGAACTCTTTCATCACCAGCTTCATGTCCATAACGGTCATTGATTTTTTCAAATCTGTCAAGATCACCGATAGCGATAGAGAAAGGAACGGCATTTCTCTGAAATCTAATCTGTTCATAATGAATCTTTTCCACCATGTCTCTTCGGTTAGAAAGCTGGGTAATATCTCTGAGGATAACCACTGCATTCCATTCATTGTGTAGGTTATACTGGTGAGTGAAAGTTCAACATCTAATTTGGAACCATCCTTCTTCAGAGCTTTCGGTTCTACAATCTTTCCTCCAAATTTTCCATCTCCATTTTTACGGAATGAACTCATAGCACGCTTGTAATCATCATAATAATATTTCTGAGCAATAAGTGTATGCAGTTCCCTGCCTACGATCTCTTCCTGCTTGTACCCGAAGATCCTTTCAGCTCCTTGATTCCAGAAGGTCACTAATCCTTTGCTATCCATAATGATGATCGCATCCCTTGCAGCAGAACTGAGTACCCTGAACTTTTCCTTTTCTTCGCGTAACTTTTCTTCGAGTAGTATTTGACGAAGTAATTCATCAAGCTGCTCGACCAATCTATCCTTATCAATCGGTTTAACATGGAAGCCCTGTACATCAAGGTCAATGGCTTCAAGAACATATTTCGTGTCACTATAAGCAGAAATGATCAGAATGTTTGCTTTTTTATCATATTCTTTGATCTGCTGAATCATCTTAAGACCATCCATCCCGGGCATGTGGATATCAGTGATAACAATCGTTGGATTATGTGCTTGGTAAATGTCCAATCCGGTCTGTCCGTCAAGCGCAGTATAGATTGTAAGATTTTTTTTCCGACAATTTCTTTAAGTAAGGATAAGATTAGATGTTGATCCTCAACTATTAATACAGAATGATGACTATGTTCCATGTTTCCTCAATGTATATTTTCGACTTTTTATTACCGTTGAATATTTTTGTTCAACTATCTACTTATAAGCAATTTTTTTCAATAATTCTTTCTATTTATGGCTATACAATTTTAATCGATTTGTTTATTTCATTGCAATGACCGATATTTCGACCATTCCATCTTTTGGGAGTTTTGCCACCTGATACGCTTCACGAGCCGGATATGGAGGAGAGAAGTATTTTTTATAGAGGTCATTCAAAAGTTCAAAATGACCAAGATCTTTCAGGAAGCAACTCACTTTTACCACGTTACTAAAATCCATTTCGGCTTCCTCAAGAATAGCTTTGATGTTTTCGAACACAAGTTTTGCCTGTTCTGCAAAGGTCTCTCCCCAGATGCCTGTTTTGGGATGAACACCCAGCTGTCCTGATACAAAAAGTATATTCCCATTCATAACTGCTTGTGAATAAGGTCCAATTGCCTTTGGTGCATTTTCTGTTTTTATCTCTTTCATTGTTGACTCCTTTTTTCTGAAACAAGAGAAATTCTCATTCTCCGTCAATATATTCGTTGACAACAAGCAATAGATTATTACGAAATCAGCATGCAGATAAAAAAAATAACTCCCGATGATAAACCTCGAGTATTAGATATTTCCAGAGATATCTGGGGGGGTGAAGATTATATTCATGAAGTTTTTGACCAATGGGTATCCAATCCTTATGGTTTATTTGAAGGGCTTTTTTATGAGGATAGATTGATCGCGTATGCCAGAATGACCTACATAACTCCAACTGACGTATGGCTTGAAGGTTTGAGAAAAGATACAAAGTCGAATTTCAAAGGGATCGGAAAAATCTTCCTTGATCATTTTCTGAAAATACTTTCGAATAAAAAAGATATCACATCTGTTAGATTTTCAACATATTTTGATAACAAAGCTTCAATCAAATCCAGTGAGAAAGAGGGTTTTCAGAGGATCCTTACGTGTTCCCTTAAGAATTATGAACTCAAGGACAAAGGTAAGCACCATAAATCAAATATTATTACAGAGGACATAACATTTAAAGATTTTGTTGCATATATTGAGAGATCAGACTATCTCAGACTATCGAATAATTTACTCACCCGGGGATGGATCTTTTATACACCAACCATAAGTTTTTACTCAAAATTTTATCTCCAGCATAATTATTTTGCATATGTGGAAGATAGAAAAATTTCTGGACTACTTTTGTTTTCAAATGTCCATTATTCAGATTCTTTCTGGATCAGTTTCTTAGAAGCAGAGAATGAAGAAATTATGGATGCTCTTTTTTCTGCAGCAGTCATGCAAGCTCTGAGAAATCATAAAAGCGTTATTCAGATATTAATTCCTGATGAACCGATACTCAAAGGATGGATGAATAAAAACAAGTTTACGAGCTGGGATCAGGAGAATGATGTCATACTCTCCGAGTTACCGCTATCCAAATTATACAAATATCAAAAGTAAGAAAAAAAAATCAGGGATACCCCCAAGAATTTGGAGGTAAATCCCGAGAAGTACTGTAAATAGATGGTTTGCAGGATTCTTGGAGTGGAAATTGCTTTTTAGAAATCTATTGTTTTTTATCCATCTTTGCTTTTGTCACCCTGAGCCGCCGACTGGCGGAGAAGGGTTTCCCAAACTTTGTGAATCATTGTTATGCAAGTACTTTGCGACGATATGCACCATCCCTCATCTTTTGTTAGTATTAGGTTGTTTTTGTGTAATAATGAAAAAGTGTCATGCCCCTGAAAAATTCTGGGGGTATGCATGGTTTTAGGTAATTTTCATTGACAAATTTTTGCTATAAAATTATTTGCACATCATCATACAGCTCGATAGGGAGATTTTAATATGAGAAAGCTAATACTTTTATTATGTTTTTTTGGTTGTGTAGCGATGCTTTCTGCAAAGATATATTTACGGCAGAATTCTTTCTTTGCTCCAGAAAGTATGACCAAAAAGGCAGCCCAGGTCAAAGCTATAAATGAGATGAAATCGCAGCTGATTCAGGAACTTTTTTCATATGCAAAGTTCACTACTTTATGGAATACTATCGACAAGTGTGATACGCTTTCAAGTAATGATATTGAAATGCTAAAGCCAAAAGTGTTGTTGAAAGAGATAATAGAGGAAAGCAGAGAAGATAATGTTTACTATATTAACGCAGAATTTCAAGCTGATGAAAACAAGATCATGGATGAATTCAGAAAAATTTTTTCTGGTGAAAAAGTTACTCAAGAATCAGCTAATAACTCTGATGATGTCCAAATAAAGACTGAGGAAATGAAGGAAGTTCCTACTGAAAAATATAACTATATACCCCCGAAACATATGCAGGAAGAATCCAAATCTCCGACCACATTAACACTCACTGGTGATGCGTATGAATTGTTCAAAAAGGGAGTAGAAGCTCAGAATCTAAAACTCTACCAGGATGCCCTTTCGTGGTATGAGCAATCGCTGGAAAAAGATCCAAATAATGCTCAGGCACATAATAATATGGGTATCATTCTCAGCATGATGGGAGCCCATGAAGCAGCAATACAACATTTTAAAGAAGCAAAAAATATTAATCCGGAACTTCCTCAGGTATATAATAATCTTGGAAATGCTCAGGAAAGTCTTGGGCAACTATCTGATGCGATCAAGACTTACGAGATGGCGATCGGTGTGCAGCCAAATTATACTGACGGTTATTATAATCTGGCTCGAATTTATACCAACATGAGGGAATTTGAAAAAGCAGAAGCAACCCTTGATAAGCTGCTTAAGATAGATAAAAATAATCCTTATGCTCATTACGGCATGGGTAATATGTATGCAAAAAAACGAGATTTTGATGAGGCGATAAAATGGTATGAAAAAGCAATTGAACTGCGACCAAATTATGCAGAAGCTCATTATAAACTTGGTGTTACCTACGGGCTGCAGGGTGATATGGATAATGGTATTAAGCACATCAATTATGCGAACAGTCTGGGATATAGATATGAAGATGGCCTTGTTATACGAGATGGCAGTACTGCAGTGAATAATGATTTTGAAGTTATTGGAACTGATACATACACGGATGATGATGGAACAGAATTTACGATTGTATATACTACAGGGGAGTCAACCATTATAGCAGAGCAACCAGTAGAACAAAGTGAAACTGAGCCATCAAAACATACTACAGAAGTAACTAAAAATAAAACGGAAACGGAATCAGTAAACACAGACGAGTTATACAAAAAATTTGAACAACTTCTTGGGAAAAGTGATGCATATGCTGGAGATGTACAGGACATACCAGAAGAGGTTCAGCCCACTAAGATTAATATTGAGAACTTGTCACAAAACACTGATGGATTTCGAAATCAGTTTGATTTTTTATTAAAAGATAAATTCAAAGATCAGAACACAAAAGAATTTGTTAACAAACGCGAAGCTATTGCCGCACTATTCAAAGAAGGATATACTGCTTTTATGAATGGTGATTATGATAAAGCACTTGATGCCTATACGAATGTTATCGATTTAGCTAAAGACAATGCGATGGCTATGTATAGTATTGGAACCATATATGCCTTCAAAAAGGAAAATGATAACGCTCTTGATTATCTCTTACGTTCTATAGATAAAAATAACAATTTTGCAAAAGCATTTGATAATGCAGGCATCATTTATTATAATCAGGGGAGATACAATAGTGCGATCGAATACCTGCTGCGAGCAGTCCAATTGGATTCAACCTCGGTCAATGCACTTGTCGTTCTGGGAGATTCTTATGAGCAAGTTGGAAATAATGATAAGAAAATGCAATATTATAAAAAAGCAGCGCAACTTGGTGATATTCATGCGCAAAAATTTCTTGAAGAGAAGGGATTTACCTGGGAATAGAATTTGAAATTTTTATACTCGAATGGTTATGAATTATTCCTTTTGCTGATAGTAAATCTCAGCTTGACCAAGTGCTTGTAACGCATCCTGAATATCTTCAACTATATCCCAATTCTGCAAAGCGACTTCTACAACAAGAAGCTGTTCGAGAGGTTCAAAAGCTCTTGTATCACCAAGTTTACCAAGGGCAGTTACTGCAGCTTGTCTCACTTCCATATCTTTATCAGCCAGTGTATTAATAAGCGGAACGACAGCTTGAGGTGCAGATTTTTTACAAAGAGCTTCTGCAGCACTAGCTCGTACACGCCAGTCTGGATCTTTCAGCGCACCGATAAGTGGATTGATTGTTTCATATCCCATATTCTGGAGTGCTATTGTAGCATTCTTTCTTACACCTACGGATTCATCACGAAACATCTGTATCAATGGATTGATTGCACGAGGATCTTTCATCTTGCCAAGTGCTATTACTGCTGCAGTTCTCACTTCTTCATTTGGATCGGAAAGTGTTTGTATTATAGGCTGTACAGCGCGAGGATCTTTTATCTCGGCAAGTTTCTCTATTGCTTCTATTTGTATAAATTTATCAACATATTCCAGATCAGCTATCAGATCACCCACCACATCCTGTTTCTTACGCGCACAGGAAACACCTATGAGGAAAATAACTATAATAATAATAAACAGTGTAAGAATTTTTTTATTTTGCATATACATAAACCTCATTAATCGAAACTAAAATTCAC
>Ga0209834_10002098_pt1 | contig 10706 bp, 10 predicted proteins | sample Mar14236cmmetaG_FD_184134 | JGI IMG/M metagenome (GOLD analysis project Ga0209834, IMG submission 184134) | Marine hydrothermal vent microbial communities from Guaymas Basin, Gulf of California to study Microbial Dark Matter (Phase II) - Marker... ...
ACTTCAAACTGTTTCAATCCACGCCCCCACGCGGGGGGCGACTGTCTTCTCATAATTCTTTGAATCTAAAGCTCTTGTTCTCTCTTTTCCGCGAACTACTCATTTTTCAATTCGTGACGTATGCCATTGTTGAAAAAAATCTTTATTACCTCCTTCTTTTCAAGCTGTTATCGCCGGTGCGAACCCAATCGGCAGTAAATGTGCTTCAAAAGCCTGCCATATCAGGGCAAAACGATGAATTGGCTGTCTGTAAGCTTGAGGTTCGCACACGATTTTCAAATAATTAAAGGACCTTCCTGATCAAGTGTTTTCTTGGCGCCTATATGTTCTACACGATGCCTCCAGTTGGAACCAAGAAAGTAAAACCGCAGACTGTCTGCTTCAGCATCAATCTCATCAATTAACCTCTGCCTCAGAGATGTCCACTGCGCAGGATCAACAATACACTCGAAAACAGAGTATTGAACCCTTTGTCCAAAATTCAAACACGCCTTTGCTACTCTGCGCAAACGCCGTGATCCTTTTGGATCAGTTGTGGAAACATCATAGGTTACAAGCACAAACATTTCTTGATCCTATTTCCAGATAAAAGCAGGATAACCGTCCAGGTCACCTCGCAAGCAGCGAGCCAGCAACAGGGCCTGAACATGAAACAGCAGACCAATAGATACTTTTTCTTCAAGAAAAGGGTGTATTATCTCATCTTGTTTTCTCTTTTGATAGGCAACCAGCACGGCCTTTCTCGTCTCGTCGTCCATCAATACGGCACCGGATTCCATTTTTTTAAATCCTTTTATCTGGACCTGGTTAAGGTTAATCAATGAAAGAGTCAAACGGTCAGCCAGAAAAGGACGGAATTCTTCCATCATATCAAGGGCCAGCCCTGGTCGACCCGGTCGATCTCTGTGCAGGAAACCGACAGCAGGATCTAATCCCACTGATTCAAGAGCTGATCTCACATCATGTAACACCAGTGTGTATAAAAACGACAATAGGCAGTTCACATTATCCAGTGGCGGGCGCCGATTCCGCTCATGAAAAATGAAGTCTTTTTTCTGAGACGTAATCAAATGATCAAAGACATTGAAATAAGTATGGGCCGCTTCTCCCTCAAAACCTCTCAAAGCATTCAATGGTAACTCCGCCTGGAAGCACTGCAATGAACTATTAATTCTCTGAGAAGCCTTACGAACCTCGTCCGCATTCAATTTGTCGGAATGGTCTCTCAGCGCTCGTCCAAGAACAGTCCGGCAGTTGGCAAGTTTCCCTGTTAATACTGCCCTGGCCATTTCAGCGGAAGCGTTCATGTCATCAGCACGTCGGTATTGTTCCCGACGCAACAAGACGTTACCCGAGACAGGCCCCTGAACTCTTGCGAGAAAACGCCCATGCTCTGTCAGAAAACTGATGGCTACGTTTCGTTCAGCGCAAAACCCCATCAGGAAAGGGCTGCACATGATATTCCCGAAGCACACTATCCCCCCGATTGTATGGATCGGGATACGCAGGCGGATCTCTTTTTCCACCTTAACTACAACAGTTTCTCCGTCTTTAGTGAGATAGGCGCCCTGTGTAGTGACAAAAAGAGTATTAAGGTGCTTTTTCACGATTCTCTCATCGCTCCAGACAAATACTGTTTTACAGAATGTCTCTTCCCAATGGTCTTAGGCAGGCAAACATGAAAAAATGAACAGCTTTTACACTTGGGCGTGTAAACAGGGTTTGGCGTCTTGCCTGATTCAATGAGTTTGTGTAAACGGTCTGCCGCACTTTCGGTTTCCTGCCTCAAGGTGTTATCAAAATCAACGTCTTTTCTCCGCCGGATCTTTCCATAGAAAAGTGCCCCACATGGGATTTCAACCTCCAGCATTTCTTCCAGGCACAGGGCCTGAGCGCAAAGCTGCACCTTGTCACAATTATCCTTTTTGGGCTTGCCACGTTTGTATTCCACAGGGAACGGCACCCATTCCGGAGATTTTGTATCCTTTGAAGCCGTTTTTCGATGGAACTCCACCACATCAGCCTTGCCAATTAACCCCAGTCTGAGCGACCGTAAAGGCATACCAAACTCAATGCGAACATCTCCTCTGGATTCCCGGCCAGCCTCATCAACCCTCTCATGCAAAATTCGTCCTTCAGCAGTAAACAGGTTTTCATTCCACGTCTGCTCAACATGAATCAGGGCGCACTGCCGCTCACAGAAGAGCAGGTGCTGCAAACCTGAAAGGGGAAGGAGATCGTCTTCAGTGTACATATAAAAAAATCCTGAAACTTTTAGGTATCAGTCTTCCTCCGTAACGAGGTTCACAATAAGCCGGACCATCAATTCCTTCTGTTCCGGTTTACTGGCGGCTGTCAGCAGGGCAAGCGCCACGAGCGCCCTGTTGCTGAAGCTTTTTTGATCCACCAAGTCATTCTTTTTGAGAAATAACAGGAAAAGAAAAGAGCCGATCCTCTTGTTACCATCCGTGAAAGGATGATCCTTGATCACGAAGTAGAGGAGATGGGCGGCAATGGCCTGACGCGCCTTATCAATCTCCAGGCTGGATTTGGTAACGTGTTTTGTCTCCGGAGCCGGCAGATTATTTTCGTCATATTGTAAAAGAAGCTGCCAGGTCCTTGCATAGCGGTTGACAACTTCTAAGACTGCCAGTCCTTCATCGCTGACGAGGTTATGACTTTCCAGGATGCCTGCAAGCAGACTCAAAACCTGCCGCACCTCTTCCACGCCTTTCTCGGCCAGTCTGCGCTGATTAAGCGAATAACCACGCAGCAGATGATCTTTTAGAATGGTGGTAGCCCAGATACGAAATTGAGTGCCGCGTTTGGAATTCACCCTGTAGCCCACGGAAATAATGGCGTCCAAGTTATAGTAATCGACCTGGTATGTCTTACCGTCCGAGGCAGTTGTTGCATTTTTTGCAACAACTGCCTCTCTTGCCAACTCACCGGTCTGGAAAATATTCCCAAGATGACGGGAAATAACGGATTTGTCCCTATCTAACAACTCAGCCATCTGGTTTAAGGTCAACCAGACGGTTTCATCCTTGAGATGGACATCCACAGAGGTATCTCCATCCTCAGACTGATACAATATAATTTTGCCAAGACCTGAATTCATATCCAAACATCCATTTTTTACTCTCCTTTAAGACAGCTACATAAGAAAGCTGCCCGGAATGATTTGATGATTGTCTCCTGATGTCGGAGCTTATTAATTTCTGCTCCGACTGCGCATCTGTGATCTGGTGCGATACATCCGTTCCGTGAAGCCACCCTCTTTCAAAAAATCCTTTTCTAAGACCCGCAACTGTTGATCAAGCAAATAGTTGGTCTGGTGAATCAAACAGATCATGGTATTGGCGGCAATTTCAGGAGAACTGTCATCGACATAGGGCTTATAAGTCAAATAAGACCTATTCTTTCTGTAACAAAGCCCGCGAACTTTCCGCGCTTCTTGATGCTCCTTTCCCCAAATGGCCAGCCCCTTCTGGCGCAAATAGTCCTCAAAGTCCAGCAGAAGTTCCTCAAGACTCGCCCGCGCCACTCCAATGAGTTTGAGCTCGGTTTTTTTGGAGATGCCTGAAGCCATGCAGCCTTCGGCAATATTCTGTTTTCCGCTGCGGGCCGCCTGAACCATCTGGTCATGGGTGCGCGATCGCTTGGAAATAAACCGGTCGCAAAACACAACTGTAGCGTCATAGACAATCTCCGCCATCTGGTAGGATTGCAGATCACGATAACCACCGTGAGGCGGGATGAGTTTTGGAGATTCTTGCCGGTCAGTCATTTTGAGTTGCCTTTTCTGTTTGTCCGTAAGATAATCTATTAGGGCTTTTAAATTTGTGACCTGATATGCTCATGCATGATTCGCCCTTCAGCAGTAAACAGGTTTTCATTCCATATCTGCTCAACACGGATCAAAGCACAATGCCGCTCGCAGAAGAGCAGGTGCTGCAAACCTGAAAGGGGGAGGAGATCGTCTTCAGTGTACATACAAAAAATCCTGAAACTTTTCAGTATCAGCCTTTCTCCGAAATGAGGTTCACAATAAGCCGGACCATCAATTCCTTCTTCCCCTGTTCACTGGCGGCTGTCAGCAGGACAAGCGCCCCAAGCGCTTTGTTGCTGAAGCTGTTTTGATCTATAAGTCATTCTTAAGTTATTCCAGCTGTTAAATCAGGTAGTTAAAGATACAGCCCAGAATGTTTCGATGATTGCTTTCTATGGTCAGATAGCAAACTTCTTGAATATCTGGTATCAGTTTTAAATCATCTCACTTACCGTAACCCCTGCTGGCACATTCTCTGTATCAATGGTTATTTTATAATCGTCGAATGATCTTGGCGGTGCGCCTTCATCTCCGAACCGATTGACCGTTACCAGGTCGAAAAGTTTATGGGCCGGGGCATTGCCGAGTTCGCTATCGTGTTTGAAGACGATTAGCTTACGGGCCGTCATTTCGCCACGAGCGGCTGAACGGTCGTGATCGAACATATTTATCAACGCATCCCAGAAAAGTTTTAAATCTTCTTCGCTGAAACCGGTTTGTTTGGCAAGGGGCGCTGAAATGAAACCATGGACACGATAGAGGCCATAAGGGACAGTAAATTTTCTCCCCATTGTCCGGTTGTCGCCTTTCTGTTTGTCTGCTTCTGCTTGTGTGGCCACAGCCATGCGTGTGATTGTATGTTCGCCGGTAAAAATCCGGTCCACACTTCGAGCGAAGCTGATCTGAACCGGTCCTCGGACCTGACCACAGTTGAATTCTTTTAGTGACATGACGGCACCGAATGTACGGATATCAAAAAAATTTTTACACATCCATTGTTTTGCCTGTTCCGCCTGTGAACTTTTTTCTGTTTCTTCGGCGGAAAGTGCATCGTATGCTTTTTTTTGCTGATTGGTTAAGACAGCCTTTTCCTTTATATAAATTTCATACGGAGGCTGCTCTTTTTTTAAAAGACCTATATAATTTCTAACCTTGCGTTTCAAACAAACATCCGTCACCAGACCGTTGCCGGTCTCCGGATCGATGCGTGGGAGATTTCCGGCATCCGGGTCACCGTTAGGGTTTCCGTCTTTTACGTCAAACAACAGCACGAATTCATAGCGATTTTTGATTGCTTCACTCATTCTTTCTCTCCTCTGGTTTCATCTTCTTTTTTATTAAAAAAATTCTGGCGCTGATGGTAGTAGCCAATGGCGAAACGTCCTTGATCCTCAAGAGCCAAAGTTGCAGGAATGCCACTGGCGGAAATTTTATCAACCACTTCTTGCATGAGCTTGTCCAGCCATACCGTATTTTTCCCGGTGTTGCGCATTTTGGCCAGATGGTGAATGGCCAGATCCTGCAGCCGTTTGAATGTAACCATCGGATTGCTGGTCGCAGCGCCGAAATAGGTATCGCGGATTGTCTTGTTAAGTCCGGTCTGGGCCTGTTCCTGGATACGCTCCAGCACAGCAAACAACCGCCCGAGCACATACCCGATATTCTCATTTGTTTTGTCCAATGCCATTTGAACCTCCTTGGTTGTTATTCCTCGAAGTCGTGAATCACGAGTTAAAAACCCTTTGATAATAGCCGCTCGGGCATAGGTTACTTTCTGCTCGGCCTTGCAGCGGCGTATAGCATTTGCCAGCAGGGTACGAGGATAACCGGTGCCGGTCAGGACCGCGCGGGCCACTTCCCCGCCGAGATTGGGCGGGATATTGTCTGCTTTGCCCTCTGTTGCCGTTGAAACCAACAATTGAAAAAGCGAGAGAAATTCGCGATCATGCGGTGCGCGGATAATTTCGATGTCCTCGAAATGCTGGCCGATTTTCCGCTTGAGATCGCTGACACATCCTTCGTACCAAAAGCGAATGACAATCCGGGAAGCATTGGGGCCAAGGCCAAGGACATAAAAGGGCATGCTGTCTGCCTCGGGCAGCACCCCTGTCTTAAACGCGTTCAGCAGAGAACGAATTTTGCCGTAGTCCGGTTCTTCACCCTTTGCCGGTTCGCCGAGAAAACAGGAGAAATCCTGTTCAAAGGGATGATTCTCCTTGGCCCAAAATACCGTACTAGCATCACCCACCTGCATGCGCTGCCGGGAACCCTTTGCCAGGAGGGTATTCAAGGCGGTGGTGTAGGCAAATTCATTGCGTTTTCCGATTGGAGCGTTTAGCCCCTGATCTTTCTTTGTACGCCCAAAGGAACAATATGCATTATCGTTAAAACTGACGATATTGGCTCCTGAAGTTTTCGCACCCCACACACCTTTGATGGCCGTATGCAATATGGCGATATCATCAATATCTCCACTAATAATAGAGGTCTGCTGTTTTCCATTTGTTTCTTCGAAGCAAGAAGCAATTTGCTCAACAACCTTTGATCGTTGAGCGATAAGGCGGGTTTCGCCTTCCAGTATGAAGGTCAAATTTCCATTTTCTTTTTTGATCTCAGGGAAGAGCGGGTGATCGATAATTGATGACATTGATAAAGAATTATAAAAATTATAAATGGCTTTTATCCCTTCATCCTCAATATCATAAAATATCTCATGAATTTTCTTTTTGAATTCCTTCAATGATTCTTTTGATTTCTGAGTATCTTTAGGTGTGTTTGATTTTGGTATTCCCAATACATATTGAGGATTATCCCATAATAAATTTGCTTTTATTCCTGAAGTTTTCTTTTCCCCTAACGGAACGCGAAACTCACGGGCATTTCTCTTTTTCCCATCTCCTGTTCGAGTGTCTATAATATTCAAAAAACGTCCGTTCTTGCCTAAAACTATCAAAAAAGGAATTTCTTTATCTTCAAACCCATAGAGAGGTAAATCACGGTCAGGATCATTGAGCATTCTGTCGTAGTAGTCAGCCAGTGCCTTGAGGATCATGACCTCACCTCCACGTTTCTGAGGTCAATGCAGCCGTTTTCCATGTGGGCATGAAAAAACTGCGGCATGGGTTCCTTGCCGGAATAGTCGAGATCGTAAAGCATCCAGCCCAAGTCGCGGGTCTCTGCAATGGCGGGGAAAGGTCCGGCCTTTTTCTGAATAAACTCGAAGTCAACAGGAAATTCTCGGCAGCCGAAATAGGGGCGTTGAAAACATTGGCCATTGGAAGCGCGACGGATGAACATCTGCTCGAACTTGGTTACGGTGTCTTCTTCACCAGCCTGATCAGTCATCTCGAATTCCGCGTGTATGAGATAGGCGACATCCCGAAGAAAAAGTCCGGTCCTCTGCTGACGTTCTTTTTCTATATAAAGCCCAAGTGTGCCGGTGCCCTGGGTCATGGCGGTCGTCACATTCCGGGCCGGGATGACTGCGCCCACTTCGTTGCGCCGTACAGATTCCCATTTGATCGGATTCAAAACGTCGATCTGCAGAATTCGCCAGGAGATGGCGGGCTTCCAGAGTATGGCATCCAGAATGCCGCGCGCTGCTGAAGGTGTCATTACATCATAACTGACACGCTCCACTTTCATTTCCGGCCGGGTGAAACATGCATTTTCGCCCTTTACCCGCAACCGGAAAGGATTGCTTTTTCTCATGATTCTTCCTCCTTTGGTTCACGCAAAAAATTTTTCAGGAGCGATACCCACAGATTCATCAGGAGAAATGAACCCATAGGCATCATCGTACAGGCTATAATCGAGCAGAAAAAGACCGGGGTAACCGCTTTCGCGGAGATAGTCCCTGGCTGCCAACGGTCCGACAAGATGTCTGGGAATACTGATTGAGTAACGCCCCAGTTTCCTCAGCAGCGTGCGCTGGTTCCACGGTTCTGCGGTAAGGCGGGCGATGAGTTCGACAGCGTTGCCATATGGTACTATCACCGATTCCTGCCAGTCATCCTCGATAAACCGGAAATGCTTGGCTGCTGTACGGAAATAGTAGCTCATTCCACGTCCGGAAGATAATGGCAGGATATCTTTCATATCCAGGGCAGATTCACCAAGCTGCCAGAAGCGTTGTCGGAAATACCTTTCGTAGTTTGCAGGGGTAAGCAAATTGGCCAGATCTTTGCCGTGCAACAACTCTCGCGCGATTCCAGCGGGTTGCCGCACATACCCCGGTTGGTCCTTTGGAACAAAAATAATGGTTCTGCCAAAACCAGGAAGCCTTCCTTCACGATTGCATCGGCCGGCCGCCTGGGCAATAGAGTCAAGGCCGGCAAGGGCGCGATACACAACGGGAAAATCAATATCCACCCCGGCCTCGACCAAGGATGTGCTGATTACAAAAAAAGGAGACGTATAGTTAATCAACCTGTTTTTAATCTTTTCGAGGGTATTGGACCGATGTTCGGCGCACATGTTGGTTGACAGGTGAAAGGTTTTTTCTGTCGGAAGCAAGCGGGCCAGTGATCGAGCATCCTTTTTGCGGTTAACGATGCAGAGCACAGCTTTTTCCTCTGCCTGGATTGATTCTGCAATCTCAGGCAAATCGACCGGAGTCAGGTCATCGCGATATAATTGCGTTTTGACTCGATTCAGCCTTTCAGCCAGTTGGCAGGGGCTTTCGACGATTTCAGTAACGGACTCAAAACCTTCTTTGAAATTGAAGTCAAACTCCTTGGTCCGGGTCAGGACCGGTTGCGTTGCCGTACAAAGCACTGGCGTGACGAGATAGTGGCGGAATAATTCACGGATGGCAAAAACCGATGGGCGAAGATACTCGGGTGGAAGACACTGAGCCTCGTCAAAAATAACGATGCTGTTGACGATATTATGAAGTTTGCGACACCGGCTTGTTTTGCAGGCATACAACGATTCGAAAAACTGTACCGATGTCGTAACGATTAGAGGCGCATCCCAGTTTTCGGCGACTAGTCGATTACGTGCTGTTTCCTTGTTTTCATCCGTTTCCGCCACATTACTGTGATGCTCTATCACCACATCTTCAAAACCAGGGATCTGCCGAAAAACATCTGCGGTCTGCTCGATAATGCTGGTGTAGGGGATAACATAAATGATGCGATTTTTTTCATACTTGACCGCATGACGAAGGGCAAAGGCCAAAGAGGATAAAGTTTTGCCGCCGCCGGTCGGCACTGTTAACGAAAACACATCGGGTTTGCTTTCTGCCGCCTGTCGGCACTGTTTTAGGATTTCACCCCGTGTTTTATTGACAGGGCTCGGTTTTGCTTTGCTGCACAGACGCATCATAAATTCATCAAAGCTTTCCAATAAAAATTGCATTGGGGGGTATTCCCGGTTCCGAAGTCCAGCCTTGGCTTTATTCATGAAGGTTTCGGTATCAAGAAAGTCAGCATCGACAACACAGGAAAAAAGCATGCGAATAAAAAAAGCGGGATCAGCGCCTGGAGGGATTGCCTGATTGGGCATTTCTTGGTTTGCGATAATTTCAGGAACATTCTTAAAAATCTGTTCTGAACGTCTCACATTGCGCATTTTCGGTTCAAGCGCTTTAGCTCCGATTTCATCCGTGGAATAGTCCGTCAGTCCGGCATGATGCCCCATAATTAGCCAGGAAAGAATGCGGTCCGCTCCTTTCCAGCCCTTTACAGTTGCCAAATGGCCACCCGCCTCAGAGTGAACTACTTTTCCAGGCCTGTTTTCAATATGACTTTCAAAGCCATTTTCGATGTATAGTTTTGCCTGAAATTCATCAGCATATTTTCCCAAATCATGCCATAACCCGGCCAGATAGGCCCAATGCTCGCCGCCGAATGGTTTAGCAAAATCTCTTGCCATTTCAGCAACATTATTCAAATGTTCATCAAGCGGTTGCCATTCTTCCGGCGGTCTCCCTTCCAAGCTATGTGCATAATATTTTTTAGTCATATCCTGTCTTTTGACTTAGATATCTGGGCGCTCAATGAAAAAAGCGATTGCATATGTAACTTCCTCCAGCAGGGAAGTGGGCGTCATAAAATTCTTCATCAGCGAAGGCAGCTAAATCTGTCAGAGCTGGTTCGGCGGGATATTTTCCCGCCTGATGGCGGTTTTGTCAGGGAGCTTGGAGCGGCTCTGTTTAGGAGGTTCTATGAATTCTGCCTTAGGCAAGTATAGAGTAGGTCTTTTTCTGGAACGACCTTTCATTTATTGTACATACCCTGGGAAGAACTGCTTTTTTCTTTAGTCATCATGCTATCCTCAGCAAGGACTTAACTGCCAATAAGCGGGCTTAAACACATTCGTTTGCCAAACATGAAACGACCTCCCTTCTTTTGCGTTTGGCGCTTTTTAAGTTATGTTAACACTATTCTGATGCTTTAAAAATAATTAACCTCGGATATTATAGATAAAATTCTATATCGTCTCAATATGAATAAGGTATGAGGTCCGGTAACGCCGTTTCGCATTTGTGATATCCGCATGTAATCCGCTACGAAACAAAAGACATGGCATTCTTTCGATCACCGGCTCTTAATGCCTAAGTCAAAAGCGCCGTTACATGATGCCCGGTTAATTTAATAAGTTATTCGACATTAGTGGCAAAAATTATAAAAAAGTTTGGGGGGAAACCTTTGGCTCATCTCCAATTTAGTTGAAAGAAATAAGGGGAAAATGCTATGAATTCAAATAAAATGGACATCTGTGTAGAATTTGGGGGACGTCCATGACTAGCTTGAATAAGTCTGATAACAGTCTGACCAAATAGCTGATTGGCAGAAAGTAGCGTGCCGAGGCAGGCCGGGCGCTTTATGCCGTACACCTTGCGATCGGCGAGCCGCCATTTGCCAACATC
>Ga0209834_10002104_pt1 | contig 10696 bp, 10 predicted proteins | sample Mar14236cmmetaG_FD_184134 | JGI IMG/M metagenome (GOLD analysis project Ga0209834, IMG submission 184134) | Marine hydrothermal vent microbial communities from Guaymas Basin, Gulf of California to study Microbial Dark Matter (Phase II) - Marker... ...
GTATTGCTCGTAAAACTTATTGTTAGCAAACTGTACTTCTTTGGTACGGTGGCAGTCAATGCACCATCCCATGCTCAGATCTTCCACCTGGACAATCTCATCCATTTCTTCGACAGCACCGTGGCACTCTTCGCAATCTACCTTACCAACTTCTACATGTTGGGCATGGTTGAAATAAACATGGTCGGGCACGTTATGCACTTTGATCCATTCAATAGGTTTCTTATTAGCATATGCTTCTGTAACTTTTGCAATTTCCGATTCTCCCGTAATTTTACCACTTTTAACCTGGTTGTGGCAATTCATGCATACAGCAACGGGCGGGATACCTGCATGCATACTTTTATCGGCAGTAAAATGGCAGTACATACAATCGATCTGATTTTGCCCTGCATGAACCTTATGCGAGAACCAAACGGGCTGGTCGGGCTGGTAATATTGTTGCCTTCCCAAACTTGTTGCTTCAACAAACAGTACTTCACCGCCAATGTAAAGAGCCGTAAGAATAATAATATAATGTATCCATTTCTCTTTGAGTATTTTGGTTACGAAGAGGTCGAATAAAGAAATGAGCATTAAAATGAGCAGCACAACGAATGTGATCTGCATGTTACGCATGTCTTTCCTTCCTGAGACAGCTTCGGCAGGTGTTTCTGCCTGAACTGTTTCCTGAGAGGCAACGGTTTCTTCTGTTTCCACCTCGACCACTTCCGAAGCGGCAACTTTCCCTCCGTTTTCAATATACAGCAGAATATCTCTTACCTGGTCGTCTGTCAGGTTGTTGGGAGGCATCGGTATCTTGCTGTTTTCCTCAAATACCTGAATAGCCACAGCATCACCGGCTTCAATCAACGCCTGAGAGTTCTGCACAAATTTTATAATCCATGCTTCATCCCTTCTTTCCGTAATACCCTGAAGATCGGGCCCCACGAGTTGCCCCCCGCCAATAGTGTGACACGCTTTGCATACAGCAAAGTTTGTTTCTGCCTCAGCTGATTGTCCGAAAGAAATCTGGGAAAATAGTAATAGGGTAAATATACCACTTAATAGTAAAAACCGTTTGTATCTCAAATGGTTTTTAACAACGCTAACGCTCAAGATCATGGTGTAAATATTATCTATAAATTGTTGATTTACTCGCTAAATTGTGTTAACAAAATGTTAACCTCTGATTGTCAAAAATATTCATTTTCCTGTCAAAATAAAAAATTCTTTAGTTATTAAGAATAGAAAACACACATAAGACGATGACTCTCAGTGTTATATATTTTATCAATGTTAATAACTTATCTTGATTACTAGATATGTAGGCTATAATCCCGAAGGTATTTTACCAGCTCCCACTGGCACCGCCTCCTCCAAAACTACCCCCTCCGAAACCACCAAAACTACTTCCTCCTCCACCGAAGCCTGAACTGCCTCCGCTAAATCCGTTCCAGCTTCCTGAAGATCTTCCCATGCTGCTTCCTAACCACATGGCTGTCCAGAACGGGATGTTTTTACCAACACTTGCCGAGCGCGCATTACTAGCACGGATCAGGATAAATATAATGATAAAAATCAGGAAAGGAAGGAATGTGGCAATTGGAGCAGCCCCGCTGCCTTTAGCATAATCTTTCGACGATATTTCGCCGGCAGCCAGCAGCATAAGGATATTTACACCCCGGTCAATTCCACCATAATAATTGTTGTTTTTAAATTCAGGGATCATCTCGTTTTCGATGATCCTTTTGGTTATGGCATCGGTAATTACCGGCTCAAGTCCGTAACCCGATTGAATGGCTACCTGTCCTCTTTCGTTGCCGTATTTGGGTTTTACTAAAACAACGACACCATTGTCAAACTCTTTTTGTCCCACTTTCCACTGAAGGCCTATTTCAGCTGCATACATATTCGGGTCGTAGCCATCGAGCGACTTTACGGTAACAACTGTGATCTGGTTAGAAGTTGTATCGTTAAAAGCAACAAGTTTTCTCTCCAGATTGTTTTCCTGCTGATCAGTTAAGATATCTGCAAAGTCGTTCACCAGACGGGGAGGCGACGGTCTCGGCGGAATATCAGCATTAGCACGGTTAGAGATTATGATGATTAAGAGAAGAAACAGTAGTTTTCCGATTAATCTGCGCGTCATAAATTTAACCTGTTAATATGTGTATGTCTTAATTATTTTCCAAAAGAAATCTCATCAGGCAATTCGTTAATATCATTAAGATTACGGGGGAAATGCTTTTTGAGCTGCTTACCTGTCATCGTAATTCCTTCTGTAAGCCCTTCAACAAAATCACCTTTGGCAAAGTGTTCTGTCATTTTTATTTTGATATTATCCCAAAAGTCTTCCGGAACCTCTGCATTGATACCTTTATCGCCGATAATTGCAAATTTGCGCGATTCTACTGCGAGGTACACAAGTACTCCGTTGCGTAATTCCGTTTTATGCATACCTATCTTTTTAAACAGGTAGGCTGCACGGTCAAGCACATCACCATGACATTGCGATTCGACGTGCACTCTGATTTCACCTGATGTATCCATTTCAGCATTCAGAATGGCTTTCTGGATATCTTCTTTCTCTCTTTTTGTAAAGAACTTTCTGGCTGTTGTTCCCATTGTACGCAGTTTTAATAATTGATGATAAGTCTAAAACTCCACCTTTGGGGCTGTTTCAGCCCCTGCCTGCGCTTCGAAATATGGTTTGGCATCAAAGCCAAACAAGTTCGCTAATATATTTTTAGGAAATAATTTAATGTACGTGTTGTACATTCTTGCCGCTTCATTAAACTTTCTGCGTTCAACGGTTATCCTGTTCTCAGTTCCTTCCAGTTGCGCCTGCAACTCCAGAAAGTTCTGGTTAGCCTTCAGATCGGGATAACGCTCCACAACAACCATCAGTTTTGCAAGCGCCGAACTCAGGCCGTCCTGTGCCTGTTGAAAAGCAGCCATATTCTCTGCCGTCAGATTACCTGCATCAATAGTAGTTTGGGTTGCTTTTGCCCGGGCGTTGATCACACCTTCCAGTGTTTCTTTTTCGTGTGTGGCATACCCTTTAACCGTAGCCACCAGGTTAGGGATAAGGTCAGCCCTGCGCTGGTAAACGTTTTCCACATCACTCCATTGTTTGTTTACTTTCTCCTGCTCCGTTACCATGTGGTTGTATGTGCCTTTTACCCAGCTGTATAATACAATTGCCAGAATGACAATTACCGCAATAATGATCCAACTTTTTTTCATGTCTGTTAGTTTTAGGATGGGCTAATTTATATAAAATTTAAGAAAAGATATAGTCTGGAATAAAAAAAGGGAACTGAATTGATTCAGTCCCCTCAATACTAATCGTTTAATTTTCCGTTATTCGATGATGTCAATACTCCTCTTTACAAAGTCTGTCAGTTCTTTTCCTTTAAGGAGGTTCTTCGAAAGCCGGGCCAGATCATACATCTGTTTGATCAGCTGATCCTGCTTCTTCTTGCTTTTTTCTTTGATTACTTTTTCCAGCAGCGGGTTGTTGGCATTTACTACCATTTCATAGGTTTCAGGCAGATTCCCCAGCCCCATCATGCCACTGCCACCACCAAGCGCTTCCATATCGCGCATCCTGCGCATAAACTCGTTCTGCATGATTACGACCGGCATATCGGTTTCGCTCAGGTTTTCAAAAATAACAGTAAATTTCTCCTTGTCAATATTCCTTTCAAAAGCTTCTTTCAACTTATCCTTCTCTTTATCTTCCAGCTTTGAAGGAGCTTCTTCTTCCTTATTGATCAGTTTGTCAATAGTGTTGGAGTCAACCCTGGCAAAGGAAGTGTCGGATAATTTCTGCTCCAGTGTATTGATAAAATGGTTGTCAAGTACACCATTCATAAGCAGCACATCATAGCCTCGCTCTCTGGCTGTTTCAATATACGCATGTTGTTCTTCCTGGTTGTTGGCATATAAATACACCAGCTTGTTGTCTTTATCTTTTTGCGTGTTTTCAATATGCTTCTTGTATTCGTCGAGTGTGAAGTATTTTCCTTCCGTATTTTTAAGCAGGGAAAATTTCACGGCTTTCTCATAGAACTTTTCGTCGGAGATCATGCCGTATTCGATAAAGATTTTGATATCATCCCATTTCTTTTCAAAAGTTTCGCGATCGTTTTTAAAGATATCAGCAAGCTTATCAGCCACTTTACGTGTAATATATCCTGATATCTTTTTTACACTCTGATCGCTTTGAAGGTACGACCGGCTAACATTCAGTGGAATGTCAGGAGAGTCGATCACACCATGCAGGAGCGTCAGAAAGTCCGGAACGATACCTTCAACTGAATCGGTAACAAATACCTGATTACTGTACAACTGAATTTTATTTCTCTGCAGTTCATAATCCTTTTTTACTTTGGGGAAATACAGGATACCCGTCAGGTTAAACGGATAATCCACATTCAGGTGTATATGGAATAATGGTTCTTCGAAACTGTATGGGTAGAGTTCTCTGTAGAAGTTCTTATAATCTTCGTCAGTAGCTTCAGAAGGTTTCTTTTTCCACAAAGGGTTGGTGTTGTTTACGATGTACGGTTTTTCCACCTCTTTCATCACCGGGTTGCCGTCTTTGTCTTTTTCACCTTCTACAGGTTCCTGTATTTTCTCTGTACCAAACTGGATCGGCACAGGCAGGAATTTGCAGTATTTGTTCAGCAGTTCTTTGATGCGGTATTCTTCAAGGAACTCCTTATTTTCATCATCTATATGGAGGATTACTTCGGTGCCTCTGTCTTTCTTATCTTCAATTTCCTCGAGTGAATATTCCGGACTGCCATCACATTCCCAGTGCACCGCTTTGGTTTTGCCTCCTTTTTTATATGTCTTTGTTCTTATTTCCACTTTTTCGGAAACCATGAAAGACGAATAAAAGCCAAGGCCAAAATGGCCGATAATGGCATTTTGCTCTGCTTCTGTTTTTGTCTTGAATTTCTTTACAAATTCTTCGGCACTGGAAAAAGCTATCTGATTGATGTATTTCTCCACTTCGTCAGCTGTCATCCCAATACCACTGTCGCGTACCGTAAGCGTTTTATTCTTCTTGTCTACCTCGACCCGAATGGTCAGGTCGCCCAGCTCATCTTTAAGCTTACCAGCAGAAGCCAGCGTCTTCAGTTTTTGGGTGGCATCTGTGGCGTTTGAAATTAACTCGCGCAAAAATATTTCATGGTCCGAATAAAGAAACTTTTTAATGATCGGAAAAATATTTTCCGTCTTGATGTCAATCGTGCCTTTTTGTACTGTCATATTTATACTGTTTTAATTGTTCACTTAATTACTCGGACAGGTACATATCAAAGGATATGCCAGCGGGATGATGGTGACAATTTGTCGTAAAGTCTTTAATGTTAAGGAAGAATCTAATCGCAATTTTATATCTTCGTGATCAATATAAAATTCACATGCTGGGAACAATTGTTAACGTGTTAACCATATTGGCCGGTGGGTCGCTTGGGCTGCTGTTGAACAAACGGCTGCCTGAACGGTTTATAAAAATATTCTTTCAGGTAATCGGTTTGTTCACTTTGTTTTTGGGTTTTTCCATGGCTTTGGAAACATCACATGTCATGCATATGATTATGGCACTGGTAACGGGTGCGTTAATTGGCGAAGGATTGCGTATTGACCGATGGTTTGAACAATGGGGAAATACTTTAAAGAAGAAAATAAAAACAGGCAATGAACGGTTTACGGAAGGATTACTGACAGCGTTTCTGTTGTATTGTATGGGTTCCCTGACTATCCTCGGCGCTATTGAAGAAGGAATGGGAGGAAGTTCCCGCTTACTGCTGATCAAATCGCTGATGGACGGCGTGTCATCCATTGCTTTGGCATCAGGCCTGGGTGTTGGCGTATTATTCTCCGTTATTCCTCTTTTGATCTTTCAGGGCGGACTTACCTTGCTGGCCATGGTGTTGGGAGATTTTGTACCAAAGGTATATATTACAGAGCTTTCTGCTGTCGGCGGAATATTACTCATCGGTCTGGGGGTTAATATTCTGGAAATTAAGAAGATCAACGTAATGAACATGTTGCCTGCTTTGGTTATGATCATTTTGTTATTATGGTTGATTCCTGATTTCGGCTTCTGATACGAAGTTGCAAGTAACTTATCATATACTTAAATCACCAAACCTCTTGTTTGAACCTTTGATGCATTGCTTCTTTTCTCTATGCTGTTCAAAAAGATAAAAAAGGAATAAGGTTTTTTCATATTTCTTCTTGTAAAAAGTCCGTACATAAATCATAAATTACGTAACTTAGCAAAGATTATTTATTCCAAATAAATTTAACCAAAATGAAAGAAGATATTAATATTGACTGGGGTAATTTACCTTTTGGTTATTACCCTACCGATTACAATGTTCGCTGTTATTTTCGTAATGGCAAGTGGGGAGAACTTGAGGTGAGTTCTTCCGAGTATATCCCTGTCCATATGGCAGCAACAGCCCTGCACTACGGGCAGGAGGCATTTGAAGGCCTAAAGGCATACAGGGGTAAAGACGGAAAAGTCCGGTTGTTCCGCTGGGAAGAGAATGCCAAACGGATGCAAAACTCAGCTAACGGTATTCTTATGGCTCCGCCGCCAGGTGAGTTGTTTGAAAAGGCTATTACAACCGCCGTGAAACTGAATGCAAAATATATTCCACCGTACGGTACCGGTGCAACGCTGTATCTGCGCCCATTGTTGATGGGTAGCGGCCCTCAGGTAGGGGTAAAGCCTGCCGATGAATACCTGTTCATGGTATTTGTAACACCCGTAGGACCTTATTTTAAAGAAGGTTTCAAGCCCGTAGCTATCGAAATTGTAAGGGATTTTGACAGGGCTGCCCCTCTGGGAACAGGTCATATTAAAGTTGGAGGTAACTATGCTGCCGGAATGCGGCCTTCACAAAGAGCGCATAACGATGGTTTTGCTTCGGTACTATTCCTGGATGCTCTGGAAAAGAAATACATTGATGAAGCAGGTCCTGCTAATTTCTTTGGAATTAAAAATAATACATACATCACGCCTAAATCAACAAGTATTCTTCCATCCATCACCAATATGAGTCTGGAACAAATCGCAAAAGACATCGGTTTGCATGTTGAACGCAGACATGTTCCGCTTGAGGAGCTGGAAACATTTGAAGAAGCAGGCGCCTGTGGTACAGCGGCTATTATCAGCCCCATTGGCAAAATATATGACCGTACAACAGATAAAACTATTGTGTATGGTGAAAACCCCGGACCTTACTCCACAAAGTTGTATCAAACATTACGTGGCATTCAGGAAGGGGAAATTGAAGACACGCATAACTGGACAACAATTATAGAAGGTATTTAATTGATCAATTTAAAATTGCAGCTATGTTAATCGCAACCAAAAACTACTTGCTGATTTTTGTTTTAGCTCTTCCGATTTACCTTATCGGACAGGAACAATGTACCGTCTTATTGCCTGCAATTGCTGATCAATATGTTGGCGAATGTAAAAAAGGGCTTGCCAACGGAAAAGGTGTGGCTATGGGGCTTGATAAATACGAAGGGTATTTTAAAAAAGGATACCCTGACGGAGAAGGAGTGTATACATGGTCGACCGGTGAAGCATATGACGGTGAATGGAAAAAAGGAAAAAGGCATGGTGTCGGGAAATACATGTTCGTTGAAAACAACGAGCTGACGGTGAAGGAAGGTCTTTGGGATAATGATAACTATGTAGGAGAAGTACCCAAAGAACCGAAGGTGCTGGAAAAAACCGGAATTGAGCGCTTCAGTTTTCAGCGGCAGGGAGAAGGAAATCAGATAACCATTCGTGTATTTCTTAACAGCAATGACGATATAAGCATGTCTGATTTTAAAGCAATCTCTTCGAGCGGAACGGAGTTCTGGAATGGTAATAATATGGGATTTGAAAATATAAGCTTTCCGTTTACATGTAAGTTAACTTATTATTCATGGAATAAAACATATACGTCGCGAAACTTTAAGAGATTTGAATTTCAAATTGAATCACCGGGAAGGTATGTGCTGACGATCCATAATAATTAATGTTGTTTAATTATTGGCAGACAAAGAACAGAATCTTAATTTATCGTAAATGTGCTTGTTCTAAATAAAGGGCCATTTCATCTCTTAATTCATTGGCTTTTCTACGAGCACTCTCTGCAAAATCAGTTCCGTCCGATGCATAAATAATTCCCCGCGATGAGTTAACCAGCAAGCCACAATGCTCATTCATCCCATATTTCACCACTTCCTGCAGGCTGCCGCCCTGGGCACCTACGCCGGGGACAAGTAAAAAGTGATCCGGAACAATCTTACGTATTTCTTGCAGAGCCTTCGCTTTAGTAGCACCTACGACAAACATCAACTGGTCTTTTCCCGCCCATGTTTGAGCTTTCTCCAATACCTGTTCAAATAATCTTTTTCCGGATAACTTGTCATCGAGATACTGAAAATCAGAAGCACCGGCATTTGAAGTAAGAGCGAGCAAAACCGACCATTTATCCTTAAACTCCAGGAAAGGGGAGATACTGTCTTTTCCCATATACGGGGCAACTGTCACTGCATCAAAATCGTAGGTGTCAAAAAAAGTTCGGGCATACATGGCCGATGTGTTGCCAATGTCACCCCGTTTTGCATCAGCAATTAAAAAGATATCGCTGGTTTTATTTCTGATGTATGCGACAGTTTTTTGTAAACTTTTCCAGCCTTCAGGACCCATTGCTTCGTAAAAAGCCAGATTTGGCTTATAAGCAGCAACAAGATCGTGGGTGGTATCAATAATGGCTTTATTAAATTCAAAAACAGGATCTTCCGTTGCTAACAGGTGTTTTGGGATTTTACGGATATCGGTATCCAGACCAATACAAAGAAAAGACTTCTTTTTTTTGATCAGTTCGAAAAGTTGCTGATAATTCACTGTATGGGGTATTAAAAAAGTTTATTCTTCAAATCCTTCTTTCAGGCGCTCTGCGTTTTCAGCCATCTGCAATTTATCTACCAATTCCTGGATGTCTCCGTCAATAACCTGCTGCAGGTTGTACATCGTAAGGTTTATCCTGTGGTCAGTAACTCTTCCCTGTGGCCAGTTATAAGTTCTGATCTTTGCCGACCTGTCACCTGTGGAAACCATTGTTTTCCTTTTGGTTGACATCTCTTCCAGATATTTGGCATATTCCCGTTCATACAAGCGTGTTCGTAGTACTTTCATCGCTTTTGCCAGGTTCTTGATCTGCGATTTTTCATCCTGGCAGCTAACCACAATTCCTGTCGGGATATGCGTCAAACGGATAGCAGAATACGTCGTATTTACCGACTGCCCACCCGGACCACTTGAACAAAATGTATCCTTCCGGATGTCTTTATCGTTCAGTTCCACATCAAATTCATCTGCTTCAGGTAAAACTACGACAGATGCTGCCGATGTATGCACTCTTCCCTGAGTTTCTGTTTTGGGAACCCGTTGCACACGATGCACACCTGATTCGAATTTTAAAAATCCATAGGCTCCCTCACCGATAACATTGAAAACAATTTCTTTAAAACCACCTGCTGTTCCTTCATTCAGATCCACAACATCTACCTGCCATTTTCTCGATTCACAATATTTCTGATACATTCTGAACAGGTCGCCGGCAAAGATACTTGCCTCATCACCGCCGGTTCCCGCTCTAATTTCCATAATCGCATTCTTGGCATCCTGCGGATCTTTCGGAATCAATAACAGTCGGATATCCTCCTCCAGCTTCACTTTCTGGGGCTCCAGTTCTTCCAGCTCTTCTTTTGCCATCTCTTTAAACTCAGGATCTTTCTCGTTTTTCAGAATATCTTTGGCATTGGCAATGTTGCTTGATAAACTTACGTATTCATCGTAGGCTTTAACAATAGGTTCCAGTTCTTTATAATCTTTGTTTAATTGAACAAACCTCTTCATGTCCGACATGGCCGAAGGATCACTCATCTGTTTCTCCAGGTCTTTCCAACGATTTTTTATTGCTTCTAATTTATCCAGAATATCCACTATAGTACGTTTTGAAATGCAAAGGTAAAAAATTTGGCTCCTGTATTCTAATTAATCTTTTTAGCCAAGTATGAATAATAACAGTTTTTTCTTGTTTTCAGAAATAGTATATTTGTTGCTCCACTTGTGCTTATGATAAAAAAAATCACCTGTTTCTTTTTATCTTTCATCTTACTTTCTGTTGGAGGTTATGCCGGTCAGATCGATACGCTTGAGCGGCAGTTGCAAACAGCAAAAGATACAAACCGTGTGAAAATACTGTGCGACCTCTGTTGGGAGTACAGGTTTGTTTCGGCAAATAAGGCGCTGGAATATGGTAACGAAGCGCTTACACTGGCACAAGAACTAAAGTACACTAAGGGTATCGCCCAGTCATATAACGATATGGGCATTATTTTTATCGACCAGGGGAATTACCAGAAAGCAATTGAATGGTTTAACAAATCATTAGCCATCAGAACCGAGTTACAGGACAGTGCCGGCATGGCAGCTTTATACAACAAAATTGGCATTGTCTATCAGAAAAAAGGACTACTAAAAAAGGCACTGGAGAATCAGATTGAAGCCCTGAAGATATACGAGGATTTGGGATCCGATCTTTGGATCGGTTATTCGTTGAACAACATGGCCATCATTCATCAGAACCTCGGTAATTTAGACAAAGCCCTGCAA
>Ga0209834_10002112_pt1 | contig 10685 bp, 9 predicted proteins | sample Mar14236cmmetaG_FD_184134 | JGI IMG/M metagenome (GOLD analysis project Ga0209834, IMG submission 184134) | Marine hydrothermal vent microbial communities from Guaymas Basin, Gulf of California to study Microbial Dark Matter (Phase II) - Marker... ...
GCATTGAGGATGCCAGTCTGGTGAAAATCACGGCGCAGGTGTTGGGATTCAGGGTCTCCAAGGCCCAGCGCCTTTCTAACTGGGAAGCCGATACCCTCACCGCCAAACAACAAATCTATGCTGCCACAGATGCCTGGGTATGTTATATGGTCTATCAGAAATTGAACCATCACCGCTCATGAGCCGTAGTAAGATCATCCTGAAATCAGGTAAAGACCAGTCGCTACGGCGTTATCACCCGTGGGTTTTTTCCGGCGCCATCAAAAAGACCTATGGTCCGCTCACTGAAGGAGACCTGGTTGACGTGGAAGACAACAAAGGGAATTTTCTGGGCACAGGACATTACCAGCCGGGCTCCATAGCCGTACGTATCATTTCTTTCGAGCCTGTGGAACCGGACGAGGCGTTCTGGCGCAACCGCCTGGAACAAGCCCGGGCTCTCCGGCAAACGTCAGGGCTGGCCGATGCTCCCGACATCAATGTTTACCGGTTGGTGTACGGAGAAGGAGACCTGCTGCCCGGGCTGATTATTGATTATTACAACGGGATGGCCGTGATGCAGTTTCACTCGGCAGGCATGTACAGGCTGCGGGAAACCCTGGCCTCAATCCTGAAAGATATTTATGGAGATAAGCTCACCGGCATCTATGACAAAAGCGAAAATACCCTGCCTTTCAAAGCAGACATCGAACCGAAAAACGGATGGTTATACGGTGAAGCCAAAGAAGGCGAGGTGACAGAATACGGCAATCGTTTTCTGGTCAACTGGGTGCAGGGACAGAAAACAGGTTTTTTCATAGACCAGCGGGAGAATCGTCGTCTCGTCGGGGGCCTGGCCAGAGATAAAAAGGTGCTGAACCTCTTCGGATATACCGGAGGATTCTCCGTTTATGCCCTGCGGGGCGGCGCCACGCAGGTACATACCGTAGACAGTTCAGGGCATGCCATCCGGCTCAGTCGCGCCAACGTAGAGCTTAACTTCGGCAAGGAAGCTCCGCACAAAGGCATTGTTTCCGACGCTTTCAAATATCTGGAAACTACCGAAACGGAATACGACCTGATCATCCTCGACCCGCCTGCTTTTGCCAAACATAACAAGGTTTTGCACAATGCCCTGCAGGGATACAAACGACTTAACGAGATCGCTTTCCGCAAGATCCGTCCGGGCGGTATCATCGCTACTTTCTCCTGCTCACAGGTGGTGAGCCGTGAGAAATTCCGCCAGAGCATCTTCGTGGCTGCTGCCAATGCCGGCCGATCCGTCCGTATCCTCTACCAACTCACCCAGCCGGTGGACCATCCCGTCAGCCTGTTCCACCCCGAAGGAGAATATCTGAAAGGGCTGGTATTAAAAGTTGATTGATATCACTCCGGTGAAGGGAATAAAGAGGAACGCTGAACCACAATTAAACAACAATGCCCGTCCTGAAGAATGTTTGACCCGTTGTATTCTTCTCTTCATTGCTTCGTCTCATCAAGGGCATTTCCCTTTCAGTCTGAGATACTCCTTGTGTGTTTTCACTAAGCCTCGAACGCCCGGGTGTCTTTCTTCCGTGATGCGGCAGGAAACCTTCGTTTTTTCTTCAGAATCCTCTTAATTCCCAACGGGGCGCAATCAACAGCTCCGAAAGGGCACAGGGACAATACCCGGGACGTATCATGTCCTAAAAACCAAGACTTACATATCAGCCGTGAAGGGACACGGAAGCAGGAAAAATATAATAAAGACTTCTCGTTTTCGTCAGCTCAACAGCACCCGGCAGTCGCAAGATTTTTTTTCTGATTTTTTCAATTAAATTTAACAACTTTTAAGTTCATTACCAACAATTTTATTCATATTTTGCCGGTCACAACCTACAATAACTACAACTCATATACTTTGAAAACTTTTTTGTTTTTTGAAGTTTTATTGTATTTTTGCGTCATTAAATAAAAAAGTATGGACACCAAAGAACGAATTACCTCAGAATCATTGAAGCTGTTTATGAGGTATGGCATACGCAGTGTAACCATGGATACCATTGCCGAGAATCTGGGCATATCAAAACGCACGATATATGAGCTGTTCAGTACGAAGGACGAACTAATAAAAGCATGCTTTAACCATATTTCGGCAGAAGATGAAAAACAATATCAGGAGATTCTGAAAAACTCAGGCAACGTGATAGAAGCTTTTCTTCATTCCATCAGAAGAAGTGTCGAACTCATGAAATCCATCAGTCCTTTATTTTTTCACGATATTAAAAAATATTATCCTGAAATTTTCAATTGTACAGGGGAAGAACACAGTAAAAGGGGATATGACCGGATTATTCATTTTATCAAAAAGGGGAAAGAGGAAGGCTATTTGAGGAAGGACATCAATGAGGATATTACCACCAAATTGATCATGGAACAGTTCAATATCATGGGGAATGAAGAATTGTTCCCCCCTGATAAATATAACCGATCCAAATTACTTGAAAACATAGCGGTCAATTTTGTCCGTGGAATCGCTACGGAAGAAGGTCTAAAGATTATTAACAACTTCAACGAACAATTTAATAACTGATTTTTTTTATCCTGTGGTAAACTTATAAGAATATAAAAGTTTTATGAGTATAGAAACTAAAAAGAGAATTTTGGAAGAAGCGCAAAAACAATTCTTCAGGTATGGCATCAAGAGCGTATCAATTGATGATATTATTCAGGCATTGGCAATATCGAAGAAAACATTTTATGAGGATTTTACAAACAAAAACGAGCTTGTTGAAGTAATTGCCCGGAATTTTCTGCAGCAAATAGAAGACAAGATAAACACTACTTTAACTCAAAAAGGAACCATTGATAAAATCATTTTTCTTTATATGTTTCTTTTAGAATCTTTTAAGAAATGTAATGCAGTCTTTCTGAATGATATAAAGAAATACTATCCTGATATTTTCCTTGTGTTTAAAGAATTTAAAGATAATACCTTGAAAAACACATTTTTTGATTTGCTCAGGGAGGGGCAACGGGAAGGATTGTTTATAAAGGATTTTGATACTGAGGTGATTTTTATTATGCATATGAAGCGATTTAACAATATCATCGGGCGGGAGTTATTGCCTCATAAAGATATGTTTGATCCGGTGTTCAATAAAATCATGAAAATAAGCCTTATCGGAATTTCCACCCTGAAAGGGCACCAGATAATTGAAGAAAAATTTAATCATCAAAACTTACTAAAAAATGAACAAAAAGAGATTTAAAACTAAAAAGATGCTGCCAAAAATATTTTTGATTGCTATTATTTCTTTTGGCATGGTCCCGATATATGCGCAGGAAACATTAGTATTGTCATTGGACAGTGCCATAAACTATGCTCTTGATCACAACAAAAAGTTGATCAACTCAAAATTTGCAGTTGACGCGTCCGTTCAAAAAATAAAGGCAGCCATAGCCCAGGGGCTGCCGCAGGCAAGTGCAGTATTGGATTACACAAATTACCTGGGCGCCGAGGCTCAATTGAAAATGAATCCTGCTGCGCCACCTGTCACCATCGAATTCAACCCCACCAGTAACTTCCGGGCCAGCGTAAACCAATTGATCTTTAGCGGGAGTTATTTTGTGGGATTAAAACTGGCCAAACTGGCCAATAAAGTATCTGAGCAAAACTATCAAAAAGACATTTTGGATGTAAAGGAACAGACCATACAGTCTTATTATATGATCCTGATCACCCAGAAGTTAATCAGTATTTTAAAAGAGAACAGGGCAAATGCTCAGATCACCTTTAAAAAAACCAATGATCTGGCAAACGCCGGAGTCATAGAGAAAACGGATGTAAAAAAACTCTCTGTCATGGTAGCTTCGATAGATAATGCCTTAAAATCAACGGAAAGACAATTGGAATTGGGCTATAATGTTTTACGATTGCAACTGGGATTAAAACCAGACCAGGCTATCATCCTTTCGACAGACCTGTCAGCTATTCAGAAAAAATATATTCAATCTGCTTTTCTGACAAATAACTTTAACATAAAAAACAATCTGGATTACCAATTGGCATTGTTACAAAACCAGATGGCGGAAAAACAGATCTCCTTAAAAAAAGCCGGGTATCTGCCTACGCTTGTTGCAACTTATTCCTACACTAAAAAAATCAAAAAGCCACACTTTGACATAACCCCTGAAAATATGGTTGGCGTCACCTTAAGCATTCCGATTTTGTCAGGCGGACAAAGACTGGCAGAAGTAAAACAGGCCAAAATAAACTATGATATTGCCAGAAACACAGAGGCTTTGCTCACAGACCAGTTAACCATGACGGAAAAGCAATTGAGGTATAACTACAACAATCTTCTGGAGCAATTTGAAAGTCAGAAAATGAATGTTGAAGTGGCGAAAGATGTTCTTACCAACATGAACAGGAAATACAAACAAGGACTGATTTCCAGTTTGGAGCTCACCAGTGCAAACAATGAATATCTGACGGCTCAATCAAACTATTACAGTGCAATGATCAAACTGCTGAATGCCGAGCTTGCTTTACTGAAAATAAACAATAACCTATAAACAACTATAAAAATGAAGACTTTAAGATTTTTAACGATGTCCCTGCTTGCAGTCATTCTGGTTGCTGCCACATCATGTAAAACAAAACAGGGAGAGAGTACTGCAAAACTGTCAGAAGAAATAATAAAACCGGTTACCGTAAGCACAAAAATCCTGAAAAAAACAACGATTACACGGAAAAACACATACACTGCCACCCTGCTGCCTTTCAGGGAGGTTAACCTTGCCCCGGCATCACCGGGAAAAATCGAAAAGATCGTTGTGGATGTGAGTGACAAGGTCAGGAAGGGTCAGGTTCTGGTATTCATGGACCGAACCAACCTCGAGCAGGCTAAAATTAATTTAATGAATCTGGAAACCAATTTCAGGCGTTTAGACACCCTGAAAAAAACGAATAGTATTGCAGAACAGCAGTATGATCAGGCAAAAACCGCTTATGAAGCTGCAAAAGCCAGCTATAAGTTCCTGCTGGATAATACGCTTCTCAGAGCCCCTTTTGACGGAATTATTTCGGGGAAATATTTTGAGAACGGAGAAATTTATTCCGGGGCTCCGATTCCAACCGTTGGGAAAGCTGCTGTTTTATCCCTTGTGCAAATCAACTATTTAAAAGCGGTTGTAAATGTAGAAGCAGCTTATTTCCCGGTAGTAAAGAAAGGTTTGAAAGCTGAAATAACATCGGATATCTATCCCGGACAGGTATATACCGGCACCGTATACAGAAAACACCCAACGATAGATCCTGCCACCAAAACCTTTACGGTAGAAATCAAAGTCCCCAACAATAATCTGGATTTGCGACCCGGCATGTTTGCCAGGGTGAAATTGAATATGGGCCAGGCAAAAGCCCTCTTAATCCCTACCATTGCCATCATCAAACAGATCGGCACCAATGATAAATATGTATTTGTCAATAACAGAAACCGGGCCGAGAAAAGATTAATAAAACCGGGCCGGGTCTATGATGATCAAACGGAGATACTGAAAGGCCTCCGGGAAGGAGATGAATTAATCATTGAGGGACAAAACAAATTAATGGAAAACAAACCGTTAAGCATTAAAAATTAAATAAAACAGGAAAATCATGAGTTTATATAGCAATGCTGTAAAAAGACCGGTAACCACGATGATGGTTTTTATTGGTGTGTTTATCTTCGGATTATATGCATATTTCCAGTTGCCGGTTGATTTTTTCCCGAAGATGGATCCTCCCTACATCACGGTGTTTACCTTTTACCAGGGCGCCAATGCGGCAGACATTGAGGAAAATGTAACCCGGGTACTGGAAGATCGTCTCAGTTCTTTATCCAACCTGAAAAATATGACTTCTTCCTCAAAGGACAATGTCTCCGTCATTACCCTGGAATATAACTGGGGAACCAACCTGGATGAGGCAACCAACGAGGTCAGAGATGCCGTGGGGATGGCTGAACGATCGTTGCCAGACGGGGTGGAAAAACCCACTATTTTTAAGTTTAGCACCAGTATGATGCCGGTTATGATGCTCTCCGCCACGGCAGATCAGAGTTATGCGGCTCTCAAAGATATTCTGGAGGATAATCTGGTGAACCCTATTAACCGACTGGATGGCGTGGGTAGTGTGTTTATTATCGGAGCACCTATCCGTGCCGTTATGGTGGATGTGGATCCCCGCAAGCTGGATGCTTATCACCTCTCTTTAGAACAATTGGGAAGTATACTGGCTGCCAATAACTTCAATCTTCCTGCCGGGAATATGGAGATGGGCAAATCAAATCTGGCGCTCAGGGTACAGGGTGAATTTTCGAATAGCGATCAGATCAAAAATCTTATTATCAGCAATGTAAACGGGAAAACCGTTCGTTTAAAAGATGTGGCTACCGTCACCGACAGTCTGAAGAAAGTGGATCAGGACGAGCGAATCAACGGGCGTAAAGGGGTAAGGCTGATGATCCAGAAACAATCCGATGCCAATACGGTCACTGTCGCCAGAGAGATAAAAAAGAAACTCCCTGATTTGATAAAAAATCTGCCCCCTGATGTGAAAATAGAAACCATCTTTGATACTTCCGAATATACCCAGGCATCCATAAACAACCTTACCGAAACGGTCCTGTATGCTTTATTGTTCGTGGTGGTGGTAGTGTTGTTCTTTTTGGGACGCTGGCGGGCCACATTTATTGTTGCCCTCTCAATTCCGATTTCGCTCATTGTCGGATTTATTTATATGCTGCTTACGGGAAATACCATTAATATTATTACCCTCTCTTCCATTGCCATTGCGATCGGGATGGTCGTAGATGATTCTATTGTTGTTCTGGAAAATACAACAAAGCATATTGAAAGGGGCAGTTATCCCAGGGAAGCATCCATCTACGGTACCAATGAAGTAAGTACTGCCGTCATGGCTTCTACGCTGACCGTAATGGCTGTTTTTCTGCCTTTAACTATGGTTGGGGGCATGACCGGTATTTTGTTCAGGCCGTTAGGCTGGATTGTTACCATCACTATTGCTACGTCGGTAATAGTAGCCTTGACCCTTACCCCGATGCTCTCTTCCAAAATGCTTACCAATAAATTACCGGATAAGAAGAAACTGGGCGGGAAACTCTATTATATTTCAAGAAATTTGCTGGATTGGCTCGATAGAATCTATGAAAAGACGCTTACCTGGGCTGTCAGGCACAGATGGACCATCATTACAGGCTCTTTGGCAATTTTTCTTGCTTCGATTTTTTTGGTTGGAAAAGTAGGGACGGAATTCATGCCGTCATCCGACAATAACCAGATCGGGGCGGTTGTCAAGCTGGCTCAGGGGGTGAACATGAAACAAAGTATGCGGGTTGCCCGGAAACTTGAGGATATTTTTCGTAAAAAATACCCCGAGATAGAAATCACTGCAACAAGTACCGGTGCCGGAGACGAAAACAGTCTGTTGGCTATTTTTACCGAGTCGGGAAACTATATTATTACTTTTACATTCAAAATGATTCCCCTGGAACAAAGGAGCCGGGATATTTTTATGATTGCGGACATGATGCGAAAAGATATAGAACAATTTCCCGAAATCGAGAAATTTAATGTCGATCCCGGAAATAACAGACGAAGTCATATGATGGGAATGGGAGGAGGAAATAATCTCGAAGTAAAGATCTTTGGTCACGATTTTGATCAGACAGATATACTCGCGGAAAAGATTGCAAACGAGATGAAACATATTTCCGGTACCCGCGATGTACTCATCAGCCGTGACCGGGAACGCCCGGAAATGCAATTTGTCCTGGACCAGGATAAAATGACCTTTTTCGGGTTGAATACTGTCATGGTTGCTACAGCCTTAAGAAACCGGGTAAACGGTCTGACCGCAACAAAATACAGAGAAAAAGGGAAAGAATATGACGTGATTGTTCGATATGCAGAGAAATTCAGAAAATCCACGCAGGATATAGAAAACATCACGATTCAAACCCCCATGGGGAAAATGATAAAGCTGAAAGAAATAGGGGAGATAAAACAATTTTATACCCAGCCCAATATAGACAGGGAAAACAAGGAACGGATTGTAACGGTGTCTTCCCTCATCTCCGGCTCGGATCTTGGCAGTGTAGCTTCGCAAATCCGTGAGCGCATTGCCGGCATGAATATTCCGGAAGGAGTATCTATAGAAATAGGAGGAAACGCCGAAGATATGCAGGAAAACTTTAAAAAACTGGGACTGCTCATGTTGGTAGCTTTTATACTGGTTTATGTGGTTATGTCTGCCCAGTTTGAGTCCCTGACCGAACCGTTTATCATCATGTTTTCCATCCCGTTTGCTTTCACCGGTGTCTTTTTGGCATTATATCTGACCCACACCACATTAAATGTGATATCCATGATTGGTGCGGTCATGCTTATCGGTATTGTTGTGAAAAACGGCATCGTGCTTGTCGATTTTACCAATCTTTTGCGGGACAGGGGTCTGGCTGTCAAACAGGCCGTTGTTCAGGGCGGGAAGTCCCGGTTAAGACCGGTTTTGATGACCGCATTAACCACTCTTCTTGCCATGGTTCCCCTGGCTATTTCTACGGGTGAAGGATCTTCCACCTGGCGACCGATGGCCATAGCTATTATCGGAGGCCTCCTTTTCTCTACCCTTATTACCCTGGTATTGATTCCCACCATCTACAGTATGTTTGGAGCCGCCCGGGTAAAAAGGGCTCAGAGAGCACTACTTAAAAGAACAAATGGAAACTCATCTAACTCATAATATCATGAAAGCTGTATTTATTTCTTATAACCAGGCATTAACAGAGAGAATCACCGACATTCTTGATTCTTTATATATCCGGGGGTTTACCCAGTGGACAGAAGTACATGGCAGGGGCTCACAAAACGGTGAACCCCACATGGGCACACATACCTGGCCTGCATTAAATAATGTGCATTTATGTATAGTGGATGATGAAAAGGTTGGTCCTTTGCTACACCGGCTACGGGTGCTTAATCAGGAAGCAGAAGAACACGGGCTGAGGGCTTTTTTGTGGAATGCTGAAGAGGGTTTATAGGGTTAAATACAGGGCTCTCAGCCTTTTTTAATCTGGAAATGAGATAACCCGGTAAATTGTTTACCGGGTTATCTCATTCATTATAAAAGAGAGTATACTTGTAATGAATGAACGAATGAAATCAAAACAATACCAACAGATATTTAATGTGTTGTTTATCAGTATTTTTGCTGCCATGATGGGTTTGGGAATCGTAAGCCCGATCATGCCTGTTTTTGCAGAAGATCTTGGCGCTTCCGGAATCTGGCTTGGCATTATCTTTTCCGGCTTTTCATTATCGCGCGGTGTATTTATGCCCATTGTCGGCAATCTTTCTGATAAAAATGGCAGAAAAAAATATATTGTTACCGGTTTATTGGCTTACGCGGTCATTTCACTTTTATATTTGGTGGCATATAATGTTTATGCTTTGTCGATGATCCGGGTTGTACATGGATTTGCATCTGCTATGGTCATCCCTATTGCCATGGCATATGTAGGTGAAATATCTGAAGAAGATAAAGAAGGCAATACCATGGGTCGGTTTAACATTGCCTTGTTCTTAGGTATGGGATCCGGCCCGATAATAGGTGGAATACTGCATGATGTGTTTGGGTTGTCTTCGGTATTTATCGCCATGTCTGTATTGTCGTTTATTGCTTTTTTACTTACGCTGTTTCTTTTGCCTGATCTGAAAATAGCCGGCCAGTCTGATAAAGATTTTTCTGACAGGCGTCATCCGTTTAAAAAACTTCTGAAAGACGATATCATAAAAGGATTATTGATTTTCAGAGCCATAGGTGCTATCGGCAGGGGAGGGATCATGGCCTTCCTTCCGATTTTTGCTGCAAAAATAGATATAACTGCTTCACAGATCGGGATCATTATATCAGTTAATTTGTTCTTAACGGCTTTGTTGCAGGGATATTTTGGAAAACTTGCCGACAGGTATAGCAAAATCTTATTGATTATCCTCGGTTCCGGAATAAGTGCGGCAGCACTCCTATTCATTCCTTTGATTGCTCATAATTTTAGATCCCTGTTAATCATTGATATGTTTATGGGTATTGGTGGTGCAATTTCCATGCCTGCCGCCTCTGCTATAACCGTTATAGCTGGTAAGCGTTATGGCATGGGAGCCTCAATGGGCGTGTTTAATACGGCAATGAGTGTGGGAATGATTCTCGCTCCTTTACTTTCCGGTATGGTAATGGATACACTGGGGCTTATTTACATTTTTTATGTTGCCGGAATCGTAAGTGTTCTTGGAATTTTGATATTTATTTATTATGTCAGGAAAGGAATAAATACTTCAAATCTGATTCTGTAAAAAATAAAAAATAGGGGATCTCATCTTTTCCTGTTGTAGATACAATGATATATTTCTAAGATACAAATAATATTTCATAACTACCTGAATACGTTATTTGTATGTTTATTTTAATTAAATCACGGGTAATGATTAGATATCCCATAATTATATTATTTATAATGGTTTATGATTATCCGGAGAGGTTTTTACTTAATAATTATTTGGAAAAATGCAGAAATGATATTATATTTACCCCCGATGATGATGGATGACTCATATACATGTAATTTAGGTTCATCACAAAGATGCGTACTTTTGAGGTAAAAAAAACA
>Ga0209834_10002113_pt1 | contig 10678 bp, 8 predicted proteins | sample Mar14236cmmetaG_FD_184134 | JGI IMG/M metagenome (GOLD analysis project Ga0209834, IMG submission 184134) | Marine hydrothermal vent microbial communities from Guaymas Basin, Gulf of California to study Microbial Dark Matter (Phase II) - Marker... ...
AATGAACATCAGTATTAACTCCATTTGGTGTTGTCGTAATTGTAATATTCAAAGGAGGATCAGGTTGAACTATTTCTGCTTCGGTCAAGCAGTATGCCAGATCATACTCTAGAAGACTATAATCTGAACCATCCCATTGATATGCCATTTCATCTCCATCATAGCCATAAAATGCCCAGGGAGAATTCATCCATAAGAAATAACAATCAGTTTCAGTATTTTGGATAGAAACCCATCCTTCTGTTAAATCACAACAAGGATCGAGTATATAACTATAATCATAAACCCAGTAACCATAATCAACATCAGAGTTTGGAACAACAGTTTTTGTAGGAGTCACACCTAAATATGAGCAAATAACATTACCCGGTAAGCCGCCAATATTATCATAAAATACGATGTTAAATGTATTGGCAGTCGAGCATTCTGTCCACCCGGCATCATAAAATAGATTTAATCCCCACCAGTGAATATCACAGATTTGGTCTGTCAGACCCCAGAAATCTTCATAAACCAGATATCCTAATGCTTCACAGCTTGTTGCAGCAGACCAACCTTGACCAGGATTTCCTAAAGGCTGATTCCAGATTGTAAGATCCATCGGACATTCATATAATGGTTCCGGAGGTAGAACACATTCCCCCGAGATCGGAACTACTTCAGTTCCTGCATCAGTAATAACAGTCAATGTTGTAGAATATGAACCAACAGCATTTGGATCAAATTGAACTGTTACTTCCACAGGTGGATTTACCATTGTCGGGTATGGTGCTCCGGTATCATTAGTGATGGTGAATTCCGGATCACCGGTTAAATATGGGGCTGGATCAATAGTAATATTTCCAGTACCTAAATTTTCAATTGTAAAGATTTGAGTTCCTGGAGTAGAAACTCCTAATACATGATCAGGATACACATAAGTTGATGGTGTAACACTTAAGACCGGTCCGCCATATTCATAATGATATAATTCAAAAGCAAGTCCAGCTCCTGTGTCATCCTGCGTCCAATACGGTGTACCTAATAATGGAAATCCACCCACTACTGGGCAGCCAGGATTTACTGTAGAAAACATCCAGCCCCATTGAGGTTGAAACTGCATAACAGCTTGGATTGCAATCCAATAGGTTTGACCGACTGTAGGTGTAAAAGCAGGACTTAATTCTACCCAATGGTCGTAATCATCGGTTTGACCGCACTCTGTGTCTTCATGTGAATCTGCATATGGAATATACCAGGAAGCAATTGCATCCTGAACAGGATCGTCCCCGGTCAATACAGGTGAACAAAATCCATTATCAAGGTAAAGGTAAATATTCCATCCATCCGGAGGGAAATTTCCTGATGCTCCGGGATTCCAATAACCTCCCCACCACTTAACATGAGTTATATCTCCTGGATCCGTAGTAAATGTGAAGTCGTCAGCTTTTTGAGAATCAAAGGGATAAGCTGTGTCGAGTTGCGATGAAGTAAGGCTGGAAGCACAATTCACGGGTTGAGACCATATAACGGTACCCGGAGGAGTGCTTCTGGAAGTGTTAATCGATATTTTATCTTTTGTTACTGAAGAATCGAGTCTCTCTGAAGATGATGTAATTGTGGCAGCTAAGAAGCCAATTATTAAGATAAATATAGCGATCGCATAAATTTTTTTCATTATACTCTCCTATTTTTTTTATTTAAAAATTTCAGTTTTTTGGTGCGAATAAATAATAAAGTACCAACCTCGATATTAAAAAAACAAAAACCATATCTGCGACATTAATGCGTTATCATTTTAATAACGCCACACTATAACCTTATCAAAGTGAATTTAGTTATTTTAATAAAGTTAAAATACTCTATAATGTGTCAAGGTTTTTTTAGGGATTACAGGCATACCCCCTTTTTTTAAAAGAATCTGACATTAAGTTGTAAACTGTTGTGATCTTTATTTCTTATTTTTATTATAAACAAAAATTCCAGCTGAAGCCGATATTAGAATCATCCCTCCAATAATACTCCAGATATCCGAAATTTCTTGCCATAAAAAATATCCGATTATTGCGGAAAAAATGATATTCGTATAATTATAGATCGCAACTTCTGAAGCTTTTGCATATTTATAGGCAAGAGTCAGACCAAACTGTCCGATAGCAGCAAATATTCCTGTTCCTGAAAGGAAAATAAGCTGGATAAAAGTTGGAATTTTAAATTTCATCATCATCAGCGGAAACATGACAATAACGGAAACCAAAGAGAAAAAGAAAACAATAGTTGCCGGTTTTTCACGGTTTCCTAAAAATCTGACCAGAGTATAAGCTGCTCCGGCAAACATGGCAGATAAGAATCCGGCAAAAGCAGGAAGAACAGAAAGTTCAAGTTTTGGTTTGATGATCAAAAGAGCAGAACAGAACACGATTATCAAAGCCGCAATTTGAAACCGGGAAAGTTTCTCCTTAAGAAATAACCAGGCAAAGAAAGTTACGAAAAAGGGTGAAAGTTTGTTCAACATCGAAGAGTCTGCCAGATAAAGATTATTGATCGCATAAAAATATAAGACAACTCCGAGAAGACCGAGGAAAGACCTTAACAGCAGATATTTCAGATTTTCTTTTTTTTCAATAATTTTATCTTTACCTTTCCTGATCATAAAAAAGGCAACTATTAAACTAACCAGGTTTCGGAAAAATACCTTCTCGAATAAGGGAATATTTCCTGCCAGCCTGACATTTGCTGCCATAAACGCAAAAGCCAGAGCAGAGATAAGCATAAAAATTACCGATTTCGATCTATTCAGCAAACTTTCTCCTTTTTAAGAAAACATGCTGAATTCCAAAAATCTGGCAAGTTTTAATTTAATAAACTTGACGCAAATGAGCGCATATTGATTTTAATATTTGATTTTGAGAAACAGGAGAAAACATTAATGCTCGGTAAAAAGGAAAAAGAATTCAACATCATCAAGATCTATAAAAGCTGGTATGTTCTGTTATTATTTTCGTTAATTTTATTGCTTCTTACCTACATAATCACATCATCTGAATTTATGAAAGAAGTGGAATACAAACTGATCGATCTACGTTTCAAACTTGCTCCCATTCCGGAAAGAGCAGATTCCAATATAGTCATTGTTACGATTGATGATGCAAGTTTGAATTTTTTTAAAGAAAATGGGATTTCCTATCCCTGGCCCAGATCGTATTATGCTCATGTTGTTGATTATTTCAACAAAGCAGGGGCAGAAGCTGTCATTTTTGATATGCAGTTTTATGAACCTGACCTGGATAGGGAAGAAACTTATGCAGAAGAAACTGATGGAATGTTTGCCGAATCGATCGCAAAAGCGGCAAATGTCTATTTATCTGCTCAACTTTCTGCAGATGAAAGATTGGATCGAGCAGATCTTTCCCGATTTTCGTTTCAAAACGAGATCATAAGAAATCTGTCGAAGAATTTTAAGGGTGTTCTTGCTCCCATCGAATCTTTTTTAAAAACGACAAAATCGGTTGGGATCATAAATATCGAGCCTGATAAAGATGGTGTGATCAGAAGGATTCCGGTTTGGTATTCTTACAAAAATGAAATTCTAATGCAGTTAAGTTTTGCTGTTTGGACAGACAGATTTTTTCCTCAACGGAATTTTCGAATAATTAAAAATAAAATTAAAGCTGGAGATTTTTCAATTCCTCTTGATAAGGATAAAAATTATTTTGTGAACTGGTATGGAAGCAGCCAAGAAAAAAGTGTGTTTGAGTATTATCCTTTCCAGGCAGTTATTTCTTCTGCAGCTGCTGTAAGCAGGAATATGGAACCGATCATTCCGCTGGAAAAATTCAAAGATAAATATATCATAATCGGAGCAACTGCTGCCGGTTTATTGGATCTGAAAACGACTCCTCTCACAAAAATCCTTCCAGGTATGGAAATATGGGCAACGGTCTTGAGCAATCTGGTAAACAAAGATTTTGTACATTTTGCTGCATTCTGGATCGAGTTTATTCTTAACTTTCTGATAATTTTTATCATTCTTTTTGCGGTTTCACATTTCACTGATAAACGAAGTCATCTGCTTATTTTTCTCTTATTGATAATCATGATCCTGACAAATTATTTTTTATGGAAGCAGGCGAGGATCGTCTTAAACTTTGTTTTTCTTTTTACTGGATTTCTGCTTGCTTATTTAACTATCATTGTCATCAGTTATCTTATTGAAGGAAAATCAAAACGGGAGATCCGCAGGATTTTTTCCCGCTATCTTCATCCGGATGTGATCGAAAAATTAGTGGAGCATCCAACCCAGATTGAAATGGGAGGTGAGGAAATTCAGGCAACAGTTCTATTTACCGATATTGCTAATTTCACGGCTTTTTCCGAAACAAAAACTCCCAAAGAACTGATTACGGATCTGAATATTTATCTGAATAAGATCACCGGACTGGTTTTGGAAAATCACGGACTTCTCGATAAATATACTGGTGATGGAATTATGGCTTTATTCGGAGTACCGATAGCACGGGAAGACCATGCGAAACTTGCCTGTAAAATGGCGATTGAACATCGGAAATTATGTGAAAGTTTTGATAAAGATTCTTTATCGATCCCTGAAAATTTCCATCTTCATACACGGATTGGCATACATTCCGGATCGCTGGTTGCCGGAAATATCGGATCCGACAAAAGGATGGATTACACTGCGATCGGTGATACTGTAAATCTTTCTTCAAGATTAGAAGGAGTTAACAAGATTTTTGGAACCTGGGTGATTATCAGTGAAGCAACATATCAGCTTGTGAAAGAAGAATTTCGATGCCGGGAATTGGATTTTTTAAGAGTGAAAGGAAAGAAGGAACCCACCCGAATTTATGAATTAATAAGCATGATTGACGAAAAAAAGACAGTTCGTATCAAAGATTATGAAAGAGCATTAAAAATATACAGGAAAGGTGATTTTAAACAAGCAGAGCAGATTTTCCGAAAATTAATTAAAGACTTTAATGATTCTCCGGCAAAAGAAATGCTTGACCGCTGTAAATCCTTAATAAAAACTCCACCTGAAAAGTGGGATGGTATTTATACGATGGAGGTTAAATGAAGAAATTTCTTATAATGATCATTATAATAATTTGTTTTACTTCCCTGTCTGCCAAGGGAAAGATAGAAGCTGAAGTCAAAAGGGATAGAGCAATTGTCAGGAAAGGACCTGCTTCTTTTTTTGAGATAATATCAGAAATGCGGAAAGGTGATATTTTTACTATACTCGATGAAGAAGACGGCTGGTTTGAGATAACTTATGCTGATAATATGGGTTTTGTTTCCCAAAAAGTTACTAAAGAAAATAAAGGTCAGGAAGATTTTTTTTCCAGAATGGCAACAAAGCCTGTATCTTTGCAGATTTCCCAACATGGAATGTCAGCAGGTGTGAAAGGTTTTGCTGAAAGATTTTCCAGAAAATTTGACGGTGATCTGTCTTTTTCGGAAATTCTGGAAAAATACAGTTTCAGTCAAAAAGAATATGAAAAATTCAGAAAGAAAACATATAAAGGATTCAATCTGAAGAAAAATAGGAAGAAGATTCATCTTCCTGACTATTCGGGGAAGGAATATTTTTCGTTTTCAGAAGAAGGAATAGGAATTGGAATTGCTTCCAAAATAGCATCTATCGGACTTTACCGGAACAGGAATATTCAGGATTACATCAATTTTGTAGGAAATATCATCGTGGAATCGACAGATGCTTATGATATCGGTTTTAAGTTCTTTATTCTAGATACTAACAAAGTCAATGCTTATGCCTGTCCGGGTGGAATAATTTTTATTACCAAAGGAATGTTGAAGCAGATCGATTCGGAAGCAGAACTCGCTTTTGTCCTGGCTCATGAAATTGCCCATGTTGCCCGTCATCACGGGATGCTCGAACTGGAAGAGAGAAAACAGCAGGTCATGGCTGATGATGCTTTTATGGATATGGAGAAGGAAATGGATGAGATCGGAGGAGGTTTTGATGAGGAAATCGGTGATGTGGAAGCTGAAATGGAAGATCTGGCTGTGCAGTTCTATGATACTATTTTTAATGGAAGATTGGAGCAATACGAAGAGGAAGCCGATCATCTCGGTTTGCTCTATACTGCTCGTGCGGGATATAATGCTAGAGAAGCCCTCGCTTTATTGAATCGTCTTTACCTGATCGAATCTCAATCAACAAATGAGCACTATACATATCAGCAAATCCGGAAAAGAATTAGTATCATAAAAAACAATCCGTATCACTTGAGTCTGCCTAAAAAGCTTTTCAACCATAAAGCACGATGGAAAGAAGCTGCGATTTTTATTGATTGAGTAAATGATCGCACTTTGCAGAAATTATCTTCTTGAAACTTCTCATGTAAGGATTTTCGCAAAGATTAGATTTTTGGACTCGACTTCAAAGCAAAGCGTGGAGTTGAGAATAAATATAAATTGTATCAATCCTGAACTCCATCTTCCGTCAATTGCCGGAGATGAAGTCCAATCTGATCCTACAAAACAATAATCGTAATTCCTTTGTTTTTCCGGTTATAATCTGAATCTTTTTTCATTTTCGGAAAACGATCCAACAGTTTTTTTCCATTTTCAAATTCCCGAGAAAATTCTTCTCCCGGAATGAAAAAAGCGATTTGCTTATACCAGACCAGATTGGGCAGGAGTTTATGGATTGCTTGTCTGATCTCTCCTCCGGTTCCGCTGGAACCATATCCGTGAATGATCTTCAAAAGTTTGACTTTTTCTCTTTTTGCTTTCCAGATCTCGGACTTCAAAGAAGTGATTGCCTGCTCAACAGTTGGCATGTCGAGTTTCAGATTGAAAGTCTTCAGCTTTACACTTCTATCAGAAATATTAACAATCGGTTTACTGAAAGCACCGCAAAACGGACAAATTTTTTCTGATTGTTCAAATTCATTTCCGCATTGTTCACAAGTTTTCATTTTATTTTTGTAGTTCGGAACTTGTTCCGAGACAATTTTTTAGAGAAACAGGATTGTTTGAGCTACTGTATCACAATCAATCCTGATTGTGCTGATTCTCTTTTCTCAAACAGGATTGTTTGAGTTACTTCATTTTTTCTAATATTTTCTCTTTTCCCCATTCAGGATGTTCAAACCAGATATCTTTCGCTTTTTCCAGCAATTCTCCGATTTTTGTTCCTTCTTTCAGTCTGAAAAAAGCCATCACATCTTTTCCTGAAACAGGCATTTCTTTTTTGGAAAAGTCTTTTTTTAAAAGTTCGATCTTTTTCCTGATTCCCGGGATTTGTTCTTGTCTGATATAATCTTTTGTATGAACTTGATTATCAGCATGGATCAATTCTAAAAGCAAATCCAGATTTTCTCCTGCTTCAAAGATCAATTTCCGCAGTTCTTTAGCGGAAATTTTCTCACCGTTTTTACCTGCATTTTTCAAAAGCATGTGATTTTGAATAAGATAAGAAATCCTTTTGATTTGATTTATGGGAAATCGCAATCTTTTCAGGATTTTTCGGGAAATTTCCGCACTAATTTTTTCATGCTCATCAGAATGAATTCCATTCCCATTTTCTGAAATAGTCTCTACTTTTCCAATATCGTGTAAAAGTGCTGCCAGTCGCAATTCCAGATTTGGTTTGGTTAATTCCAAAACTTTCAAGGTGTGCTTAAAAGCATCGAGATCATGACATTTTCCCTGCTCGAGACCTTTCAGTTTATCCAATTCAGGAATGAGATTTTTCAGCAGATTGTATTCATCAAGTAAATTGATTGCTTGGGCTGGTTTATCTGATTCGAGCATTTTGACTATTTCATCCCGTCGTCGTTCCCAGGAAATGTGTCTTAATTGCTTTGCATTTTCAAGGATTCCTTTAGCAGTTTCAGGTTCAATTTCAAAGCCTAACTTAATGGAAAACCTGATCGCTCTCAGCATTCGTAAAGGATCTTCACCAAAAATGATTCCCGGGTTGGAAGTCGAGCGGATGATCTTCTTTTTTATATCGGAAATTCCTTTACCGGTTATATCTTTTATCTCTCCCGAAATAATGTTCATTATAAGAGAATTTATGGTGAAATCCCGACGGAAAATGTCTTCCTTGAGAGTTCCAACGGCAACATCCGGTTTACGATTTTTGTCACGGTAAGATTCTTTGCGCGTCATCACGAATTCGATTTTATGATTTTCGATCATGACGAAAGCAGTTCCGAAATTCTCGAAAATAACCGGTCTGGAAGATAGTCTTTTTCGAAAAAGGAAATCAGCCAATTTTTTTCCTCCATTATCGAGTTCGACCACAATATCCATATCCTGACTTTGAATTCCCATAACTTTATCGCGTACATAACCGCCAACGATGAAAGTTTTGTTTTCAAAATCAGTTCCGATAATCGCTTTCGAAATGATTTTTTCGATTTTTTTCATGTAACACAAACCTCCGGTTTGTGATAGTCTCAATGCAAAGCAAGGAGTTACATCACCATAAATTCCTCATAAGAACTGACAATTTCGAAACCGAGTTTTTTGTAAACCGAAATTGCCGGGTAATTATCTGATGCGACATTTAATCCGATATGATCAACGGTTTTAAGAAGGTATTGGCACAATTTCGCAGTAACGATTTTTCCAAGACCTTTTCCCCGAAAATCAGGATGAGTAGTAATATTTCCCAAGGCTGCAACTTTATATTTTTTGGAATAAACATGAATTCCGGCAATACTCACGAGTCTGTTTTTAACTTTTATTCCGAAATATTGTCCTGTTTCCAGCATTTTAGGATCGAACCAGTTTTCCGGATAACTCGTTTTGTAAAAGTTTTGGATTTCATCACGATTTTGATTTGATAAAGAAATTGTTTGCGAACAATCGAATTTCTCCAGTTTTACGGGATTTTTCAAAGCCATTTTGTAATGTTTTCCATGAGATTCAAGATGGAAAAATTCATTCACATTTTTTTCTAATCCAACGCTGAAATGAGCATAAAATCTATTTGGCAGGAGATGTTTGATTTGTTTGAATAATTCCCACAAATGTTCAATGTTCTGGTCTAAAGCAAGAATTGTTGGAATTTGTAATCCTTTGTAAAGAAGGATAATTGCTTTGATCTTGTCGTTTGATATCAATCCGAAATAGGTCGAATTCTTCCAGAAAAAATCATCAAGATCACCGATGCTGTAAAGATGAAGATAAATGTCCTTCTGTAGAAAATTCTGAATCTTTTTTTTGTTTTTCAGGATTTTGTATTTCATATTTTTCAATATCATCCTGAGCGTAGTCGAAGGATTTTCTTTTACATTTATTAAGTTGCTAGTTTTCGACTACGCTAAGACTGACAAACCTCAATAATACTCCGAATTTTCTTTTAAATAATATTCCAACAGCTGAGAAACGGATGCAATCGCTGCTGTTTCCGCTCGTAAAATATGATTTCCCAAACTGAAAGATGGAATTTCTTTTTGTCTAAAAATCTCGATTTCGTTATTACTGAATCCGCCTTCCGGTCCGATGATGATGCAAAGAGGTTTTTGAATATCTTCTGCGATTTGCGAAATGGTTTGATGTTTTCCAAGTTCCAGTGCAAGAATTGGTTGAAACTCTAAATCCGAGTTTATTAAAATTTCCAAAGTTTGCGTTTTGTGAATTTTTGGCAGGAATGCATTATCGCATTGTTTGATCGCGGAAATTGCTGCTTTCTCAAACTTTTCTACCGTATTTTTGGATAGTTTCCGAACAGTCCTTTCGGTAAAAATCGGGAAAAAATCCTTAACTCCGAGTTCGGTCAGTTTTTCAACTATCAGGTTGTCGTGTTTGTTTTTCAGCAGAGCAAAGGCAACTGCGATTTTCGGTTCGGAGATTTTTTCTTCCTTGATCTTCAAAATGAAGACTGAAATCTCTTTTTTGGAGATATTTTTAATCTCTGCATTTGCCAGAAGACCATTTCCGTTTGTCAGCAGGATTTTTTCTCCGATATTTTTGCGGAAAACATTTTTCAGGTGATGGAATTCATCACCGATAATAGTGATCTTTTTATTTTCTTTTTTCAGGTTGGGTGTATAGAAACAGGGCATTTTTACCTCCTGAAATTAGCCCACGAATTTATTCGTGGGAATGAAACCAAATCAATATTATTTCCGATTCCCACGATTAAAATCGAGGGCTAACATCTATAATTTATTGATCTTCATAATGATGTAATTTTTAAAATCTTTTTCATTCTTGATCAAAGGACTGTTTTTTGTAATGTTCTTTTTGATTTCTGATATATTTTTTCACAATCTCCAATTGTGATTCACTCACCGAAAATGCCGCAAATCCGACCTGCCAGCCGAATTTAATCGTTCTATGTTCCTGATTTAACCAATATGATGTTTCACCTTTTATTTGTTTGATAATTTCAGTTAAATTCTTTTTAGGATTTTGCAGGAACAATAAATGGATATGGTTTTCTGTACCGTTTATATAAATCGGATAACATCCTAATTCCTCTGCATTCTTTTTGATTCTTTCATATAATTGGTGTTCAAAATCTGGTTGGATCAATGGATGTCGATTTTTCGTTGAAAATATACAATGAATCCAGATATTATAATATGAATGAGACATTTTTATTCTCCTGAAATTAACCCACGAATTTATTCGTGGGAATGAAACCAAATCAATATTATTTCCGATTCCCACGATTAAAATCATGGGCTAATAT
>Ga0209834_10002114_pt1 | contig 10672 bp, 10 predicted proteins | sample Mar14236cmmetaG_FD_184134 | JGI IMG/M metagenome (GOLD analysis project Ga0209834, IMG submission 184134) | Marine hydrothermal vent microbial communities from Guaymas Basin, Gulf of California to study Microbial Dark Matter (Phase II) - Marker... ...
GAGAAAATTCAACTCTTGTACGATCTAAAGGATAGGCATCCAAACCAACGCAAGATGGTTAACAAATCACTCAAGCAGTGGCAAGGGCTTCGCAAAAAACTCAATTTTACGTTGAACAAGATTTATGATAAAGTAGAGCGAGCTTATGTCGCATACAAAATTGATGAGATACAGGGCAAAGAGAAATTTAGTGCGATATCAAAAGCACTATTGGAGGATGCCAATACCGTATTGGCTAATGCTGAAACCACAAAATCACTGATAGAGGAGGAACTTTATGGCAAATAATCTGAAGTTTTTGCTATTACTTATCGTTATGTTAGCGCCCATTGGATATGCTGATGATGGGATAGCCACTGTCGATGTACTCAAGAAACGCATCACCAATCAGATTCAAAGTTTGGTTGGCAAGGGCGATATCGTCATCCAAAAATACAAAAACAAGATTGTTGAAGTCAGACAAAATCTTGTCAAGGTGAAAGTTTCCCGCAAGACGTTTGAAGGGAAACTGAAGGCGAAGAAAGCGCAGCTTGCCGCGTTGGAAAAGTCTGAGGGCTCTGAGGCGAAAATCACTATCTTGACAAACATTGTCCAAGAGATGGAAGATTTTCTCCAGCAACTTTCGGCAGCGGAAGAAAAGCTGGGAAACACGTACAATACACTGGTTGCAAATCTTGACATAGTGAAACTCAAGGTAGCCGCTTTAGAAGCTAAGCGAGATATGCTTGATGCGATGCGTAGCATTCAAGAATACACCAATTTTGAGGGTGATATTGATAGTATTGGAGGAGATATGGAGAGCACGTTTGAAGAGATGCAAAGGGAGGACGAGATTGAAGCAGAAATCGAAGTATAAAATCTCCTCAGTCAAGCCAATAAATGAGTTTTTACCCTCTCCCCATCCCTCTCCCCCATAACAGCCCCTACTAACTTTTAAAAAATCCGATGTCTTTGAGACATCGGATTTTTAGCAGTATGATAAGAAAGCCCCAACGGGGCGATATTAATACAGCCAGGGGCACCGCCCCTGGCATTTTCACGATTTTAAAGTACGTTCCGTACAATCCCTTATCCCCGACTATTCAAATTTCCAGATTCAAATGCTCCCCACAATCGCCATCGTCGGCCGTCCGAATGTCGGCAAATCCACTCTATTCAATGTTTTAACTAAAACCCGTGATGCCTTAGTTGCCAATCAACCTGGCTTAACTCGTGACCGAAAATTTGGGCGGGGGTGCGTCGGTGACAGCGACTATTGGCTCGTTGATACTGGCGGCCTCGGCGAAAAAGGCGAGGATATCCTTGAGCGCATCACTCAACAAGCCTTGTTAGCCGTCCAAGAGGCCGACTGTGTATTATTTCGGGTGTGTCCCACTTGTCCAACGAACTGTATTTTAATAATATATTGATTTTTAATGAAAATTTCAAATTTTTAGCAGCATTTGCAGCCCCATTTTTTGAGAGACTGCAAATTTTTATCAATCAATTCAAATAATTGTCGAACAGTCTCTCATTAACTCAACTTGTTGTCGATCTCAATACCCATCAACCTGTCAAAGTCGGTGGGATAAGTGGGACACACCCATTATTTCTCGTAGATGGGCGGGCTGGCTTAACCGCCGCCGATGAAAACCTCGCCCAAAGTTTGCGCCAATTCAATACCCCGATCCATTTAGTTATCAATAAAATCGAGGGCTTGAAAAAAGAATTGGTCAGTGCCGAATTTCATTGTTTTGGATTTGAAATTCACGCCATTTCCGCCGCCCACCAACAGGGCATTAACGTGTTGATGGAAACGGTATTATCAACGCTTCAGAAATCTCCCCTAGTGGGGGATTTACAAAGTGAAGAAGCCGCCCCCCTTTCACATTCACAAGGTGGGGCTGGGGATTTTGGCATTAAAATAGCGGTTATTGGTCGCCCCAATGTCGGCAAATCCACCCTCGTTAATCGCATGTTAGGCTATGAGCGCGTCATCACCTTTGATCAACCGGGCACGACTCGCGACAGCATTTTTATTCCGTTTGAGCGCGAAGGGCAAAAATACACGCTGATAGATACTGCCGGTGTGAGACGACGTACTAAAGTGTCGGAAACGATTGAAAAGTTTAGTGTTATTAAGGCCTTACAAGCGATTGATGCGGCCCATGTTGTAATTATGCTATTAGATGCCAGCGAAGGTATGACTGCTCAAGATGCTCATTTACTCGGCATTGTACTTGACAGTGGACGAGCCTTGGTAATAGCGATAAACAAATGGGATGGCTTAGAGCAAAAGCACCGTGAGCAAGTGCGCTATCATCTGAGTAGAAAATTGCATTTTTTTGATTTTGCTAAGATTCATTTTATCTCCGCGCTGCACGGCAGCGGTGTTGGCAATTTATTCGGCTCTGTAAATGCCGCTTGGCAAGCCGCCCATCGTCAAATCAACACTGGCCGTTTAAACCACGTTTTGCAACAGGCCGTTACTGCACACGCGCCGCCGTTAGTGCGTGGCAGACGGATTAAATTACGTTATGTGCATCAAGGCGGACATAATCCACCCTTGTTTATAATTCATGGCAATCAAGTGAATGCGCTGCCAAACTCTTATCAACGCTACTTAATCAATTACTTCCGTGAAGCCTTTACACTAGAAGGAACTCCCATACGCCTACAATTTAAACAAGGTGAAAATCCCTTTTCTGGCCGCAAAAATATCATAACGCCGCGCCAACGTAAAAAGCGCCAACGTCTGATGCAATATGTGAAGAAAAAAAGTTAAAATACCCCTCACCCCAACCCTCGCCCCACACACGGACAATCCCCTCATCCTCTCAATGCCATTGAGTTAAGACAAAAACGAGCTCAAGTGGGAGTGCAAGGGAACTTTGCACTCCTTGAATCAAGGAAGTCCAAGATAAATCTTGGACTCCAACATAACTGGTATTATTCGGTATTATTAAAAGATACCAACTGGCCTTTTGCCAAGGTACTTGGTGATTCACAGGAGTGATATTAATGCTTGAAAATGAAAAGCCCACTTTGCGTACCAAAGTCGGTGAGTGGGTTGAATCGGCGCGTGTGCGTAACTTCATTATTACGCTTATCATCATTAATGCCATCACGCTTGGACTAGAACTTTCCCCGAACATCATGGCTCGCTATGGCGCTATTTTGGAGACATTCGATGACGTGATTCTAGGCGTGTTTGTGCTGGAAATTGCCTTAAAATTGTATGCTTTTGGCTGGCGTTTTTGGAAAAGTGGCTGGAATGTCTTTGATTTTCTTATTGTTGCCATTGCCTTGATGCCGGCAAGCGGCGTGTTTTCGGTTTTGCGAGTCTTGCGTATTCTGCGTGTGTTGCGCCTGCATGGTGTCACAATGACGCTTTATCGTAGAAGCCTTGTTACACGCCATTCCTGGCATTACCTCTACCCTTGCACTGCTGTCAATTTTTTATTATGTTTTTGCCGTGATTGCCACGAAATTATTTGGGCCGTTGTTTCCCGAATGGTTTGGTACTTTGGGCGACTCAATGTACACGCTTTTTCAAATTATGACCTTAGAAAGTTGGTCTATGGGTATTGCCCGTCCCATCATGAAAGTGTTTCCACATGCGTGGATATTTTTTGTGTTTTTTATCCTGATTGCGACGTTTACCATGTTGAATCTCTTTGTTGCCATCATTGTTGATACGATGCAGAGGGTCCATCAAACAGATCAGGAGGAAACACGTTTGGCAAGTGAAGCCGCAGCCCAGGCCAAAAATGAAACACTGGAAGCGAACATTCTTGGTCTGCGAACCGAAATTAATCAATTAAAAGCGTTGTATTCAGAAAACGAAGCGGTAGTTGCGGAAATTCGTGCTTTACGGGCCGAAATAAAGGAATTAAAAACCGTCACTAATCCTTCACCTTCACCCTCTCAATACCATTGAGTTAAGACAAAAACGAGGTCAAGTGGGAGTGCAACGGAACTTTGCAGTCCTTGAATCAAGGAAGGGTATTGCCTCACCCTCTTTTCTCAAGGGGTGATAAAATACTTATTTGTTCACCCTAATTGCCGTGGGAGAACACCCTTTCCCTTTTCTGAGATGGCCAGGGTGAGGGTGAAAAAGAATTGTAGAATGAATGAGTTAGACCAATTATGGATTGAAACCCGTGTTTAAGTCCAAGATAAATCTTGGACTCCAACTGGCCTTTTGCCAAGGTACTTAGTGATTCACAGGAGCAACGAAACTAATGCTTGAAAATGAAAAGCCCACTTTGCGTACTAAAGTCGGTGAGTGGGTTGAATCGACGCGAGTGCGTAATTTCATCATTACGCTTATCATCATTAATGCCATCACGCTTGGACTAGAACTTTCCCAGAGCATCATGGCTCGCTATGGCGATATTTTGGAGATATTCGATAAAGTGATTCTAGGCGTGTTTGTGCTGGAAATTGCCTTAAAATTGTATGCTTTTGGCTGGCGTTTTTGGAAAAGTGGCTGGAATGTCTTTGATTTTATTATTGTTGGCATTGCCTTGATACCGGCAAGCGGCGTGTTTTCGGTTTTGCGAGTCTTGCGTATTCTGCGTGTGTTGCGCCTAATTGCTATAGTGCCACAATTACGCTTTGTTATAGAAGCCTTGTTACACGCCATTCCCGCTATTACCTCTACCTTTGGACTGCTGTCAATTTTTTATTATGTTTTTGCTGTGATTGCCACGAAATTATTTGGGCCGGCGTTTCCAAAATGGTTCGGTACTTTGGGCGACTCGATGTACACGCTTTTTCAAATTATGACCTTAGAGGGTTGGTCTATGGAGATTGCCCGTCCCGTCATGAAAGAGTTTCCACATGCGTGGGTATTTTTTGTGTTATTTATCCTGATTGCGACGTTTACTATGTTGAATCTCTTTGTTGCCATCATTGTTGATACCATGCAGAATCTCCGTAAAGCTGATCAGGACAAAGCGCGCGCCGACATTGAAGCCGCTGCCCATGCAGAAACAAAAACGCTGGAAGCGGAAATCCAAGTTTTGCAAGCCGAAATAAGGGAATTAAAAACTTTGGTAAGAGGCCTTCCTTCCAAACAGTAAGAAGCCGTTTTGGAAAACTCATAACTGATTGATTTATAAATGATAATAGTTGGAACCTGATAAATATAATCTTTTTAAATCTTGCTTGTTGCTGTTTTTCCAAAACAGCCTCTAAAAAAACCGCCGAGGTTTTGGAAACCTCGGAGGTTTGAAGCGTTAAGTCGGTAGTACTATTCCTCTGTACTATCGTTGCCTTCCTGTGAGACTGCTTTGTCCTCCGATTTGGTGGACTTTGGTTCAGTTGGTAAATGCAGCAATTTGTCCACTTGAATGACAGATAATTTATATTGCACACCTTTTTCCGGCCGCGCCAGCACTAAATCGGGTGTTTTTGACACAATAGTCAAGTGCAACGGTTGTTCTTGCCCTAGCAGTGTGATAGCGATTTCGCCTTGTGCTTGGCTCTTGGCATCATAACGCTCTATATTGTAAGCGGAGGCATGTTGCCAGCGGTCAATTAACGCGTTGAGCGCATCTTGGCTGGTATCTATCTCTAAAGAAGATAAAGCCGTAGTCACTGTCCACTTGTCTTCTTTTAACAGCAGATGGTAGTCTGGCATTTTTAACTCGGTGATTTTGGGGTTATTGCCCAAAAGCGAGCGGTTAGCAAATGTCAAAGCATCACTGCTCAGTATGTAATAAAGCCTGTCTGTCAGCAAGTAGATTTTCTTTAAAACTCGCACATAACGTTGCCTGTCATCGAGGGGCGAGTTGTCCCCAAATGCTACCGTGAGTTGGTCAAATTTGACACTCGCCAGCGGCGGCGACAGTTTGAAATCGGCGAGATTCAAGTTGTCGGCTTCCAATGACTTATAGTCACGCTCCGACAGGGTTTGCAACAGGCGATCTACCTGATAACTATTCACTGGCAGGTTAAAAGGAGCGGTCATTTGCCAAAACCCAAGCGCATCTTTCATCAGAGAAATAGGCTCCTTGTCCGCCCGTTCAATGCGGATGTTTTGAACCTTGCCCGCGTCTAAATCAGTCAGCTTGGGTTGTTCGGTTGGTTTTTCTTGTTCATTTGTGTAAATAACCAACGCCACTAAAACGAGTATGACTCCCAACAGGGTAAGGTTAAGCAACCAACGTTTACGCATTAAGCTTTCCTCCGACGTAACCAAATAGATATACCGATACTGATTAAACCCAGCGGCAGAATAAGCAAAAAGAACGCGCCTAATAAAACAACGCCATTAACGGAGAGTTTTAGACTCAAATCAACGGCGGTTTTTGCTGGAATCTGAATAAAAGCATCGTCCTCTGTTAGCCAATTCATCATTTTCAAGCCTAACTCAAGGTTGCCGCCAAATCCGATAGAAGCATTAGAGAGAAAATCGCCATCTCCGACAATAATCACCCGTTGTTCTTGGCTTTCAGAGTCGTCTTCTTTCTCAGAATCGTCCTCAGCCTCTGATTCGTCCTTGGTATCGTCCTTGGAATCGTCTTCAGTTTCTGCCTTAGAATCATCCGAAGTGGAGGCCTTAGAATCATCTGGAGTTTCGGCTTTGGATTCATCCGGAGTTTCGGCCTTAGAATCATCCGGAGTTTCGGCCTTGGAATCATCCGGAGTTTCGGCCTTGGAATCATCCGGAGTTTCGGCCTTGGAATCATCCGGCGTTTCGGCCTTGGAGTCATCCTGAGTTTCGGCCTTAGAATCATCCGGCGTTTCGGCCTTGGAATCATCCGGCGTTTCAGCCTTAGAGTCATCCTGGGTATCACTTTCAGCGTCGTCCAAACTCCCAGTCTTTGCTATCTCTCGGACAAGGGCAAAGGCGATATCCAAAGGCCCACCAATATCCGTTTTCTCGTTGTACTCAATGATATCTTCTGTTTCTGACCATGCTTGCGGGTTGGTTGACAGCAAAGCGGTTTCGGCCCAGTCTTCCTCTTCAGGCGGCTCTACGCTTAAGCCACTGACGTATGGGAATAAGGTAGAGTCTCTAAGAGTGGACGTGATCGGATGAGAATTAGAGTTGGTGGAAATAGACACGAGGGCCGGATCTGGATCAGACATACCCAAAATCATCGCTAACATCTGACTCTTCATGGGATCTACTATTATGCCCGGTTGCACCGTTAAACCAAATTTGTCCGCTACCGCTTCCAAACCCGGCAACGGAACCGTGGGCTCTATAAACCACAGTAGATTACCGCCTTTGTCAATATAGTCTGCGATCAAGTTGATTTCACCGGGTAGCAACTTTTTTCGCGGACTGGCGAGGACTAACAGATGAGTATTTTTAGGAATACCTACTGTTTTTCCGAAATTCAAGGTTTGCACATAAAACCCGGTATTTTTCAAGGCCAGTGCCCATTGGCTAAAATCGTGGTAATCAGAACCGGTAGGACTGCGCTCACCGTGCCCTTCTAAAAAGACGATCAGGCGATTATCAGTACGCGCCACCCGTTGCAAAGCGGAGGTCAAATCTTGTTCAGACAGGCCTTGCCCCATTGTTTGCAGATGCTCAGCACGCTCTTGATAGTCAATGATAAGTTCATCCTTGAACTGAACACCACGTTCACGTACTTCAGCAATGGCGAGGCGCGGATCGACAAAGCGCAAATTGATATCGGCTTTATGCCGTTGATAGCGTTCCACCAATTCCTGAATGGGTTGGCGTAAGCCACTCTCTTTAACGACATAAGCCGTAATGGTAATCGGCCCTGAGAGTTCGTCCAACAATTTTTGGCTTGTCTCCGACAAGCTATGCCGATTATTAACGGTCCAATCGGCCTTTCTTTCATAATGGGTGCTTAGCCAAGCGACTAAAACGACCGCTACGACTAACAACACCGTAAAAGTCGTCTTTTGCAAACGAGCTTCTAAATGAATACCTTTTGTAACTTGCATAGTTCAGATATCAGTGGTGGAATACAAAGCGTTTGTAGTGTTTGTATGTTTGTATGTTTGTATGTTTGTATGTTTGTAGTAGGCGATTTATCGCCTTTGAGGGCCATAAAATACTTTAGATGCTTTCAAATTAAGTTATGGCCCTCTACCGCGCTTCATTGTTATACTTTTTGTAGGTGTTTTATTGCTTAGGTGAGGCTTTACTGAATACGATCAGCATCCAAACGGTAAATACTTAACATCAAAAATAGCGCAATAAATAATAAGTAATAGACAACATCGGCCGTGCTAAACAGCCCTTCCAGTAAGGGTTGATAATGCTTGGTAATTGACCAATAGGCCAAGTTTAAAACACCCGTTTGCCCTTCAATTACATTTTCAGTCCACTGAAACATCCACAACAAAAGGAAAGCAGCAAAGGTGCTGACAGCGGCAACGGTGGGATTAGGAGCCAAGGCGGAAATATATAGCCCTAACGCCGTCAATGCACCCACTAACAAAATGATTCCCAACAAGCCCGAGGCGAGTTGACCAAAATCGAGTGTACCCCCGAACAGTAGCGACAAGGGCATCAGCATCAGCATCGCCAACATAATGATAAAAAAGGCCATCAAACCCAAAAACTTGCCAAGAACAATACTGCTCATTGACAGCGGGGCAGACAACAACAAGGGCAAAGTTCTATTGCGCCGCTCCTCACTGATAAGGCGCATCGTCAGCAACGGCGACACGAACAACAGCACCGTGCCAATCCAATCAAGCAACGATCTAACCACCACCGCCGTCAAGCCGGGTGCCGTAGGATCATTTGCCAAACTCGCTTGTATTTCTGGTTGTAAAAACCAATACACCAGCAGGGCAAAAAACAACCCAAAAATCACCTGCACCGCTGCCAAAATACTCCAAGCCAGCGGTGATAAAAATAAACTCCGTAACTCTCGTGTTGCTATAGTCCACATATCAGTTTTTCAGTGATCATTTCAGTGATCAGTTTTTCAGTGATCAGTTATCAGTTTTTCATTGATCAGTTTTTCAGTGTTCAGTGATCAGTTATCAATAATCAGTTTTTCAGTAGACTTGTCCCTTAATAATTTGAACGGTGATTTTGGTGATTTTGGTGATTTTTATGAAAGTTCCAAGGGCGTTGCCCTTGGCTATATTAATCTCGTGCCAAAGGGGCTTTAAAACCTAGCCCCAACGATCCCCTTTGGTGCGTATTATTAAAGCCAGTGTAACTACCTGGCAACGCCCCTGGCAACGCCCCTAGCTCATTAATCAGCGTTAGTTAACACATTTTTCAGATAAATAACATAAATAACCGTTCAAAAAATGATTATTAAGGGACAAGTCTAGTGATCAGTTTTTCAGCGAATGCCTTAATGACATTGAGGTAAGGGCTGTATTTTAAAAGTCCAATTTATAACCATGCTAAATGCGAATTAAGAATGAAAAATTAAAAATGTAGAATGAACATTTTAGGAGTTTTGCGGAGCAAAACTTTTTCAGCTAAAAAAGACTTATAAAATGACTTTCAATGAAGATGTTTTTATAAGTTATTGATTTTATCATATCCAATTTAACCCTTAATTCGCATGCTAAGTATATCAGTTATTCAGCGATCGCTGAAATAACTGATCACTGTTCACTGAAAAACGGGTTTTCAATATATTACAGACTTGTGGATAAAGATAAGTTTGAAAAAGGGCTGCTAGGAAGAATTTCATCAGCGCTCGTCAAATCCACAAACACTTGTTCTAACGTGCGCAGCTCCGGTATCAGTTCATACAATCCCCAGTTACCCGCAACCGCTTTTTCCACCAAAGCTTCAGCGGGATTATCGGCCGCATGTTGAATGCGAAAGCGGTTATTCTCCTGCACTTCGACTTCTTCAACCCCTTGAATTTGTTTCAAAACATCAACCTCAGGCGGACGACGCAACGCGACTTGTAAGTGAGTGGTTTTCATTTGTGAAAACAAACCGCTAATGGTGTCATTAAGTATTAATTGCCCATGATTGATGATTTGGACATGATTACACACCGCCTGTACTTCTGGCAAAATATGGGTTGATAAAATTACGCTATGCGCTTCACCCAAGTTGCGTATCAACGTCCTAATTTCTCTGATTTGAATCGGATCCAAACCAATAGTCGGCTCATCCAAAATCACCACGGTAGGCGAATGAATAATCGCCTGCGCGATACCGACACGCTGTTGATACCCTTTAGACAAATTACCAATCAAACGTCTACTCACCGTATTCAAACCACACTGTTCGATAGCGCGACTAACCGCGCTGGCGACAGCGTGACGCTGAATACGATGCAACTTAGCACAAAATCGCAAATACTCATCGACTAGCATTTCCCGATAGACGGGCGGCTGTTCGGGCAAATAACCGATGGCAGCCTTAGCTTCCAGTGGAAAATCCAATAAATCATACCCAGCAATTTCGATTTGCCCCGTTGTCGGAGCAAGCGTACCGGTAATCATTTGCATGGTAGTTGTTTTTCCCGCCCCGTTAGGGCCGAGAAAACCGAGAATTTGTCCGCGTTTAACCTCAAAACGGATGTGATTGACGGCGCGGAAACCGCCGTAGTAACGCGACAAGTTTTCTACAGAAACCAGACATTCTGAATTCATTCATTATTCTCTTGATTTGGCATGGAGTCCAAAGCTTCAGCTTTGGCGATTTCTTCAGTTTAGCAAACCTCGCAAGCAAGCGCCCGGATTTTTATGAACAACTCTATAGATA
>Ga0209834_10002119_pt1 | contig 10664 bp, 7 predicted proteins | sample Mar14236cmmetaG_FD_184134 | JGI IMG/M metagenome (GOLD analysis project Ga0209834, IMG submission 184134) | Marine hydrothermal vent microbial communities from Guaymas Basin, Gulf of California to study Microbial Dark Matter (Phase II) - Marker... ...
CCAAATTGGACCTGTGTGAATTTCATATTCTGTTCCATCAACATCTAAAATAATTTCTGAACCTTCACCTGGAACTACATTGACTTCTTTGATTAAACCTGTTAAAGTTGTATCTGTAACTGAAGCTCCTTCTGGTAAGTTCCTGTAAAGTGGTTCAGTCCTTACACTTGTGTTTGTGTTTACCTGTGAATTACTGTTCCATGGCCCTGCTGCAAATATACTTACTGATAAAACTAAAACCGTTAATAAAATCACACTTACCTTTTTAAACATACTTTCACCTCCAAGTTTTAATGTAGACTTGCATTATCAATATTACTCTGAATTCCTTAGAATAACCTTAATATTAACTTAGAGGTTTCTTAAAATTTAAATATTGTATACTTAGAGCTGGGAGGTATTAAAATGAGCCTTTTGAAAAAGTTATTTAAAGACATAATTTTCTGGACTATATTAGGAATATATCTTGTATCTTTATATTACTTTAACAAAAATGGATTATTTTTACTTAAAGTTATTGGTGCGCTTTCAATAGGTGCATTGGTAGGTTATCTTACCAACATGTTTGCAATCTGGATGCTTTTTAACCCAAAAAGGAAATTTTTAGGTATTCAAGGAGTTATTCCTAAAAAAAGAAAGGAAATCGCGGACGGAATTTCAACTGTTATTGAAGAAGAATTCATAAATCCTGCTTCAATTAGAAATTTTATCGAAAAAAACTCTGATATATTTATAGATTCAATTGAAACATTTATTGAAAGATATGAAGAAATTAAGATTCCATCGATAAAATCTATTGTCGACGAAAACTACATGTCAATTATCAAAAAAATTTCAAAGAATTTAATTTCAAATTTACAAAACATAAATTTTGAAAAGTATAATTTTGAAATTTCAACCCTTTTGAAAAATTCTTTGGAGAAACCTTTACTTTTTATTTGGAATAAATTAGAAGAAAAATCTCTAGAAGATCTTGGAATTAATCTAAGTGATATAATAATGAATAATCTTGCAAAAATTTTTAAAGAAGAAAAAACTATCAACTCTATAAAGATTGGCATTGTTAATACAATAACTAAAAAGGTAAAAGTACCATTTTTACCTATTGAAAGTATGGTTTCAAATTTAGTGGAAAAGTTCATAAATGATCTTGTTTCAGACTTTAACAATAGGGAAGACATTTACCTTGAAACCCAAAACTTTATTAATTCATTTTCCTCATCATTAAAAATAAAAGATATCTTAACATATGAACAATTCAAAAATCTAATTCAAGAATTCATTGAAAAAATTGAACTTTCAAAAGTCATTGATTATCTATTATCGAATCAACAAAGTCAAGAATTTGAAAAAATTATGACTAAAATCTTAGATAAAATTTTTAGTATTGAATTAAACATCACTAAGATATTATCGTTCTTTTCAGTTGATTTAAAATTTATCCTTAAATATTTATTCAATAAATATCAGGAGAAAATTACAAATACTTTAGAATCTTTCTTTAAAAAAATTTCTTTTTCTGAAATAGTAAAAGAAAAAATTGAAAGTTATTCAGTTGAAGAAATGGAAGAAGTCACTTTGAAGGTTGCAAAAAGGGAGTTAAGATATGTTGAAATTTTTGGTATACCACTTGGAATGCTAATTAGTCTATTCCAGATTATTTTTTAAATGTTTCTTTTTTAAATACAAAAGCTTTTTCAAAACTTCTCCTTCAATTTTCTTAATCTGACCTGGTTTTGAAACTAGCGAAATATCAACCGGGCCATGAGCTATTCTTCTAAGTTCTATTACATCATGCCCAATGCTTTTAAATAACCTCTTTACTTCGTGTTTTTTCCCTTTTATCATCTCAACTTTTACAATAGAATAATCAAAACCTTTTTCTAAAATTTCAAAACGTTCTAATTTTAAAAACTCACCTTCGTCTTTGATACCACTTTTTAATTTTAATAAGTCTTTAAAGTCTACAACTCCAGTTACTTTAGCAATATAAATTTTCTTTATCCCATATCTAGCACTAGTAAGAACATTTATTAAATCACCATCGTTTGTTAATATTAACACCCCTGTAGTATCTTTATCAAGCCTCCCAACAGGTCTTAAAGGAGTTTTTATGGAAGATATGAACTTTTTTATAGTATTCTTCTCTTTTGGATCATAAAGGGTGGTTGTATACCCCTTTGGTTTATGTAAAACATAGTACTCATATTTTTTAGGTTTTAGAACTTTTTCTTCAAATAAAACAATATCTCCTTTTTTTACTTCATACCAAGGCTCTTTAATAACGATATTATTAACTTTAATTTTTCCATTAATTATTAAATAATCAGCTTTTCTTCTAGCAAAGCCACATAATTGAAGATATTTTTGTAATTTAATATTCTCTCACCTTTCAGTCATTTTTTAGAATTAAAACTTAAAAAGTGCCTTGGAAAGTTCACAGATCATTTTCAATTATTAAAACTCAATCTCATTAAATCTGCCTTTACACCTGGAATTTGATTTAGTTTTTCTTTTAATTCCTCATGTTTTTTTTCATCATCAACAAGTTCTAAAATAATAAGTCCTGAGTTTGAACAATACTGAGGAACTCCTTCATGTAATCCAAGTCTAGTTTTAATGAAACAACCATATTCTGTTAGTAATTCTTGAATACTTGTGGCATTCTTTTCTCGGTTATCAATCAAAATAGCCATAACAGTTCTTACGGTAGTATCTGCCATCTTTCCACCTCCTATTTACCCTTATACGTAGGTGCGTTTTTTGGAGACTTTCCTTTTACAACTTCCCTGTAATACAAATATGTCATAGGTCTTTTATCACTAACCACTTTAGTATCCACAATTTTTCCAACAAAAATCGTATGAGTGAAACTATCTACGTAATCCACAACTTCAGCTTCAAACACTGAAACAGCATATTCTAAAACAAGTGGTGTACCAGTTTTACCAATTTCGTAATTTATACCTTCAAATTTATCTATATCCCTGCCAGATTTAAAACCAAATCTACCAATAAATATCATAGGTGTTTCTTCACTAAGAACAGTTACACCAAAAACTTTACTTTTCATTATAAGTTCGTGAGTTAAATTATTTTTATTAATACTTATTGAAACAGCTGGTGGAATAGCTGCAGTTTGCATTAGAGCATCAACAATCTGTCCATTTAATTTTTCGCTATCACGAGATGTAACAATATAAAGTCCATAACTAATTTTATCTAATGCTTCTTGAAACATGTAATCACAACCCCTTAAAATTGTTAATAAACCAAATTGTCTACACTTATTATACACTAAAATAAACAAAAAAATTAGGGCCTCCATTCGGAGACCCCATTTTCTTTTTTATGACACAAGTTCTTTTTCTTTTTCTACATTTAATCTACCATTCACTTCATCAACTAAAACCATATCTCCTTCTGAAATTTCACCTGAAATTATTCTCAATGAAAGTGGTGTTTCAATTTCTCTTTCAATCAACCTTCTCAGAGGCCTTGCACCAAATGCTGGATCATATCCTTTTTCAGCCAAATATTCTTTTGCTTTATCAGTTAATTTTATCTTAATGTTCTTGTCTTGCAATCTTTTTTCAAGCCTTGCTACAAGTTTTTCGACGATTTCTTTTATATGTTCTTTAGTAAGTGGCTTGAATATTACAACATGATCAATTCTGTTGATAAATTCAGGTCTAAAGTAATGTTTTAAGTCTTCTCTTACAGATTCTTCTATTTTCTCAAAGTCAATTCCTGCTTCTACTTTTCTCAATATTTTGTCACTTGCAAGATTGCTTGTCATTATAATTATAGTGTTCCTAAAGTCCACCGTATTTCCTTTACCATCGGTAAGTCTTCCATCATCAAATACTTGTAAAAGTATATTAAATACTTCCGGATGTGCTTTTTCTATTTCATCTAAGAGAATAACACTATACGGTTTTCTCCTTACAGATTCTGTTAATTGACCTCCTTGGTCATATCCTACATATCCAGGAGGTGCACCTATAAGTCTTGCTACTGAGTGCTTTTCCATATATTCGCTCATATCAATTCTAATAAGAGCATTTTCTGAACCGAATAACAATTCTGCTATAGTTTTTGCAAGCTCTGTTTTACCTACTCCACTTGGACCTAGGAATAAAAATGTTCCAATTGGTCTATTAGGATCTTTAATTCCTGCTCTTGCTTTTCTAATAGCATCTGCAACAACTTTTACTGCTTCTTCCTGATCCACCATTCTCTGGTGAACAAGGTCTTCGAATTTAAGCAATTTTTCTTTTTCTGATTCCATCATTTTTGTTGCAGGAATTCCAGTCCAAGATTCCACAACTTTTGCAACAGTCTCAGCTGTTACTTCATTACCACCATATTTCTTTTCAAGTTCTTCGTATTGTTTTTGCAATTGATACATCTGTTGTTTCATTTCTGCAGCTTCTTTGTATTGAGAATTAATTGTAAGTTCATCGATTTTTTCACTTAATGAGTTAATTTTTTCTTTAAGTTCAGTAATTTTAGGATCAGCAGTTTTCAAACTTACCTTTGCTGCAGCTTCATCTATTAAATCTATAGCCTTATCTGGCATGAATCTATCTTGTATGTATTTAGATGATAACTTTGCGGCTGCCTCAATTGCTTCATCTGTTATTTTAGTATTGTGGTGTTTTTCATATGTTTCTTTTAAACCTTTAAGTATTTCTATTGTTTCTTCTACTGAAGGTTCTTCTACAAGTACAGGTTGGAACCTTCTTGCAAGTGCTTTGTCTTTTTCAATGTGCTTTCTGTATTCTTCAAGAGTTGTTGCTCCAATTGCGTGAAGTTCTCCTCTTGCAAGTGCTGGTTTTAACATGTTTGAAGCATCCATTGCACCTTCAGCTGCTCCAGCACCAACAATAGTGTGAAGTTCATCGATAAAGAGAATTAGATTATCTTTCATCTTTTTAATTTCTTCCATTACTTTTTTAAGTCTTTCTTCGAATTCGCCTCTATATTTACTACCAGCAAGCATTTTACCGAGATCTAACATTAAAATTCGTTTGTTTTTAAGCTTTTCAGGTACTTTTCCTTCAACTATTCTTTGTGCAAGACCTTCGACTATTGCTGTTTTACCAACACCAGGATCTCCTATAAGTACTGGGTTGTTTTTAGTCTTCCTTGAAAGAATTTCAATAACCCTTTCAATTTCTTTATCTCTTCCAATTACTGGAGAAAGTTTTCCTTCTTTCGCAAGTTTAGTTAAGTCAACTGTATATTGTGCTAAAACATTTTCCTCTCCACCTAATTCCCCTGATTCTGCTAATTCTTTAACTGCATTTAAAACCGCCTCATAAGTTACTCCATATTTAGAAAGAATAGCAGCACATTGCGTTGAAGAATCTTTCAAAACTGCTAAAAGAAAGTGAATCGGTGAAACTTTTGAAGCACTAAATAACTTGGCTTCTTTTCTTGACAATTCAAATATTCTAGAAAGTTCATTAGACATATAAACTCCGGAACCAGAACCATAATAAACCCCATATTGACTTTCAATTAACTCTTCTATTCTATCTTCGATTTCTGCAGTATTAATTTTTAAAGAATCAAATATTTTTTGAATGCTTTCATCGTGAAGGATTTCATATAAAACATGTTCCGGTTTTAAAAGATTTTGCCTTCTTTGACTTAAGTGTTCAGCAGCTTGTTGAACTAATTCTTGCATTCTTTCATCAAGGTATCTCATATATACCACCTCCATTAATTATTTTTTATTTTATCACTCATACATTTAGACTGCTAAATATAAAGTAAGTTCAACTTTATTTGTTAATTTTTTGTAAAAAATTTTTTTAGTATAATATTGAGATTTAATTTTTATTTGATATAATAATATGATAGGGTACTAACATCCCCGGGAGGGAAAACAATGTTTTTGTACATTTTAGTAACTTTACTACTGATTTTGTTAATTATCATAATTTTTCTTTTCCGTAAATATTACCTTCTTTTAAAAGTATTTTCCTATTCAAAAATACCTAGTATAAGTATTGTAATATGGGAAGGAGAAAAGTTGATTTTCTACACTCCAAATCTTCCTGATTTTCTCAAATCACACAATATAGACTTTGATGACTTTAAAAATGTTCCAAAAGAAAAATTACAAACATTTCACAAGAAATACCCATTTTTAGAGGATTTTTTTAAGGAAATTTTTAAAAATTATCATTCTGATTCACTGTTTTTTGACAAAGAAATATTTATAGACAATAATCATTATATCTTTAAATTTAACAGAATAATAATGAACGAAAAAAAATATAACATTGCTTATATCATTAATATAACCCAAAATATAACTCACCATAATCAGCAATTAATCTCTCCTATTCTAAATTTTCCAACATCAATTTTTGAAGATGCGATAAATAACGAAAATACCGCTGTAATAATTAAAAAACTTTATAATTATTTGAAATCAAACAATTTGGTTGATTCCATTGCCTTTGGTATCAAACAAGGAGATGGTTCTGTAAATATTCAATACGCATTCATTGATGGTGAAGAAATCTTCAACTTAAAAATACCTGTTGAAAATAAATCTTTAACTTCTTATATTATTGACTTTGACAAAAAGATATATATTAAAGACTCACAAAATTTCAATTTACCAAAAGGATACTCCTACAAATCAATTGGTAAAAAAAGAACAGTGTCAATATATGGAGCTCCATTACATTACAAAAAACAGGTGTTCGGTGCCATACTTTTTGAAAAATCAGGTATCGATATGTTTAGTTATAAGGAATTATATATTTTCGACATAATAGCAAATCTAATTGCAATAAATTACAAATTTAAAGAATATATTGAAAAACTAAACATTGAAAAGGAAATAAACTTCAAAAATTCTATGCTTGATCCTCTTACAGGAGCTTATAACAGGAATTTTTTTGATCACTATCTTAGCAAATTATTAGAAGAAGTAAAAAGATTCAATTCAAAAAACTCTTTGGTTTTTCTTGATTTAGATAATTTTAAACAAATAAATGATACATATGGTCATCATTTTGGCGATAAATTACTCAAACAATTTGTGATAATAACCAAAAAAACTCTTAGAAAAATGGATGTAATAGTCAGGCACGGCGGAGATGAATTCTTAATTATTCTTCCAAAATCAAGTTTGAAAAATTCAGTAAACGTAGTTAAAAGATTGCAAAAAAATCTATCAAAACTTGAACCTCCAATAGAATTCTCATATGGATTAGCAGAGATTACTCCAAACAAAACCCCCGATGAACTTTTAAAACAAGTAGACAATTTAATGTATTCTATGAAAGAAAAAAGAAAAAGAAGTTAGCAAACACAAATTATTCCTAAAAAATATTGACAAATTATTTATTTATGATATATTTTATAGTAGTTTATTTTTTTCCAAATGCCCATAAATAAAGAGATAATTGACAAAAAACAAAAAGTGTGGTATAATATTTAGTGATGTAATTAAGAAGTTCCGGCGTAGCTCAATAGGCAGAGCGGGTGGCTGTTAACCACTAGGTTGGGGGTTCGAGTCCCTCCGCCGGAGCCAGTGAGAGAAACTATTTAGGGGTTACGGTACGATCTAAAAAGCGGAGCCAAAAGGCTCCGTTTTTTGTGCTTTAACTTTTTGAAACTAACTAAAGTACATGACGTGGTAATAAAACATAACAATTCTTTATTTATGAAGGTTTACAAAATTGAGGTGTATTTTTGTATATAATACATTACACAAGTTGTTTTTCTGCAATATATCTATTTAGAAAGATTAAAAAGTTATTCATTCTTGTTTTTAGTAAGAGCCAAAATCTCTGCAATGAGTAATAAAACGAATTGAACAGCATAAAGAAACGAAGAAATGAGTAATCCCAATGCTCCAGAAATTATAAACGTAAAGCCCGCATCTTTCGGTTTATGTTCTATAAATAAGCTTGCTATTACAGCAAATACGCTACACAGAATTACAAACATTCCTGTTAATAATGCTCCTTCTTTATCGCCGGATACCAATTTAAATAGTTCGGTTTTCATAATCAAAAACCCAGATAATATTCCTAAAACTCTACCTAACAATCCTAATGTAAATTTAGCTTTATGTTTCATAATAGCCTCCTATGTCCATAAATTTAGCTAATAATATTGTACTAGATAATCATGTGTTTAACATAACGCATTTTAAGCATATGTAAATTTCTCAATTTATAATGATGGATTACTGTAAGTGAATATTTCACACGTAAAATCCCGTTCTTAATATTTCCGTACTTATCTTTGTATTGAACAATTACATTTGGCTCGTGATTCTCTAGAGTGGTATAATTAAAATGAATTTTCAAATTATGTAACATTAACTTAAGTTACAGTACCAGTATTCTCTAGTTTGTAGTAATTGTGAAGTTTAAGGGGGTTGGAATATGAAAAAGAAAGTATTTGTAATTTCAATTTCTTTAATTGTAATGTTTATAATTATTTGGACTTTTACAAGAAATAAACCACCAATCCAACCGTCAAATCCATTGCCAAGTAATGGAAAAATCAATGTTAAATTGATGCCAACCCTATCATGGGAAGCAAGCGATCCAGATGGAGACACACTAACTTTTGACATATACTTTGGCACTAACTCTAATCCAACACTGGTTGAGAGTGATTTATCAACAAATACTTATATTCCTGGTTCTTTAGATTCAAATACAAAATATTACTGGAAAGTGGTCGCAAAAGATAGAAATGGTAAAGAAACTTCTTCCCCTGTTTGGAGCTTTACAACACTAAACAATTCACCCACAAAGCCCTCAAATCCTCATCCATCTGATGGACAGACAGATGTTTCTTTGGCACCTACGCTCTCGTGAGTAGCATCTGATCCCGACGGAGACACACTAACTTTTGACATATACTTTGGCACTAACTCTAATCCACCTTTAGTAGAAAGTGATTTATCAATTAACACATATAACCCTGGAATGTTAGATTCTAAAACAACCTATTATTGGAAAATTGTTGCAAAGGACGGAAAAGGTGGGAAATCAGAAGGACCAGTGTGGAGGTTTAAAACGGAAAATAACGCTCCAAAACAACCTTCAAATCCATCTCCAAGTGACCGGGAAATTGATGTTTTTTTAAAACCAACACTTTCCTGGAAGTCATTTGACCCTGATGGTGATACACTAACCTTTGATATATACTTTGGTACTGATTCTAATCCACCATTGCTTAAAAGTAATTTATCAACAAATACATTTAATCCTGGGATATTGAATTCAAAAACAACATATTACTGGAAGGTAGTTGCGAAAGATGGAAAAGGAGGAAAAACAGAAGGACCAGTTTGGAGTTTTACAACAGGTATCAACCCACTAGAAAAAGGGGATATTGTTATTGTTGGTGGTTCAGAAAACATTTTTATGTTTGACGTAACAGAACCCGAAAAACCTTTATTGTTAGGGAGTTTAAATATCGGTGGTGTAGATAGAGTATGTATATCAGGTCATTATGTATATGCTATTGATCTCTATAATGGTTTAGTAATAATAGATATTTTAAATCCAAAAGATCCAAGGAAAGTTGGGCATTTTTATATTAAAGGTTGGGCAAATGATATATATGTATCAGGAAATTATGCTTATGTTGGTGTTGATGGCGACCTAATAATAGTAGATGTATTTGTTCCATCAAATCCGAAATTAGTAGGAAGTTTGAATACATATTTTTTCTTCCTTATGCAAGGGCATAATTTCTCTGATGACATATATGACATAGATATCTCGGGAAATTATGTTTATGTTGTTCACGGTAGACATGGATTGTTAATAATAGATATATCCGATCCATCAAATCCGAAAATAGTAGAATACTTGAATACGGGGGATACACGTGGCGTATATATCTCAGGAAATTATGCTTATGTCGCAGATTATAGATATGGGTTAGTAATAGTAAATATATCAAATCCATCAAGACCCATATTAGTAAGGCGCTGGATGATGTACACTGATGGTCGGAAAGTAGATGTCTCAGGAAATTACGCTTATGTTGCAGCTGGAGACAACGGACTATTAATAGTAGACATATCTGATCGATCAAAACCAAAATTAGTTCATCAAATAGATGTTTTTGCAAACGACGTGGATTTAATAGAAAAATAAGTATATGTTTCTGAAAACTCGAATATATTTTTAAAATCTGGAGGATCTTGCAATTGAAATATATTATAATTTAAAGAAAATTAGTTAAAATAAGTAATCTCAAAAATGGGGGGATGAGTATGAGAAAAATATTTTTAATATCTCTAATTTTTCTTTCACTGATAATAACAGCTGAATCAACTATTTCAGTTGAAGAATTAAGTTCGATTTTAGGTTATCAAGAAAACTTACACTATCCAGCTTCTAAGTTCTTTTACGGTAAAGCCAATCAATATTTGAAAAATGTAATATTTGAAAACGATATAGAACAATTGGAAACATATGATTATTTCCTAATAGTTAAAGATTTTGCCAAAGATTATATAAATGCTATTAGTACAGGGTGGAAGATGTATTTTGCCAACCATAGCGATGCTGAAACATCTTTAAAATTATATTTGCAGTATTATGAATCAGTTATTTCAGAATTTGAACCTAAAGATTCACAAACAATTGTTCCAAAACACT
>Ga0209834_10002123_pt1 | contig 10652 bp, 10 predicted proteins | sample Mar14236cmmetaG_FD_184134 | JGI IMG/M metagenome (GOLD analysis project Ga0209834, IMG submission 184134) | Marine hydrothermal vent microbial communities from Guaymas Basin, Gulf of California to study Microbial Dark Matter (Phase II) - Marker... ...
CTTTTGGCACTTCTCCCTCCAAAAATGCAACGCCAGGATTTGTGTTCTCATGATTAAAGTCAGATAAAGATTCAACCATCTTCAAAACTAGTTTTTTTATCGCTGGCACATCGTCTTCTTCAGCTTCAAAGCTCATTGCTACGGCCCCGTTTCCTCTTGTCTTGTATGGAACGTTGGGGTTTAGACGGATGAGTTTTGGCAGGTCTAAAGGCTCCGCTATCCTGGAGATTTCTCTATACAGCAGAGCACCGAGATAAGTGGTACACATACCATTTGGGGAATCAGTATCGTCAATGCCTATGTGGAGCTTCATCATCCCTTAGGATAATGCCGAATGGTTAAAAGTTTATCCATCAATGGGAAACTTTTAAATTTTTGAGTTCCATTTATAAATGGGTATGGCAGAAAAAGAGAGATTATTGCGAATTGTTGAAAGCATATTCAGGGGAACTGGATTTAAGGTCGCTAGAATGGAGTTTAAAGGATCATGCTTTGACTTAGCGGCTAGTAGGCTCTTTCTATTGCTCTTTGTGAAGGTACTTCAAAACATTGACTCCCTTACGGAGGAGCAGGCAGAAGATTTGAAGCGTTTAGCCAAGCTTTTCGAGGCTTCTCCGCTTATCGTGGGATTAAGGTCTAAAAACGAGGAACTTGAAGAGGGAGTGGTATATGAGAGACATGGAATTTACGCTTTGAATCCTCAAACTCTCTATGACATCCTTGTGGAAAATGAGCTCCCCGCAATCTTTGCCGAAAGAGGGGGCTTTTACGTTAGGGTTAACGGCGAATATTTGCGAGAGCTTAGGGAAAGGCATGGTTATAGTATTGGGGAACTTGCAGAGCTTCTCGGGGTTTCTAGGAAGAGCCTCCAGAACTATGAGAGAGAAGAGCAGGCCATGAGCATTGAGGTTGCCCTGCGGCTTGAAGAGCTGTTTGATGCCCCAGTGGCAAAGCCTATTGATGTCCTTAACGCTAAAGTTGAGGCTAAGATGGAAGTTGAGCCAGAGACAGAACTCGAAAAGGAAATTTTCAGGCGCTTGGAAGATTTCGGAATGGGTGTTGTTAAAATCAAAAAAGCTCCCTTTGATGCCATCTCAAAGGAGGAGGGGGTAAAAATTCTAACCGGTATAAGCGAGAGAAAGACCTCATCAACTGTTAAAAGAGCCCAAATGGTAAATGAGGTTAGTAAAATTATCCAGAGTGATGGGCTCTTCATTCTCGAAAAGACTAAAACCGAGGTTGTGGGAGAAATTCCTCTCATTCCAAAGGAGAAGCTCAACGAGATCAGGGATGCTGATGAACTCATTGAAATGATTGAAGAACTCAAAAAGGAAATAAAGAGAAAGATTTTTAGCTAAAGAAGACTCTTCTCCATACTTCTCTAATTTTGTCAGCGTATTTTGATGGCGATGCAACCATGACGGCCCATCTCGGCGTTTGACGCCTCTTGAGGGCGTTTGCAAGGGGTGTAACCTTTGTTAGGGGCTTCACTTCTCCAGTATGCATTACCACTCCGATTTCCGTTGATTTTAATCTTGGCTCGGTAAGCATTAGGTCAGCTGTCGAGAATTCTATAATGACTTCTCCTTCTTTCGCTCCTACAGAATCTGCTAATTCTCTTTCAAGTTCTTGCCGCTTCTTTATATTCCTATAAACCGCCAGCAGTTCTCTTTTTTCTTCAGTAGTGAGCTCATCTGCTCCCAATAGCAGTGCCGCCTTAAACAAGTCGCGGTACTTGATGCGCTTTACGATTTCTCTTGGGTAACCTTCCAAGTCCTCAAGCTCTACAAGAACCCTGCAGTCAGTCATCTTCCAAAATTCCCAGAGATAGCCATCCTCAAGGGCAAACTCCAAGGCCCTGGTTAGCATCCCTTCTGCTATCTTCACCGTGTGATGGAAGTAGACCCTAGAGTACATTAGCGCCCTAGCCACCATCATTCCTTCAACCGCCTCTACTCCCTTCTCATCGACCACAAGTTCATTATTGTAGATTTTTATGACTTTCAAAAGCCTCTCAAGGTCGATTATTCCATGGGCGACACCTGTGTAGTGGGCATCTCTGATAAGGTAATCAAGCTGATCGACATCGACGTCTCCATGTAGTGCCTGTCCAAGATACTTTTTCTCATATTTGCCCAGAATAAGATCTGCAACTTCCTTTGGCCTGTAGCCGTAAAAGTCCAGTATCTCCGGTATGAATTGCCTCTCCTCTATCTCTCCGTCTATTATGTCGATCTTTCCAAGTATGATGTTTTGGCCGAGATGCATGTGGTCGTATTCTCTAACGTAGTGCTCATATATTTGCTCGAAGGTGTGCGAAAACGGGCCGTGACCAATGTCGTGAAGCAAAGCAGCTGTCTCCAGAAGAGTTTTTTCCTCTTCGCTGAGACCAAGCTCGGCGGCAAGCCTTTTTGCAATGTTGTATGTGCCGAGGGAATGCTCAAAGCGAGAATGATTTGCGCCAGGATAAACAAGATACGCAAGCCCCAGCTGCTTTATATTCCTCAATCTTTGAAACTCTGGAGTTTTTATGAGGTCTAATATGAGTCCGCTTACCTTCATACTCCCATGAATAGGATCGTGAATTATCTTTGGCTTCATGATTTCTCACCCAGAATAGAGTTAAGAGTCTTAAGTTAAATAATTTTGCCCCACAAAAAGAGAAAATGGAGATTAGAGATCTTTCCCGACTATGAATATTCTCTTGGTCTTCCCAGGTTTTTGAGGTAAGCCTCTTCTAACCTCTTCCGCTGGAACTGCCTCTACAACAAGCTCAGAAGACTTGGCTTCTTCCACTTCATACCTCACGGGGTTGTTGGCTTCGTATATCAGCTCTCTTATCTCATCTTCTATGCCGGGGGGCTTTTTCCCTACATACCCGACCTTTATTATGGCCTTTGGTTTTGGATTATCTGGGGAGAGGGGGTGGTAGATTATCACGAAGTCTACCAAGAAGGGATATCTGTGAACAATGTCCATAACCTGATCTATGTGGAGCTTTGCTCCTCCAAGGTTTATGACGTCATTTGACCTCAGTATATTTAGGACTTTGCCGTCAACGACTCTTGCCAAATCCCAGTTTTTGTAGTTGAAAATGGGGAGTCCTGTGAGCTCTCCTTCTTTCATAACCTTGGTAACGTAAACATGATAATACTCCTCATATTTGTCTTCCGTTTTCTTTAGGATAAGTAGTGATTCAGGGAAATTAAATGGTGCTTCTATTTGGTTCTTTGTGACTATTCTGTATCCAACAAGTCCATCTTCCGACATTCCTAGTACATCTACAATAACAGCATTTGGAAAGTTATCCAAAATTCCTTTTGCAAGTTCCTTTGTAAGCGGTTCTCCTCCTACAACTAAAGTTTGTATATCTGCTTTGATGTCTTCTGGGAGAACAAAACCAAGCTTGTACGCGCTGGTCGTTAATGCAAAGAGGGATGTTGGCTTAATCTCACGTAGTTCATGTATTAGCAGGTCTTCTTCCAGTATATACTGGATAGGGATTTGAACATATCTGAGTTTTGTTCCTAGATATCTAAACGCTCCAAGGACGAAAAATCCAGATGATGATGGTAATTGTGGGAAAAATGATGCTACTACTGCATTTTCCATAAGCTCATTAGCCCAAGGTTTCAGCTGTCTACTTCCTCGCTTTATATCATCTGTAGTATAGGGAATTCTTTTTGGTTTCCCTGTTGTCCCGCTTGTTCTTGAGAGTACGTGGAAAACTTCCATGTTTCTTATGTACGTTGGCCATATCCTCTCTATATTATACAAATCATGGGAGTTAATGAAAATATTGTCGCTCTCTGATAAAAGCACTTCTGGAGTTAATTCCTCCACGTCTATATTTAAGAACTTCTCTTTCCAGAATTCTGTAGTTTTGTATGCTGTTTCGGCTGTATATCTTAGACTTTCCAAATCTTTTTTTCCAACAATTAAGCTAACCATGGGGGCTCCCTCAACGTACTAATATAACACTTTGTTGTTATAAAACTTTGGATTAAGCGGGAAAATTTCCAAGGTCAATAACATTTTTATAATCTTTTGCATATTTTAGTTGGTGGAGCGTAGTGTTGTACAAAGACGTAATAAGTGAATATAAAGACCCTCTAAAAGTTCCTGAAGAACAAACAAAAGAACACCTAATGAAAATTTTTGAGTATCACTTTGAAAATACACCATATTGGAAGAAATTCAAAGGACAAATCGATCTTGAGGAGATTTTCAATGGAAATTTGAAGAGAATTTTTGAGAACATCTTCAATGCAGGGTTGTTTGTTAATGAAGACCACCTAAGAGAAAACTGGTTGGATTTCTCTCCAAAAAATTACAAGGGAAGGGTTAGATTTTATCAATCCTCAGGTACAACTAGAGAAAGGGCAATTACCCACTGGGACTACGAATATATGAAGCTTCTTGTGAAATTCCTAAGGACAGCCCTTGACGAAATATATGGATTAGATAAAATTTACAACGAGAAGCATCAGATGAGAGCCCTAGCTCATGGTCCATACGGGTGGTACCAAGAGGAAACGAGTGAGCTTGTATGGTCTTATGGAGGAGTTTTGTATATTATAGGCATGGAAACTGATGGTATAAAACGTGCTCTTGAGAAAGAAGGATGGGAAAGTCTATTAAAAGGTAGGTTAGCTCCATTGGTAAAGTATACGCAGAAGGTGATTGAGAAGGACAATATAAACACGGTAAGAACCATTCCTCAATTCCTACAGCTCTTCTCAAGAAAAACAGAAAATCTCGAGACAATATTCACAGGGGGAGTTGGAGTTACTCCTCAAATCATTAAGGAAATAGAGGAGTTTACAAATGCCAATGTCATCCCCTTTTATGGCTACTATGCGTTTGGAGATGCAGTGGGAATAGTTAAAAAGGATAAGATTATATATTATCCTAATTATCCATTCACTATAATATTTCCCCTGATCCAAAAAGACGGGAAGTTTGAGGTTGTTGATTATGGGGAGAGGGGAAGGATGGCTATGATAATAGCACGACCTGAGCTTCTCATTGTGAAAGTAGAAAATGAGAGCGTTATTAGATCTCCTCCTACAAAGTCGTTTAAGTGGGATGGATACGGAAATCCTATCCGAAAAGTAGGGTGATTAAGATGAGTATAGGAGATACAGCTGGTATGATATTTGGAATGACAGTAATGCTCTTTGACGTAGTAGCATTTCTATTAATTCTACGAGTATACTTCAAGACAAAGAGAACGTCTGCACTGTTTATTTCTCTGGCATGGTTTTTCGATTTGTTAACTGTGCTTCACTACAGCATTCTATCACTGGGATATACGGTGAGTGTTGTATACCGGCTTGGAATTCTCCTGAGTATGGTAGGTGCCCTAATGTTCGTTGGAATAGTTAAATGGTTCGAAGAGGAAAAAATCGGAATAGACCCTTCTTATGTTCGGATGTTCTCTTTGCTAGGGCCTACCTTAGTTTTGTATTTGATTGTAGTTGGCATTTTAATGAAATCAAAAGTACCTGACTTCGAGGGATTCCTAGTGATGTGTGGCTCTCATGGAGTCGTAGGGTTGTTCTTCATGTGGCTTGGATATCTAGTTGGAGAAATAAAGGAGATTTATGGAAAAAAGATAACCTATCTTTCAATAGTCTTGTTCATATTTGGCCTTCATTTGCTTCCAATTCCAGTAACATACGTTCTTCCTGAACAGGCAGTATTTGGTTCAGCAGTTTCTGCATTTCTTATAGTCTCCCTAACGGTATTAATGATAAAACTAACATCTTCAGAACAGTTTCTTAGGCTAAAAACGATGGAAATCCACGAAGTCGAAATAGAGCCTGGCGTCAAGATAATAAACTCAGAAGAGTACAAAATGATAAAAGAAAAACTGAAAGATGCGCCCGTGCTTGCATTTGTCAGAACTCTAAACAATATTCCAGAGACGTGGACTTACTATTTTGTAACCACAGCTACCAAAGAGAGTAAGGTGGAAGCTATCTCGCCTATGAACTTAGAAAGAATGACAGAGCTGTCGTATAAATACCTAAAAGCCATGGAAGAAGCTGGAGGCAGGGGGGTTATACTAATAGACTGTTTGGAATACTTGGTTATGTACAACGAATTCAGAAGTGTGATAAAGTTCTTAAACAAGCTGAAAGACTTTGTTGTAAATCATAAGGGAACTTTAATTCTCGTTGCAGAAAGGGACGCCTTTGAAGATCAGCAATGGGCACTGCTAACCCGTTTGCTTGAAGAAAGCAAAGAATAACATCTTTAATTCCTTAGCCCTTTTTGGGTTTTTTTAGTATTATTTCAGGGTAAAAACTTAGCGAAGCCTTTGCCTGCGGAATTTCCATGCCGATGTTTATTCCAAGGCTCATTAAATCTCTCGGAAAACGTACTTCCCATTTGGACTCAGCAGATGAAGTCAAAAATCTTGGCACTTTATACTTCTCCACAAGTCGCCAGTTCCTCATCATGAACCTCAGAATATTTGCTCTCTCGTAGGAGTTTGCTCTCAGGAGCGGGGAAAGAGAAAAGCCTATTGCAACGTTGTTCCTTGCTGCTAGTCTCGCAAGGACATGATCAAGGCCGGAATCCTTTCTCCCATATTCCGGAGAAATTATTGCATCAACCCTGTTCTCTATCGCAAACCTAACAACCCTTAGATTACCCCCCTGCACATAAATGAGAGCATTTGGAATCCTTTTCCTTATTTCCCTTATCAGAGAAGGCTTTTCTGTAACAATAAGCAGGGCAACTTTTTCATACTTTTCCCTAAGAGCTTTGACTTCGCCTTTAAGCTCTTCAAAATTTGGAGAGTCTTTCAAGTAAACCTTCTTTGTAAAAACAACCTCGTCATACCATTCTATAGCTTGATTGTAAGCTTCCTCGCTTCTGATGTCCAGTTCAATCCACTTCATTCGCTCAGCCACTCCTTAATTGTCTTTACAACGGTTTCCTTTTTCATCGGAAATGCCTTAACTTTTATCTTGACTTGAATAACGTCTTCTCCCTCCCCTACCGCTACCTCTCCCAAATACGCTTTTTGCTTGTTGAAGCGAATAAAAAACGTCCCAGTCTCGTCAACTTTTTCTTCAAGGTTTTCCAAAAGATATTCTTTGTCTTCTTCACTTAGGAGGTTTTTAAGGTGTTCCAGCATCTTTTTTACACTTCTGCTCCTCTTCACTTCGGCGTTTATCACTTTTATTGGATTTCCAAAATAACCCTCGGTTTCGATTATCTCAAACTCTATATCCTCCGACGGAATATCCTCAGGAAAAAAAGTCCCCATGGCTTCGAGAACCTTTTCCGGGTCTTCGGTTGCATGGGCAAAAGTTGATACCCTTATATGATGAGCCTGAAGCTTTGCCATATTTTTCACCCCGTTGAAGTTTTTAGAAGATGGTTTAAAAGCTTTAACTGCTAAAACTTCTCTTCAGAACTAAGAGAAAAGAAGATAAGAAAAGCAAATCACTTGCCCCTTCCTCTATGTGCCCTGATACTCGGTCTGACTTTCTCCGCACCTTTGCCCTTGTTGAGCAGTCCTCTGCTCCTCTTTCCGGCACTTGTAAGTCCTCTAAAGACCCTACCCTTATGGGCCTTTCCAGCTATCCAGGCTATCTTTGGATCGGACTTAATAACTGGGTGGTGCGGGTCAACTAAAATTACCTCAAACCACTTGTACATTCCATCTTCTCCAACCCAGTAAGAGTTAAGAACCTCAAGGTTGGGGAACTTTCTTGCCGCTTTTTCCTCGGCAATCCACTGGAGGCTCTTCTTGGGTGAGTACTTAACCTGACCCATTTTAGAGGGCTTTCTTCCGCCCCTCCACCTTGGTCTCTTTCTTCCACCTTTTCTCACTCTAACCCTAACGAGAACATAACCTTGTTTTGCCTGATAGCCTAAACTTCTAGCCCTATCAAGTCTTGTTGGTCTCTCAATTCTAACAACGCTTGGCTCCCTTCTCCACTTAATCATCCTCTGCTTTAGGAGTTCTCCAACATAGCTCTTTTTTGGACTTTTCCAGGCTTCCCTAATATACTTGTACATTCCCATATTTTTCACCTCGTTTTCGCTGTTTGTGGTTCTCCGCAGAGCGGAACATCCCGCGGGCTAAACCCGCCTAGTCGTGGTGAATAAAGGATGTTGCTTTTTAAAAGTTGCGCCCTTATTATTTAAAAAGCAAGCCACAAATCTTGAGTTGGTGGTGAGAGTGAAGATAGTTCATCAAGATCCTAAGGAGGGTAAAATCAAAGTTAAGGTCGAGACTCTTGATGATCTCTGGCACCTTTATCACATCATTGAAGAAGGTGACGTTGTTTATGCTAAAACGCTCAGAAAACAAAGCCAGAGAAGCGATTCCCTGAGACCTGAAAAAGTCCAGGCGATACCGGTGTTTCTTGGAGTTAAGGTGGAAAAAGTAAACCTCCACAAATTTGCAAACGCTCTAAGGATAACCGGTCCCATAGTATATACCTCCAGAGAGGAAGTTCCTCTTGGGAAATACCACACGATAGCCGTTGAAGAAAACAACACGATAACAATACAGAAAGAGAAATGGAAAAGGCATCATCTTGAGAGATTAGAGGAAGCAGTTAAAGCTTCTCAAAGAGCTAAGATCATGATAGTTGTGATTGATGAAGGGGAAGCCGACATAGCCTTGGTTAGGGAGTATGGGGTTGAAATCATAGCAAACATAACTCACAACCTTGGAGGGAAAAGGTACAGCTCGGATAGGGAGAGTGAGGAGAAAAAGTTCTTCCATGATCTTGCCAAAACAATGATTGATATAATGGAAAGAGAAAAGGTGGACAAGGCTATTGTAGCCGGGCCGGGGTTCACAAAGGAAAACTTCTACAAGTTCCTAAGCGAAAACTATCCGGATTTAGCTAAGAAAGTTGTTATAGAAGATACAAGTGTCACTGGAAGAACGGGCATTTATGAGGTGATTAGAAGAGGCACAGTTGATAGAGTCTACCACGAAAACAGAGTCGCTAAGGAAATTCAGCTTGTGGAAAGAGTTATTGAGGAGATAGCAAAGAACGGATTGGTTGCTTATGGTCTGAAAGAGGTTGAAGATGCTGCGAATTACGGGGCTATAGAGACTCTCTTAGTTTTGGATGAGCTGCTAAAATCGGGAATTAAGGAAAAAATAGAGGAAATAATGGAGTTCGTAAGGAGCACGAGGGGAGAGGTGGTAATAGTAAGCTCAGAGCATGAAGGGGGAGAAAAGCTCAAGGCACTTGGTGGAATTGCTGCATTGTTGAGATACAAGGTAGGATAATCAGTATATCTCCGCATAAGCGTCATCTTCAAATTCCGGGAACTCTTCTCTCCTGCCGTTTTTTATCAATACTCTTTCCCTATCCTCTGTAAACTTCCCAACTACAAAAGCCTTTATTCCATTTGCTTGGAGCGTTCTAATTAACCCTTTCGTGTTTTCTTGGGGCGAGATAATGATTAAAGTTCCCGTTGATGAAATCGTTAACGGATTTACGCCGTAAAGCTCCACGACCTTCTTTACAAGTGGATGGATGTAGAGGTTTTCGTAATAAACTTCAAATCCAACTTTGGAATTGTCTGCTATCTCATGTAAAGCCGTCAAGCCGCCTTCAGTTGCGTCGTGCATTCCCCTTGCAAACTTTCTTGCCAAAAGTGCGTCTTTAACAACGCTCTCAAGTTTGTACATCTCTCTCAAAAAAGAGATCTCTGAGGGGGAGAGAATGCTTTTGAGCTTCTCGGCTTTAAACCATGCTGCTCCGACTGCAAACTCTATGGCGACACCTTTTGTTATGACTATCTCGTCTCCAGGCTTTGCGACAGGAAGTTTTAGCTTATCTTTTCTCACAAGACCGAGAGCTGTTGTTGTTGCTGTAAAGTCTTTAATGCTTTTATAAACCCCCGTATGCCCTCCAACTACGGAAGTGCTGTATTTTTTGCACTCCTCTTTTAACTCCTCCATAATAAAGTTCAGATCTTCTTTTCTGGTTCCGGGAGGTAGGAGAAGGTCAACAATCAGCCACCTCGGCCCTGCTCCAAAAACGGCCACATCGCTTGAGGCAAAGTGGTATGTGAAAAATCCAAAGTGCTCCTTTGGAACCCCAAGAATGGGGTCTGTGGCAATCACAAGGTAGTTGTCTTCATCGTATTCCAGAACAGCAGCATCAAAACCCTCTTTCGGCCCGATCAGTACCTTGTCATCGGTTATAGGAAGGTTTTCTAGGATGACTTTTTTCAAAATTTCGTTTCTAACTTTTCCCAGCGGGAGCATTGGCAAGCCTCCTTTTAAGCTCTTTAAGGGCAGAGTTGACCTCCTTCAGGACTTCATCATTACAACCATGACACATTATCCTGAAAGGCGGCACGAGGACGCTCATTCTAACCTTATGTCTCCTTGCGATTTTGCTTATTTCATGGTTTGCCTCATAAGCCAGATCAAAATACTCCTCTCTTATTATTTGCTCCTTGTCAATATACTGTAAAGGGCACCCCTCTCTCCACTGTCTCCTTCTCCCATACTCGTACATCCTAAAAACCCTTATCTTCGCTTCATCTGCGAGAATTTCTACTTCTTTGGCCGTATAATTTATCAAAGGCCTTAAAATTGAAATCCCAATTCCTGGAATATTGCTTAGTCTGTGATCTCCCCTCCATTGGTCAAG
>Ga0209834_10002126_pt1 | contig 10651 bp, 15 predicted proteins | sample Mar14236cmmetaG_FD_184134 | JGI IMG/M metagenome (GOLD analysis project Ga0209834, IMG submission 184134) | Marine hydrothermal vent microbial communities from Guaymas Basin, Gulf of California to study Microbial Dark Matter (Phase II) - Marker... ...
AAAGCCCGTATCATCGGGGCTAGGGCGTTACAGATTGCAATGGGCGCACCTCTACTTATAAAACCGCCGCCTGGCGTGATTGATCCACTCCAGCTTGCGCTGCTTGAGTTTGAAAAAGATTTGATACCTATTACGGTGCGAAGGAGAGGAAAATATATAAAAGGGCCTGTTGTATAAGGTGGCATAATGGAGGAGAAAAAACTATTGGTTCCAGAGGAAATGTACATTTCGTGCGGTGCCGAGATAGGCACGCAACAGAAAACAGCTCACATGGAACCCTTTATTGCGAGGGTAAGGAACGATGGCCTGTATCTCATAAATATAGAGGAAACTGATAGGAGGATAAGAGCAGCTGCAAAACTTCTTGCCAGATATGAGCCAGAAAAAGTCATGGTTGCAGCAGTTCGCCATTATGCAAGAAAGCCAATAACGAAACTTGCTGAAGTTTGCGGCTTCATTGCCCAGCCGGGTCGTTTCCTGCCGGGCACACTGACGAATCCTCTCTGCGGAAATTATCACGAAGTGGATATTCTGCTTGTAAATGATCCGATAGGCGATAAGCAGGCGATGGCGGAGGCAATAAAGGTGGGAATACCTATCGTAGCTCTATGTGATACAAATAATGAGACGAGATATGTTGATTTGGTCATTCCAGTAAATAATAAAGGAAGGAAGGCACTTGCATTAACCTATTGGCTCCTTGCAAGAGAAATTTTGAAGGCAAGAGGGGAAATAAAGAGTGATGAGCAGTTCCAGTATGGTGTAGAGGACTTTGAAGCAGAGCTATGATGCTTAGCAAAAGCGATGCCATTCTAGTTGTAATTGATTTTCAGGAAAGAATGATGCCTCATATTGACAGAGGTAATGAAGTTTTAAGAAATGTTCGCAAGTTAATAAAAGCAGCGAGAATTTTTAATCTACCCATCATTGTTACAAAACAGAAAAAACTTGGCAATACGGTGGAGGAGATATCAGATATATTAGGCGAGGAGGCAATAGAAAAAACCACATTCAGCTGTTATAAAAATAAAGAATTTGCCGGCAGGATAGAAGGTATAGGAAGAAAGCAGTGCATCATTACTGGAATAGAAACCCACATATGCGTTCTGCAAACTGCTCTCGATTTAAAAGAAGCAGGATATGAAGTGCATGTTGCCGTAGATTGCACCTCTTCGAGGAAAAAATATGAAAAGGATGTTGCAATCAAAAGAATGATGCAGGAGGGCGTTTTTCTCACAACCGCTGAAACCGCCATATATGAAATGCTTGTCGATGCTGAAGCAGAGGAATTCAAGGATATACTATCCATTGTGAAAGAAGGATAATTTATGCATGGGGTGTAACTAAATCATCTATGCCCTAAAATGAAGAATTGACGTTGTTTCATTACAAAAATTTATTAAACAAAAATCTGTTGCTTAAATAATGAGTGATGATAAAAAGCAGGATGTTGTATATAAGATATTTCGCCTCCTGCGAGAAAATGCCATAAAAATTTTGATGACAATAAGAGAAAAGGAAAAGATAAGATGGAAGGATTTGCAGGAAATAACGAAATTGCCCACCGCCACCTTCAATAGGGCGCTGGCAGCCCTACAAGAGATACACTTCATAAAGAAGGAAGATAATTATTACATGCTCACGTGGACGGGGAAACTGGTTTCCGATGGCCTCATTTTGCTTGGATGGAGGCTTGGGGAGCAGATGGAGGAGGTGGAAGATGTTGTTGCTGAAGAACTGCTGGCAAAGGATATTACCATGGCAATAATTTTCCTGCTTTTTGTTAGCTTGAAGAAAAGAGGAAAATTGAATATGAAAACTTTTGAGAAAGAGCTTAAGAAGGAAATGAAAATAATAAAAGATATTTTTGAGGAATATGAGAAGGAAGGATATGTGGAAATAAAAAATGGATGGATTTATGCAACCGAAAAAATGGAAGAGATGGATTTGAGCAAAATATTCTCATGAGAGGGAGCTATGTTTTGCTGATGAAACTAAACGAGGATGCAGATATAAAAATAGGAGCACTTGGAACAATTCATTTCAGAAAAGGATGTTATGCGTATGTGGGCTCAGCAATGAATGGAATAGAGAAAAGAGTTGAGAGGCATATGAAAAAAGAGAAGAAAAAGAGATGGCATATTGATTATTTTCTTGAAAAAGCAAAGATTGTGAAGGTATTCTATAAAGAAAGCATCGAGAAAGAGGAATGCAAATTGGCAGGACTCTTTATAAAAAATGCAGCATATGTAAAAAATTTTGGGGCAAGCGATTGCAGATGCAATAGCCACCTTTTTTACTCTGAGTGCAGCATACTTGAAAGAATTGCAATGGAAGCTGGAATGAAGATGCTATAGATTATTTATATCTTCACCATATACTTTCATGGATGAATTTACCTATGCCAAGGCTGGCGTGGATATAGAAAAGGAGGAAAGAGTTGTTTCAACTCTGTTATCTACAATTGGGTTTGAAAAAGACAGGGTGGAAGTAAACGGGCTAAAATTTGTATTGTGCACGGATGGAGTCGGAAGCAAAGTGATGGTTGCAAATGAAATGAAGAAATGGGATACCATAGGCATTGACTGCATTGCAATGAATGTGAATGATGCTTTAGTAATGGGTGCCAGGCCAGTTGCTTTTGTTGATTACCTCGCAATGGAAAAAATGGATGTTGATATGGCAAGAGAAATTGCAAAAGGCCTTAAAAAGGGGGCTGAGCAGGCGGGCGTGGCAATAGTTGGAGGAGAAACAGCCACATTGCCAGAGATAATAAGAGGTTTCGATCTTGCTGGCACATGCCTCGGAGTTGTGGAAAGGGATATACCCAAGGAGATGAAGGAGGGAGATGTAATAATAGGGTTGAGAAGCAATGGAATACACTCCAATGGTTATACCCTTGCCAGAAAAGTTTTCAAGAACAATGGCTACTCATTCCATGACGAAATCGACGAAATAGGAGTAATAGGCTATACTCTTCTTGAACCCACAAGAATATATGTAAAGGAAATTATAGAATTATGGAATAAAGTGGATGTTAAAGGAGTCGCTCATATTACAGGAGGAGGATTAAAAAAATTGGCGAGAATAAACAAAAATGTATGTTTTGTAATAGAAAATCCCATCGAACCCCAGCCGATTTTCAAAATTATACAAAAACTTGGCAATGTTGGCGATGAAGAAATGTATAAAACCTTCAATATGGGAATGGGAATGGCAGTTATTGTGGCAAAGGAGAATGAGGATGAAGCGTTGCAGTTGTTGAGTAAATATGTGGAAGCAAAGGTTGTTGGAAAGGTTGAGAAGGGGCATGGAGTAAAAATCCCGGGTATGAAAATCAGTATATGAAATTGTTAAATGCAAAAACCATCGTCGCCAGATAAATCCATTCTCCATCAACAACAAAATCATATGCTCCTTTTGGCAATTTATCTGAAAAATGAATGTAGAGATGAGCATAAATTATGGAAAATAAAAGAACAGGAAGATATTTTGCAAATATTCCGTGAAAGGCGCCGGCTATTATAAGAAGGAATATGGATATGTTTATTATATGTAGTGTCCTTTTTGTTTTCTCTATCCCCAATCTCACTGGAATGGTCCGTATATTATTTAATCTATCTCCTTCCACATCTCTCGTATCAAAAACTACTGTATTTAAAAAAAGCTTCATGAAAAAGAAGGAATAGATGAAAAGAAGTTTTATATAATCGAAGGAATAAAAAAAGGGCATTATCGCAACACTTGCACATGAGATGGCAATGACCATGTTTTTCATCAAAAATATATCCTTCAGGCGGATGCCACCTATTTTTATACCATACACAAATCCAGCAAAAAGCGGAATTAAAAGAATGAAAATAAAAATCCTCCTCTCCACCCCGCCCAGCGTGATGGCGGCGGCGTATGAAAAAAGGGAGAGGGGCACTATTGCCTTCGATTCGGCAAATTTCTTTCTTTCGGGCATGTTTATTGCATCCTCCTCCATATCTGTTTTTTTATTCAGCGTGTATATGCTCATTGTAACAAAAAATGAGGCAGCAAGGATTTCCAGTCTGGCATCGAGAGAAAAAAATGAAAAGGATAGGTACATTATTGACCAGCTGCAAAAAGATATAAAAATAGAGGATACTGTCAAAAAAGTTAGAAAGTTAAGGAAGGCATCATATATCCTCTTCTTTAACAGGTTTTGCTCTGCTTTTGTAATATTCAAATAACTCTCTACCCCAATTTATCGCCTCCTCATCATAACTTATCAAATCCTGTGCATTATCGAATGTTCCATCTGCAAAATATAAAGCGAAAGAAAGCACGAAATCCGTTACCGTAAAAGCAAGTTTTATCTCTCTTTCAGAAAGATAAAGTGAGAAGTTATCTCTCGCCACGAGCTTTTTAAGCCTCTCTTTATATTTTGCCTGTGTAAGTGTGGAAAAAACATTTGGAGTTACAACAAATTCCATCTCCACTCCTCTATCAGCAAGCTTTTCTATAATATCTGGAAAGCGGGGATGGAAAATCGATGATATTCCTCTCATCTCCTTTGCTTTTCTTATTAGTTTGAAATAGAGGCTCAGTCCTCTCATTAGATTCGTTGGCGTATCCTTTATAATTTTTGCATCTGATAGAGCCCCTATTCTGAGGAGAAATTCCGAAGGAATATCGCTTATGTCGTGAGTTTTCCAGAATTCTCTTTCATTTGCTACAGTTTTAAGAGTTGTGATAACATCTATAATTTTGAGGGCCATTATTTTGCCAGCTCCTGTAAGATGATATCCATCTGTTTTTTCTATGAGCAAACCATCTTGCTCAAGATCGCGGGCAGCATGTATGACGGTAGAAGCTCCTACTTCCATTTCATCCTTGAGTTGCGTGGATGTTTTTGGTTTTTCGAGCAAGCTTACAAGCATTTTTATTCTCACCCCAGATGTAGTAAGAAATTTTAATTCCTCATCAACCTCTTCATAAATTTTGTATAGATTATTCATGAAGCAATATTGTTTTACCGTATTTATATATGTTGTCCCACTATATATTGTAACCTGTCAACAATTTTGTTCTTGCAGAACAATGCTCTTAAGATAGAGCCATAAAATTTTGTTAAATTTATACATGCTTTATACATCATTTATGGTAAGAAATGCCCTTTATTATTGTAAAAGCTCTATATATTTGCTCGAGCAATATTATTCTGCAGAGCTGATAGGGAAAAGTCATCTTCGAAAGAGATAAAATATAATCTGCCTTTTCCTTTTCCTCCTCATTTATACCCTTCCATCCGCCGATGAAAAAACATATGGTTTTATGCTGAAGTAACAAATCATCCATAAATTTGGCAAATTTCATCGAGTCCATTTCTTCACCCTTTTCATCGAGATATATTTTACAATCACATTTTTCCTCGCCAAAAAATTCTTTTTCCTCCACCTCTATTCTGATGAATTTGCCTATCCTCTTCAGGTATTCTTTTTCCGCCTCCCTGTAAAATTTTTCCTTGAGTTTCCCTATGCAGACTATCTTTATCATGATTTGGAATCTTGCAAGATTAATTATTGTTACCATTCAGAGCGAGATATTTTTATACCTTTCCTCATACAATTTTATGAAAGGAAAAATCGCAATATTAATGGCTTCTCTGGTGTTAATTCCAATTGCAAGTAATGTTGCAGTTAATTATGAAGAGAGGGGTGTTATTATCGATACGCATCATGAGGAAATTTCACCAACATCCCAAGACTATTCCCATACTGTGCTTGTTGAACTTGGTTCAACAACTTATTGCCCTTACTGCCCTGCTGCATCAGAAATAATGCATACATTATTTGCATCTCAGCCATCGCCTTTTTTTTATTATATGACACTGGTATATGATAAAAGTGATGTAGCAAAGAAAAGAGGAAGGGAACTCAATGATTTTTATATTCCAATGCTCTATGTTGATGGCGGATACAAGGTTGTTGATGACAGAAGCGAACTCGCCTATAGCAATGCCATTGAAGAGGCATCAAATAGAGAAGTTCATGATATAGCGATGGAAATAAATGCAGAATGGAATGGAAACAATATTGCCATATCCCTGTCCATAACAAATGAGGGCAGCAGTTCATATCTTGGGCATCTTCGCATATGCATTGTTGAAATAAATTCGAGATGGGTTGATAACAGTGGAAAACACTATAACTATACACTGATGGATTATGCATTGAATAAATATGTATGGCTTAAGGGTGGAGAAACGAAAAATATAGAAGTTGAGTGGAGCAATAACTATGAAATGCAACAGGGAAATACAATGGTTCTCGCCTACATTGCTCACTGGTTGCCAAAAATACAGAAGAATCCCTGGGATGATCCAAAACCAACCCGCTTTCTTGCACAGTTTGTGGACGAAACGTGTGCCATTGAAATTTAAATTGAAAGCAGCACGCCTGCCAAAATGGCAAGCAATATGCCTATAATATTGGCAGGAGAAAGTTTCTCCTTGAGGATTAAAACACTGAGTAAAACGGTTACGATGGGATAGAGGGCTGTGAAAGGCGTTATTATACTCGCCTTATATTTCTGGAGGGCAAAATACCATATTATAGTTCCTGCAAAACCAACAAGTGTGGCAAACACTATAGCCATTACTCCCTTTCCCATTTCCCATTTTCCCGGATATGAATATATTACGATTGCAGCACTTATCATCATTCCCGTAAGATAGGCATAAAACAATGCTTTTCTTACTCCAATCTCATCTGCACCTATTTTAAATAAAAACGCCCATACCCCCCAAAGCAAAATAACCGCTATGCAAAGCACAGCCACGCTATTCATTTTCCCATCGTTTCCTTTTCCATTAACTTTTTCCTCTCCTTCGCAGTTCTTCCTGTTGCTTCAAAAAGAAAGTCATTCCATTTTTTCAGCACTGCATAATCGCCAGTTACTTTTTCCGGCGGGATTATATCAACCAGAATAGCATTTCCCTCCTTTTTCATATAAACCTTTCCTATTCCTTCTGCCTCAAACTCCACGCCTTCTTCAACGTTCCCCTCGACACCAAAATATTTTTTGATGAGAGCATTCAAATCTGGCTTATACCCTCTCTTTATTGAATACTTGCGCATAAAACTGGATACAGAAAATGTTTATAAAATCTTTTTAATACAAAACGATGAAAATAGTCATTTCTCTTGGTGGCTCTTTAATCTCGCTAAATAACCTTGATTATATCAGGGATGTAGCCACTCTCATAAGAAAAGCATCGAAGAATTTCGATATATATGTGGTAGTGGGCGGCGGGAGGTTGGCGAGAGAATATATTGGGGCGGCTCGCCGCTTCTGCGATGATGAAAGATATCTGGATAAGCTCGGTATCCTGGCAACTCGCCTGAATGCAATGCTTCTCGCATCAATATTTAAAAAAGATATCCCCAAGACAATAGAGGAGGCAGCAAAAGCGGCGTTGCCTGTAATTATGGGTGGAACAACACCCGGCCATTCCACAGATGCTGTGGCAGCGATGCTTGCAAGGCATGTGGGGGCATCTCGCCTTATAATTGCGACGGATGTGGATGGAATTTATGATAAGGATCCGAAAAAGTATGGGGATGCAAAAAAATTTGATGAGATAGGAATTGAGGAGCTTAGAAAAATGGCGGGAGGGGGATGGAAGAAAGCTGGGGAGAGTGCTGTCATAGATGCTGTTGCATGTAAAATAATAGAGGATGCAAAAATAGAAACGATGGTTGTCAATGGAAAAAATCTGGAACAATTGGAAAATGCTATATATGGAAGACCGTTTAATGGAACTGTAGTGGTAGTAAAATGATACCGCAACACGGCCATTGTCAGATATGTGGAAAGGCAATAAAGTATGGAGAAGTGGTATGTAGCGAGAAATGCAGAAAGGAGTATGAGCAGTTTATAAAGAAGCGCAAGATGTATATTTATATAATGTATGCTGCCCTTCTCTTTTTAATAATAATGGTTGTTATGAGTATTATATAGTTCGCCATACAATTCCTCTTTTCCTCGCCTCCTCCATAAATTTTTCTCCATCCACAGCCAGCTCCGGAGGATATGCTCCCGCCTGTGTTTCTCCATCTGCAACCATCTTCGCAATTATTGCTGTTGAAAAGCCAGTGGTGCGCTGCATTGCCGAAAAGATGCCATCATGATAATCAATGAGCTCGAATGCTGCATCTTCTCCATAAATTCTTGCAAGGACAACATCTTTTTCATCTTTTGGTAAAGCCTTTTCAAGTATTTTCTCTGTGAATTCCCTCGCCTCTCCATCAAAAAAGCCAAGTTGTTTGAGAAGCATGATTTTTTCAGCATGCCCTTTGTAGCGTATTGTTTTGTAATCCAGCTCCTTCATTCCTTCTAAGGTTTTTGGAAGGGTTGAAGTTCCGCCATGTGTGTAAAATGCCTCCAGCGGAGGGAAATTTTCGAATTTTATTTCTTCAATGCTAGTGAGAGAGGCAACCTTGCATATCCTTCCATCTCTTACGATTATTGCATCCTCCAGATATTCATTTATCAATCCATGAATGGAAAAGAAGAGGGCATAGAAAAGCGGGCCGCAAGGATGCTGCGGCAAGCCTCCCACTCTAATATGAATATTTCTTTCGCCCTCGTCCCACAAATGATATGCCACAATATTTGTCATTCCCGGCGCAAGCCCGCAATCTGGAATTATTGTTATGCCTTCCTTCCTTGCTTCCTCATGCAATTGAAGCTCTTTTTCAACAATATAACTGTTGCCCCCCAAATCGATGAAATTTGTCTTTGCCTTTACAGCGAGTTTTGCAAGGCGCAGGTTAAAATCATAGGGCAATGCGCTTATTACAACATCCTCTCCTTTCATTTCCCTCAAAACATCTTCATCATTTCTTGCATCAAGAAAGAAAAAATTTGGAAAATTCGCCGCTTTTATATCGCATATTCTTGTTTCCACTCCACTTTTCATCAAATCATGTGCGATGGCGATACCCATTTTCCCTGCTCCCAGAACAAGAGCCATGAATTATATTGTTGCCATTATAAAAATTATTTATTCCCTACAAAATGTTCATAGCCTCTATTTTCAATCTCATATTCCTTTCCATCTTTAACCAAAACCACCTTCCTTTCCTCAATCACCTCTCCTATTCTTTTTGCATCCACTTTCCTTTCAATCTCCTTAATATTTTGCGATGCAGTGAATAAAAGCTCATAATCTCCTCCGTAATACAGTGCAAGTTCAAGCCAGTTTTTATGTTTCCTAGCCGTGTAATCCACTGGAAGAGCATCTTCATATATCCTGAAACCAACCTTATTTATGAATGCAAGTTGATGAAGCGAGGAGGCAAGACCATCTGATAAATCCATGCAACTCGTTATCGCTTCAGATAGCGAAAGAATTCGCCCTTCCTTTATCCTTGGCTCAATCATCAGGAGTTTTTCCATATCTTCATCAAGCAACGCCGCCCCTCCTTTTCCTATACTTCCAGTGACATATACAGCATCTCCTGCCCTTGCCCCTAAACGCCTCATTTCTTTCCCAGCTTTGACTTTTCCGAGGGCTGTTACTGCAATGATTATGTCATCTGCCTCCTTTGTATCGCCTCCCACAATTCTTCCCCCGTATTTTTTCGTGCATTCCTCCATTCCCCTCATCAATTCCCTGTAATTTTCTTCCTCAAGTTCTGCAGGCATGGATATGGCGATGAGATAGGCAAATGGTTCAGCTCCTTTGGCGGCGAGATCACTCATATTTACAGCCATTGCATACCATCCCATCTGGAAAAAAGTTGCAGAATGAGGAAAGTGGGTTTTTCTCCCAACCATATCAGTTGTCGCAACAATATATTCTCCATCCCATTCTATGAAAGCTGCATCATCGAAAGGAATGCCAAATTTTTCTGTAATAAAATATGTGAGCTTTCTTTCCCCTATTTCATTTAATCGCATGATTTAAATCCAAAAGGTTTAATATTAATCTTTTCTTCTTTCTCGATGGAATGGCATGCTTATCCCGATGAAAATAACGTGGATGAAATTAAAAGGATTGTCGAAAAATATTTTACTGTTTATGAAACAAGGGCTGATGAATATATTGCTTTTTTTGTGGATTTGCCGGATGATGAAGAACTTTTAATCCAGCGCTTTGATTTTCTGCGAGAGGATTTAAAGAAAAGAAACCTCATTCCATTTTTAAGGAAGAGAAATGGTGAATTTATCATATTCGTTGCATATCGTAAGCCCGTAAAAGGCAAACCATCATGGGTTAATGTTGGTCTTTTTATAGCAACTATAATAACAACCACCCTTTCTGGAGCAATTTTATTCCTGCAGGAAAATGAAGGATGGAAAGATTTGCTCAGCATGGATAAATTGCTAAATGGATTGATTTTCTTCTCCATTCCCCTCATTGCCATACTTGGCATACATGAACTGGGGCATTATTTTACTTCAAAGAAGCATGGAGTTGCCGCCTCCCTGCCATTCTTTATTCCCATTCCTCCAAACCCTGTGCTTCCTCTTGGCACAATGGGTGCGGTTATTTCGATGCGGGAGCCGATTCCAGATAGGAGGAAATTGCTGGACATTGGCGTGGCTGGCCCTATAGCTGGTTTTCTCGTCTCAATTCCAGTGCTTATAATTGGCTTAAAAATGTCCTCTCTTGTAG
>Ga0209834_10002130_pt1 | contig 10645 bp, 10 predicted proteins | sample Mar14236cmmetaG_FD_184134 | JGI IMG/M metagenome (GOLD analysis project Ga0209834, IMG submission 184134) | Marine hydrothermal vent microbial communities from Guaymas Basin, Gulf of California to study Microbial Dark Matter (Phase II) - Marker... ...
GATTAACGCTGATGGACGCTGATTTTCTGGTTTCATCGGCAGATAATCTGCGAAAATCTGTGTGAATCTGCGTCCTGAACGATTTGTCAGTCAATCAGGTAAAAGCAGTTAAAACGATAATCGCGGGAAGAACTTTGCAGAGACCTGGCGCGAGAGGAAACGGGAGAGGGCACGGTTTCCATGACCGAGGAGAAAATTCGCATCCTTATCGTGGATGATATTCCGGAGACCAGAGAGAACCTGAAAAAGCTTCTCTACTTTGAATCCGACATCGAGGTTGTGGGGGCTGCTACCAGCGGAGAAGAGGGGATTGAGTTAGCCAAACAGTGCCAGCCGCACGTGGTGCTGATGGACATCAACATGCCGGGTATGGATGGCATCACTGCCAGCGAAGCGATTACCCAGGAGGTGCCCTTTGCCCAGGTGATTATGATGTCTGTCCAGAGCGAGGCGGATTATCTCCGCCGCGCCATGCTGGCCGGAGCACGCGATTTCCTGACTAAACCATTCACCAGCGACGAACTCATCTCCACCATCCGCCGCGTGCACGAGATGGCGGCCAGCCGGCGGATGGCAATGCCTGTGCCGCAGGTTGCCGGGCCCGGTATTGGGGTCGTTCCTGCTGGCCCACCTCCACAACTGGGTAAGATCATCACTGTGTTCAGCTCCAAAGGTGGCGTCGGGTGCAGCATGATCGCCGTGAACCTGGCGCTGGCCCTGAAAAAGCTCACCGAACCAGACGGCAAAGTAGCGCTGGTGGATGCCAGCCTCCAGTTCGGCGACATCGGCGTGATGTTGAACCTCCAACCTACCCGCAGCGTAGCCGATTTGGCAACGCAGATTGAGGAACTGGACTCCTACTTGATTGAGACAGTGATGATCCCCCATCAGTCGGAGATAAGAGCTCTCCTCGCCCCACCCCGGCCGGAGATGGCGGATCTAATCACTCCAGATCATATAAAAACCATCCTGGAAGAATTGCGGAAAAACTTTGACTATATTATCGTGGATACTTGGACGGCCCTACACGATCTGGTGCTCCGAGTATTGGATATCTCTGACCGCATCGTGCTGGTGACAATCCCTGACGTGCCGTCTATCAAGAACGTGCGCCTTTTCTTCGATGTGACCGAAGCTCTGGAATACCCAGCGGACAAGCTAATCCTCGTCGTGAACCAAGCAGACCGGCGCGCGGGAGGGATCAGCGTGAAACTCATCGAAGAAAACCTGAAACACCCTGTTGCGGCGCGAATTCCCTTCGATGACCGGACAGCGCTGCTCTCGATCAACCAGGGCGTGCCTTTTGTTCTGGGGGACAGGCGCAACCCTTTGGCGCAGGCTATCTTCAAACTGGGTGAAGTGTTGATTAAAGACCTGGAGGAGAAGGAGGAAGAAGCCGTTGCCCAGATGGAGGCCAAAGAGACTAAGTCTCGTGTCCGTCTAGGGCGACTTTTCCGGTAATACGGTCCAACGTAGCCTTCCGATACAAAAATCGGACGTTGGACAAGGAGTGTGAGAGCAATGTCCTTACTGAAGCGTATCGAAAGAACCCAACAACCTGTGGCAGAGCGACCTTCTAAGCTTCGCGAGTTGCGGGTGCGGCGACAACCGACGGCCCCAGCCAGAGATGCTTACATTGACCTCAAGACCCGGGTGCAGAACAAGCTCATCGCCGAACTGGACCCCAAGATGGACATCTCGCAGACCGATGATGTACGGAGCACTATTGAGGACATGTTCGATTCCATCCTCGTGGAAGAGAATATTATCCTCAGCCGCGCGGAGCGCCAACGCCTCTTCGAGCAGATAGTGGCCGAGATTCTGGGTTATGGTCCCATCGAGCCTCTGTTAGCCGACGAAAGCATCACCGAAATCATGGTTAACGGGGCGAAGAGCATCTACATCGAGCGCCACGGCAAACTGGAGAAGACGTCTTTGACTTTCGAGAACGACGAACACACTCTGCGAATCATTGACCGCATCGTCGCTCCCCTGGGCCGGCGCATTGATGAGAGCTCACCCTACGTGGACGCCCGCCTGCCAGATGGCTCCCGTGTAAATGCCATCATCCCGCCACTGGCTATCAACGGCCCAACGCTGACCATCCGCAAATTTTCCAAAACGCCATTGACCGTGGAGAACCTCATTGATTTCGGCACTATTACCCCAGAGGCCGTCGAGTTCCTGAAAGCGTGTGTCTATGCCCGTCTGAACATCGTAGTCTCCGGCGGCACCGGCTCGGGCAAGACCACATTCCTCAATGTCCTGTCGGGGTTCATCCCAGATGACGAGCGGATAGTCACCATCGAGAACGCGGCTGAGCTCCAGCTCCGTCAGGATCACGTGGTTACCCTGGAATCCCGCCCTCCAAATATCGAGGGCAAAGGTGAGGTCACTATCCGTGACCTGGTAGTCAACAGCTTGCGTATGCGCCCTGACCGCATTATAGTGGGGGAGTGCCGTAGAGGCGAAGCGTTGGATATGTTACAGGCTATGAATACCGGTCACGACGGATCATTGACTACCGCTCACTCCAACAGCCCACGCGATACTCTCTCTCGCCTGGAGACGATGTGCTTGATGTCAGGTATGGATCTGCCGATGCGCGCCATCCGTGAACAGATTGCTTCTGCTATAGACCTGATTGTCCACACAGCACGCTTCCGCGATGGGTCACGCAAGGTGGTGAACATCACCGAAGTGCAAGGTATGGAAGGCGATGTCATCGTCATGCAGGACGTTTTCACCTTTGAACAGACGGGAATGGAAGGCGGAAAGATCATCGGCCGGCTGCGGCCAACTGGTATCCGGCCCAAGTTTATCTCTCGCATCGAAGCGGCCAATATACACCTGCCTCCTAGCATTTTCGGTGTGGGTGATCGCTTCCGCTTTTAGACGATACTGAAAGCATTCGCTACGTGCTCGCCTCGTCCCATCTTCACAAAGCCACATTGCGCATTGACCATGCTTTTTTCTGGCAATGAGCTAAAGAAGGGGGAATTGCTATGGATACTATCATGATAGCGGTAATCGTCCTCGGCGTTTTGGCCATCATCGTGTTTATCGTGGGGCTGCTTATCAGCGTACGCGGTTCTCGGGGTGCCATAGAAGAACGGCTGGAACAATACACCGGCGCTCCGGTGGTATCTGTCGAGCGTCCTCAGGTTGAGGCCGAGGATCGTGCTTTCAAGCGTATGGCCGAGGGCCTGGACAAGGCCATGAGCAAACGCGGCGTTGGGGGAGGGATTGCGCTCGATTTAGCCCGTGCCGATTTGAAGCTGACCGTAACTGAGTACATAATCCTCAATGTGCTCAGCGTAATAGGCGTTGCGGCGTTGATGGTCATCCTGTTCCGTGACCTGCCTTGGGCCTTGCCTGGCGCAGTGCTGGGTTTCTTCGTACCGCGCTGGTGGGTGAAGATAGTGCAGAAACGGAGGTTAAACGCCTTCAACGACCAGCTTAGCGATGCCCTTAACCTGCTGGTCAACGGCCTGCGCTCCGGCTACAGCATACTCCAGGCAATGGAAGCCGTATCGAAAGAATTACCACCCCCCATTTCAACAGAGTTCGCACGAGTGGTACAAGAGGTAGCCTTGGGCCTCTCTTACGAACAGGCATTGGACAACATGGTGCGTCGCATCCGCAGTGATGACCTGGACCTGATGGTCACGGCCATCAACGTACAGCACGAGGTCGGTGGCAATCTGGCAGAGATTCTAGACACCATCAGCTATACTATCCGCGAGCGGGTGCGTATCCATGGCGAGATCAGGATACTCACCTCCCAGGCGATGCTGTCGGGTTACGTCGTGGGTTTCTTGCCTGTCGCTATTACTCTGATTTTGTTCCTTATAAACCGAGAGTACATAATGCGCATGTTTCAGAGCGCCTGTGGATGGGTCATGGTCGCAGTCGTGGTGATCATCGTGAGCGCAGGGTTCTTTGCCGTGCACAAGATTGTGAGTATTGATGTCTAGGCGAATGGCGAATGGCGAATAGCGATCCGTGTCCTGTTTCCCTAACTGCACAGGTGGAAAAGACTGTGAGAGTCGACGTCTAATGGAACCTGAATACCGAGAAACCTATTTTCTGAGTTACTACTCAGCCTGGCCCCCTAACCCCCCAACTCTGGGGGGAAACCGTGCTGCTCCCCCCAGGATTGGGGGGCCGGGGGGCGGTCAGGCGCTACTGAGGCCATCTTCACTGCCTGCCTGAGTAGTCACTTTTCTGATAAGATCATCTTATCCAAACGCCGAGGTGTGGTGTGTAGAGAGCAAATGTCTGGGGAGGAAGTAGAGATGGGATTGCAGCCGTTGTTGATAATAGGCGTGGCCCTGATAATGGGCCTGGGGGCCATCATACTTATCATCATTGGCATGAGAGGGCCAAGTACTGCTGAGCAGGTGGAAGCTCGCTTGTCAGAGTATAGCAGCCGTGACCAGCCGATAACCCTGGAGGAGATTGAGCTTTCGCAGCCGTTCAGCCAGCGCATCGTAAGGCCGATGATAGATGCCCTCGCCAGATTTGTGACCCGTTTCACCCCGCAGCAATCGCTGGAAGCCACACGCCATAAGTTGGAACTGGCTGGCCGGCCCAATAATTGGAGTCCCTCCGAATTTTGGGGTATCCGTGCTCTGGCCGGAGTGTTGATGGCTGTGCTGATGTTCCTGCTGATGAGGATGTCCAGGCGACCATTACAGCAGGGGTTAATGTTGACCGGCGTGGTAGGCGCGTTAGGTTTCTACCTGCCGGTGATGTGGTTGGGCAGCAAGATTAAGAATCGCCAGAATGAGATCGTCAGGTCTCTGCCCGATGCCCTGGATCTTTTGACCATCTGCGTCGAGGCCGGATTGGGATTCGATGCCGCCATGAGCAAAGTGACGGAGAAGTGGGATAACGAGCTAAGCCGGGCTTTTGGGCGGGTCAATCAGGAGATTCGCCTGGGTAAATTGCGCCGCGAGGCGCTGCGAAACATGGCTGACACCATGGACGTGCCCGATGTGTCTAGCTTTGTTGCGGCAATCATCCAGGCTGACCAACTGGGCGTCAGCATCGCCAAGGTGCTGCGTATCCAGTCCGAGCAGATGCGCATCAAGCGCCGTCAGCGGGCTGAGGAGAAAGCCCATCAGGCGCCGGTCAAAATGATGATTCCCCTCGTCTTTCTGGTCTTCCCATCTATTTACATCATCCTGCTAGGCCCGGCACTTCTCTTCATAGTTGAATCAGGGGTTCTGGGTAGCGGCCTATTCTAGGCCAGACCGCAATGTGCGCACCCTTGCAGCTACCGGCTCTGCGGTCAACCCCCGTGCACAATGGTGTGACCACGTCTCAGGCAACGGTCGCGTTGCAAAGATGGCCCGTAGATTGTCCTTACGGATGGACACAGATTGACAACCCCGAGCTTTTTGCGGCAGATTCGACAGGGTCTTCTGGACCTTCTGTTTCCTCCCCGCTGTGTGGGCTGCGGCCGGGTAGGTGTGCAGCTATGTGACTCGTGCCGTGCTGAACTGAAACCCGTGCTTCCCCCGGTGTGCCCCCTTTGCGGACGTCCTACGGCCCGACCACAGCTTTGCAGTCGCTGCCGGCAGTCTCCCCTTCAGATTGATGGCGTGCGCTCAGCGCTATACTTTGACGGGGCGTTGCGCGCTGCAATCCATGCCCTGAAATATAGACGCGCGCAGGACTTGGCCGGCCCGCTGGGTGAGATTCTGGGGATTTACTGGCGGGATCATCCCATCCCGGCAGATGTGATTGTCCCTGTACCTTTGCATCCGGCGCGGGAACGAGCCAGGGGTTACAATCAGTCGGCTTTGCTGGCTCGCGGGCTGTCCGAGGCGGCGGAATTGCCTGTGAGGAAGGACCTCCTGGCCCGGGTGCGGGCCACAGCACCACAGGTCGAGCTGGGAGCCGAAGCACGACGGGAGAACGTGCGCCACGCCTTCCATTGTGCGACCGAGGCTGCGGCGGGCTTGCGCGTCTTACTGGTTGACGACGTATGCACCACCGGCGCAACACTGGAAGCTTGCAGCCAGGCATTGCGTGCTGGTGGGGCCAGTTCTGTGTGGGCACTGACTCTGGCCCGAGCTCTCTGACCGCTTTTAGCGCGGTTGGTTATTTCGTTACACGTACATCACGATTGCGTTTCATATAGAACTTGGAGAATTTGAGGAAACTTTCAAATTGGAAAGGAGAGGACAATGCCACTGATCATCCAGGGGAAAGATGTCGAGATTACTGACCGCTTGCGAGAGTACGTAGAAAAAAAGGTAGACAAGTTAGATCGCTATCTGCCCACTATTGACGAGACACGGATGGAACTCTCCACAAGACAAACCCGGAGCGCCAGTGACCGGCAAGTCGCGCAGCTTACTGTGCGCAGCAAGGGCACCATCCTCCGCGCCGAAGAGAAAACGGCCGACATTTTCGCCTCTATTGATGCCGTGGTGGATAAGATGTACCGCCAGATCGCGCGTTACAAGGGTAGACGATATAGACGGGGACGCGCGGCCGCACAGGGCGAGGCTTTACCAATTGAGCTTGAGGAGGAAGAGGAAGAAGAACCACGACGCATTGTACGCACCAAACGCTTCCGCCTGAGGCCGATGGACGAAGAAGAAGCCGTCGAGCAGATGGAGTTGTTGGGCCACGACTTTTTCGTCTTCTTCAACACCTCGGACGGGGCAGTCAACGTCTTGTACCGGCGCAAAAACGGCGACTACGGGTTGATCCAGCCGGAATTGAGCTAATCTAACCCCATCAATATACGGTACTCGGCGGGGCCTGGGAGTGCCTATCACTTCCCAGGCCCTTTAACGTGCAGGGCGTCTCCCTGTTTGGAGAGAATCACTTTAGCGATGGGGCAGCGACGCCCCAGAAATGCGTCGCAGGCAGTGTTTGGCGGGGTTTCGATGGACATCCCCAGCTTCGTCAGCAACCGGTACAGGTGACACAGGGGCAGACCCATCACGTTGGCGCAGCAGCCTTCCACCAGCTCGACCGGGTGGAAAACCCCGTCCTGAATAGCGTACCCACCGGCCTTGTCCAGGGGCCCGCCACTGCGCACGTAGGCCATCATCTCCTCGTCTGAGTAGGCTCGCATCCACACGGTGCTCCTGACGACGATACTGAACAGCCTTCCCGTCGCCGGGTCGAGAACGGATACACCGGTGTACACCTGATGCGCCTGTCCCCGCAGGCGACGGAGCATGAGCAATGCTGCGTTAGCGTCGGCTGGTTTGCCCAGGATTTCACCCTCCAGAACCACGATGGTATCCGCGCCCACGACCAGTCCGCCCTGCTCGCCGTCCACCACAGCGCGCACTTTGTCCTCGCTCAGACGGCGCACCAGGTCACAGGGGTGTTCGTTATTCTGGGGGCACTCCTCCACGTCAGCGGCGCAGACCTCGAAGGGCAGGCCCAACAGGGCGATCAACCGCCGGCGGCGTGGGGAAGCCGAGGCCAGGGTCACTCTGGGTTTCATCGTAATCCATCCCTCCTCGACAATACATTATAACACATCGCCCTCTCTTGTCTAATCGAGATGGATGTGGTAGAATGGGATTCGCACAGGAGGCTATAAGGTATCACACCTTTGCTTTGTGAGCAAGAAACTCATCGAATCAACAAGACGGCATTCACAGATTTGCTGATTTGCCGATTTGCTGATTTGCCGATCTGCCGATTTGCTGACTTGCTGATTAATCACGGAGGGAATAACATGGAATGTACCCAAAAAGAAAACCTGGCACAGTGCACCTGCACCTACGAACCCTGCTCCCACAAAGGCAAGTGTTGTGAGTGCATTGCTTACCACCGCGCCCTCGGCGAGTTGCCGGGTTGCCTCTTCCCACCTGAGGTGGAACGCACCTACGACCGTTCCATCCGCCGTTTCGTCCAGACGTACAGCCATCTTCTCAAGAGAGCGTGAATCGAGGTGCCCGGCACTTTCTAAGTGCCGGGCACCTGACCAGGGGGAGATAGGAATCATGGTCGCCAGATGGCAAATTCTGGCCTGGAGCGGGGTCGCGGTCGCCTGCCTGGTCTTGACCTGGACGGTGGCTGCTCAGGAGCCGCTCGATTCGGTGTATGCAGTCGCGTTGCGCCAGGCTGGTCGAGCCCTGGGCCTGGGTGAGGTCGTCTCCTGGGAGCTCTCCCCGGCCAGCACTTTCGACTACAATAACTACTGGATCACCTCGGAGGGTGGGGCTCACGTCCTACGCATCGAGGTCGCGCCCAGCGCGGAGGATGCCACTAGCCTGTTGGCACTCTACAGCGGTGAGGAGATGACTTTTCGCGGCCTGCCGGGTCGCCATCTGCCGCGAGGTGAGAGCAGCCCTTTCGAAGGTTACGCCTGGCGCTGCGGACCGGCGATTTTCTCCGTCGCCTCGCGTGACCCCGTGGTTGCCGCGCGTCTGGCGGAAGGGTTCTACACCATCGCCGTCGGAGCTGGTCTGTGTCCCCCGGCCACTGTCGAACCGCTCCCAACTCCGATCCCGACAATCCCCGTCACCGCGAATCCGGTGACCGCACTTTGCCCGCCATTGGCCATTGCCGGGCTGGTGCTGTCCGTGTACTGGCTGGCACGACTCACCGGAAGGTGATTTCGACCTGTGCAGTTAATCCCGCAGCGATGGTATCTCGCCAGTCTCTTTATCATCAGGACACGGATTTGCACGGAAAAACACTGATTTTGAAACATTTTCATCCGTGAAATCCGTGTTGATCCGCGTCCTATTTCCCTAACCGCACAGGAGAGAATTTTTTCGGACGCAGATTCACAATGTGCTCCATCATTTTCTCTTACGCAAGGTTGGCTTCCATGCAGTGTATCACAAAAGTCTCGATTGATCAACTGTTCCCGGTTCGTCTGCATGTCTTGGTAGTGCTCAGCGTGCTGGTCTTGGCGTTGGCGGGTCGCGTGCCGGGAAGTCAAGCGGGCTAGATTGTCTGTCCTCCACCTGGTACATTCCTATGCTCCGCAGCTCGTTGCTGTGGCTCTGGTGGCGCCTCAGTGGGCAACGAGGGCCGGCCTGGGAAGTGGAAGGCTCACAGCGCGGAGGGCGGCGCACCCAGGATAGACGCACACCAATCACCCGTTGACAGCAAAGGGCGACTCCGGTATAATGAGGGCAGAGGATGAGGTTGTCTGTCGTTGTCTCAGCATAATCAAGCAGCGAGATTTGGTGAGGAAACACACCGCAATGCGGATTGGCGTTCTTAGCGATCCCCACGGTTGTCTGGTCGGCTTAAGGGCGGCACTGAGCTGGTTGGATCAGAGCGGTGTGGACCTGGTCGTCTGCGCTGGCGATGTGGCAGCCTTCGGCCCCCAGCCGAATGAGTGCGTTGCCTTGCTATCTGAACGCGGGATTCCGACTGTACAAGGTAACAGCGACCGGGACTTGCTGTGGTCAGCTCATATCCCGCCGGCCGCTGATGCACGTACAGCCCAGATTGCAGTTATTGAGGACTGGTGCCGGGAGCAACTTACACCTGCGAGCCGAGAATGGCTGGCTGCGCTTCCCCCAGACTGGATTCCCGCTCCTGGCGTGCTCGTCGTTCATGGGGCACCGGGTGATCCAACTGCCATCGTAACGGCAGATTCTATGCCCATTTTTCCGTCAGGCGTAACGACTGTAGCCGCAGGGCATCTGCACACTCCTTTCATTCTTCGGACAAAGAGGGGGTTATGGGTGAACGCAGGGAGCGTAGGGCGTCCTTGCGATGGTGACCCTCGGGCGGCTATAGCCGTTCTGGAGCGGCAACCGACGGGATGGGACGCATTCATCCACCGCATCCCTTTCGATTTAGAAGCGGCAGCCCAGGCGATTCGAGAGGCAAAGATGCCCTACGCTGAGCGACTGATCGAAACCCAGGTACAGGCTCGTTGGTGGTAGCAGCTTGATATACTGAATTGAGGACAGGGAGACGATGACTAAATACATTTTCGTAACCGGCGGGGTGGTAAGCTCGGTGGGCAAGGGAGTGACGGCAGCTTCCATCGGGCGCATTCTCAAATCGCGGGGGATTTCCGTTTCCATCCAGAAGCTCGACCCGTACATCAACGTGGACCCGGGCACGATGTCACCCTACCAGCACGGGGAGGTTTATGTCACCGAGGACGGGGCGGAGACCGACCTGGATCTGGGTCATTACGAGCGCTTCATTGACGAGAACATCACCCGCGCCAGCAACGTGACTACCGGTCAAGTGTACGCTGAGGTCATCGCCAAAGAGCGGCGCGGTGACTACCTGGGCGGCACTATCCAGGTCATCCCGCACATCACCAACGAGATCAAGCGCCGAATTGGGCTGGTCGGCCGGTTGAGCAAGGCAGAGGTGGTGATCGTTGAGGTTGGGGGCACGGTGGGCGATATTGAGGGCCTGCCTTTCCTGGAGGGCATCCGCCAGATGCGCAAGGACGTGGGCCGCAAGAACACTCTTTACATTCACATCTCGCTGTTGCCCTACATCGGCGCGACCGGCGAACTGAAGACCAAACCCACTCAACACAGCGTCAAGGAATTGCGCAGTATCGGCATCCAGCCGGACATCATCGTCGCCCGCGCCGACTATCCGGTGGGCGAAGCATTGAAACAGAAAATTGCCCTTTTCTGCGACGTGGAGCCGCAGGCGGTCATCCCCTTGG
>Ga0209834_10002131_pt1 | contig 10645 bp, 7 predicted proteins | sample Mar14236cmmetaG_FD_184134 | JGI IMG/M metagenome (GOLD analysis project Ga0209834, IMG submission 184134) | Marine hydrothermal vent microbial communities from Guaymas Basin, Gulf of California to study Microbial Dark Matter (Phase II) - Marker... ...
TTGAAAGACTTAAATCCGAGATCAGACACACAATTGATGATGAAAAAGATTCTGTTATTTTTTATGTGCTCAGGACAAGTGCTTATTTCAGAAGGGAAGTTTTAGGAGTGGAGAAGAATATTTTGGGTAACATTTTATAGGAGTATAAATATGTCGTCGATGTGGAATAATGTAAAAATTTATGGTGATGGACGACATTTGGTACAGCGCCCTCAAATCCTTCCCATACTTGACAAAGTTAAATTTCTGTATTACATTTTAAAAGTGTAGAAATCAGCTCATTGAAAAAAGTGTCAAAATACAAAAAGCTTGATATTAGAGAATTTTTACGGCTTTTTAGCCTACCTATAAGGGATGGAAACATGTGTCAATAGCAGGCTTAGAAACTCCTTTTTCAATTCTGCTTTTTAGCCTACCTATAAGGGATGGAAACCCTATTCGTCCACATCTGAGTCCCCCGGAATTAGTTCTTTTTAGCCTACCTATAAGGGATGGAAACGTGCGTTCTCTGATAAACAAGATAACGGAGACAGGGACTTTTTAGCCTACCTATAAGGGATGGAAACCAGGTCATTATCAATGTTTAAAATCACGCAAATTTGTTCCTTTTTAGCCTACCTATAAGGGATGGAAACGTATTTCAATTTTCCGTTTCCAGTATTTGTATTTGACTTTTTAGCCTACCTATAAGGGATGGAAACGGATGGGAGTTTTTCTCTCGCCCAATCCGTTCAGGTGACTTTTTAGCCTACCTATAAGGGATGGAAACTATTCTATTAAATTTAATAATAGTGAATGGGTATCTTACTTTTTAGCCTACCTATAAGGGATGGAAACAAAAGTGAATTTTGTCAAGGGGCAATTTCATATTTTCTTTTTAGCCTACCTATAAGGGATGGAAACCAGCACCGCCCCAGTAATTTTTGCCGTCGATCCGTTTGACTTTTTAGCCTACCTATAAGGGATGGAAACCAAACCCCTGTGTCCAATTGTTTAAAGGTGCATAGTCCTTTTTAGCCTACCTATAAGGGATGGAAACTGTTTACAAGCAAAATTGGACGCACAGCAAGATGTAGACTTTTTAGCCTACCTATAAGGGATGGAAACTGAACGATTTGGTGGTGGAGATATTAAACAATCTCCCCTTTTTAGCCTACCTATAAGGGATGGAAACCGCAAGTAAGAATTCAATGGTGGTTTATAGCTATGTTCTTTTTAGCCTACCTATAAGGGATGGAAACTTGTCAAAATAGTGTGATTTTGCTGTGCTTACAGTCTTTTTAGCCTACCTATAAGGGATGGAAACATGTTATGTGGAAATATATACACGACCATTTTATAGCTTTTTAGCCTACCTATAAGGGATGGAAACCAAGTGCGTGGGAAGTCTGTCTTTCTCCCAAAGCCATCCTTTTTAGCCTACCTATAAGGGATGGAAACCAGGTTTCTATCAATCTTCATTCACCCTCCTTGTTCACTTTTTAGCCTACCTATAAGGGATGGAAACTCGCCCACTTGTATTTACCTGAAATTAATGCGGGAACTTTTTAGCCTACCTATAAGGGATGGAAACCATCCATCCTGACTGCATAATCACCATCCACCACATTCCTTTTTAGCCTACCTATAAGGGATGGAAACAAATTGTGCAGTAAGGTTAGTTTTCCCAGTGAAATTCTTTTTAGCCTACCTATAAGGGATGGAAACTTTCCTTTTCATTTCTACAACCCATTCATAAGTTACCCTTTTTAGCCTACCTATAAGGGATGGAAACACTATATTGCTGGTTATATTGAAGTCCCCCATGCATCTTTTTAGCCTACCTATAAGGGATGGAAACGATTGTTCAATTGAAACCGAAATCATCGCACAGAAACTTTTTAGCCTACCTATAAGGGATGGAAACCCGCAATAAACACATCTGGCTTCTTTTTGTGCTGTTCTTTTTAGCCTACCTATAAGGGATGGAAACGCTTGCAAAAGTGTGCCTTAAATCGTGAAATTTCAAACTTTTTAGCCTACCTATAAGGGATGGAAACCGAGCCCTTCGAATTTAATTTTCAGGTATTCAGGCCTTTTTAGCCTACCTATAAGGGATGGAAACGAATATCTTAAGCTCCAGTTCTGCCTTATATTGCTCCTTTTTAGCCTACCTATAAGGGATGGAAACCAAATCCACGCCTGACATAACTAACCAGCTTGCAAACTTTTTAGCCTACCTATAAGGGATGGAAACATATTTTGAGGTATACATTACTCCTCCTTAATGTTCTTTTTAGCCTACCTATAAGGGATGGAAACCAAAAGGAGACATTGTTGTTTGCACTTATAACGAAGGCTTTTTAGCCTACCTATAAGGGATGGAAACCTCATTTTCCTGCCGTCCTCAGGTAATGATGAGCTAAGCCTTTTTAGCCTACCTATAAGGGATGGAAACCCCCTATTTTGTCATCTGCATTACGATAAACAATCCGGCAACTTTTTAGCCTACCTATAAGGGATGGAAACTTTACTCCGAAAAGGAAAGTGCTTTAAGTGGCGTTGCTTTTTAGCCTACCTATAAGGGATGGAAACTAATCTGAATTCAAGTTCAAAGTTCTCAAATTCTACCTTTTTAGCCTACCTATAAGGGATGGAAACCACATCATTAGAGATATTGAGAATTCGGCACAGTTGGTCTTTTTAGCCTACCTATAAGGGATGGAAACAAAATGATTTATGATTTTGCGAGTGCCGAATTAACTGAAACTTTTTAGCCTACCTATAAGGGATGGAAACACAGAAATGATACACTGTTTATTAACTATTGGCACGCCTTTTTAGCCTACCTATAAGGGATGGAAACCTTGTAAAAGATGGGTTAAAAGAAAAAAAGGAAACTCTTTAGCCTGCCTATAAAGAGCAGTATATCAAAGAAATGTTAAGTAGTTTCTATTAAAGTTAAATAATACAGCCCTTTGAAATTTCTTAAACTTTCCTTTATCTTATTTTCATCTTGATCTTATGGGTAAACCCCACAAAAGTGATAAAGATTTTGAAGTGTTAAGTATCCGCTTAAATTTACTTCCATTCCCCCCACCTAAAACTCCTGATCATTGAGATGGTCCTTAAATGATTTTTTTATAAAGGGAGGTATATATGCAGGACCTTTATCAATGGTCAAAACTTTTTAGGATTTTTTTGTCAACTGGTATCGAAAATATACCATCCTATTATATTGAAGATAACCCGGATTTGTTGAAGGAAATTGTGGAATTTGAAATAGTTTCCTGGATAACTAGACATTTTCCAAGTGACTGGCAGCAGTTTGTCAGGGCAGAAGATGACATTTTTCTCTTCAGTAGAAAGTTTGTAGAGGAAATATTTGGAGAAGGTCCCGTGGAAGGGGAATGGTGCGTTATGAATGTGGAGATAAAAAGATTTGGAACTATTATCAAATTTAGAAAGTTTGAAGAGAGGAGCGAAAGTCGTAAAGTAGACAGTGTGCAGGGTAGGGGGTAAAAGGAATTCCTTTTATTTCCGCTGCATGCTTTATGATAAGAAGATTTACACTATTGGTTTATCCCATATAATTATATCAAGAATATTCTTAATTTTGCAGGACTCTTTTTAATGCTTTCGATTCCCCCGATAATCCTTGCTGCAAGGAAGATTAGAAGAAGACTCAAGGTAAAATAGAGTAACCATACCGGTTTCTTGTACAGCCATGTGGCTATGGGCATGAGAAGGAATAATACAGGGGTAGCTGGTGCGGAGCTCCGGAAGATAAGGGTGATGATTACGAATATGATGAAAACTTTAAATGTGACATCTGGTAACAGATAAAACAATAAACCCAAAGATGTGGCGACTCCCCTCCCGTGTCCCTTAAATTTCAACCATATAGGCCAATTGTGCCCGCAAATTGCAGCAATTCCCGAAAGAAAAGCTGTCTGAACGGGGATTCCCAAGCATTTAATAGAAAACAAAACCATTAAAACACCTTTAGCAAAGTCAAAAATGAAAACAAAAACTGCATATTGAACGCCCAGAACTTTATAAACATTGGAGGCTCCTATCTTCCTAAATCCTTCCTGTGTTATGTCTACTCCTTTTAATTTCCCCAGAATATATCCCATGGGAATAGACCCGAAAAGATATCCAATCACTATGGAAACGAAAACCTTCATGGCTCTCAATATAATGTTAAATTTTACTACAATCAATTATACAGCCCCCTTCCCAAAACAGCCTGTTGCAAATCCACAGAATATGAGCTTTAGAACTATTGTGGTAAAGCCTGAACAAGTTGAAACAGTTGATGTAAATCGTGATAATTAATAACACAAAGGAGGAATTGCAATGCTATTACGATTTATACTCGCGATTCTCGGAATTGCAGTCATAGGGTATTCTATATATGGGGTTAAAAACGGAAAATTACACATGAGGGGTTTCTGGGCAGATAAAACCGAGAAACCATGGCTTTTCTGGCTTATGGTCGTTATTTATCTGGGATTTGGCGGAATGCTTCTTTACTTTTCTATCTGGGGAAAATTTGGAGGTAAATGAGGACTAAGAGTATTTGCAAAATTGACATTCCACTCACCCATTTTTACAATTCCATTCAAAGGAGGAAGTTGAACTATGATTCATTACCTTGTTATGAGCATCATTTTCAGTCTTGCGCAGATCAGTCCCTCCCCCCTCTTCCGCCTGGAAGGTAAAAAACTTATCAGCGACGAAAAAATTTTAATTGAAGTTGACACCGGCGAGATATTCCTCTCTCCAGAGTTCACAATGGCCGCAGTTTATGATAAGGGGAGAGGGGAGGTTAGCATTTTTAATTCTTCAAAAGGGGAGGTTCTGAGGATCAGAGCCCTCAATCCTGTTGTTAAATTTGACGATGAGGGGAACTTCGGAATTGTGGAGCCCAATATTTTAAGATTGAGGGTCTTCACAAAGGAAGGCGATCTTATCCTAGATTATGGATACAGCGAAAATATTTTTATAAGCGAACCCTATTACACCTTTGATATAAGGGAAAAGAAGGCTGTTTTTGCCTTTAGAGAGCGGGAAGGTGTAAGCAAGTTGCTCTTCTTTGATGGTAATAATAAGATTGTGGACATTTCCCCTGGAGATGTTTATCCAAGAAAGGCCTGGATTTCTCCCAAAGGTGAGCTATGGCTTAGGTTTTACTCTGTGAAAGACAACAGGGTAACGCATGACTTTGTTGCTGTCTATTCTGCTAGCGGGAAACTGATTAAACAATTTGGAATCCCCCGCGTCATTTACACGGATTTTACCTTCCAGGGAGTAATCCTTGCCTCAAAGCATACTGTTTACTACCTTGAGAAAATGGAAATTAAGAAAAAGCAGAAATTCAAGGAGTTAATTATAAATGTGAAATCCATGGGAGAAAAAACCTATATTCTAACAGGGACTCCGGTATTTAAAGAAGGGAAATATACTTACACAGGTTTGAGGATTTACGAACTCGGGAAGCCAGAAAGTCCTGTTTTAATAAGTCAAGAGGCATCCTCTCACCCGGGTATGCTGGAGATAAACGGTGTTGGAGGACTCTATATTCCAGAGAAGGGATTATTTCTCAAGATGGAGGATTTGAAATGAGTACTCTCCTCGTCTTCTTCCTTTTGAGCTATCCCTGGCCCCTCGCTCCCCAAAATGAGCAGCATTCTGTATCTGGTACCTTTGGAGAGTACCGTTCGGGCCCTCCACCTCATTTCCACGATGGAACAGATATACCAGGGACAGGAGGAACAGCAGTATATGCTGTAGCTTCTGGTGAAGTCCTTTGGCTCCAGGAGACTGGATATTCCAGCGGGGTAAGGGTGGGGAGATTTGCATATGTACATGTTACACCAAGGGCTGATCTTTCCCTTGGAGATTATGTTAGCCAGGGAGAACTTGTTGGCTATACAAATTATGCAAACCATGTCCATTTCAAAGATGGAGGAGGAGCGTCAAGCTATGCCACAAGAAATGCCCTCCTTCCCGTGGATGGACTTGAGCCCTTTGAAGATAATTATCACACTGGGGTTCTTGGTATATGGTATTTCAGAGACAATACTTCGGATCAAATACCTTCGAATTCCTTAACCGGTATTGTGGATGTGGTGGTAAGGGCCATAGACACAACAAACCTTGGTGCAACGGGACAGAACAATGGTGTATTCAGTATTGGGTATGCACTTCTCACTGAGGACACTTCTACCCTTGTAATTCCCCCGTACATCCCCTTTATCTTTGATACCCTTCCACCCAGCTCGGCTCTCCCCTATACCTATTATGAAGACTGGTCAAATACATCCGAATATTATTATATTGTTACCAATGAATTTTCCGGTAATTCGTATATAGACTTCACTACCATTCCTCCAGGTAACTATATCCTTGCAGTGATTGCGTCAGATACAAGGAATCCAGCTGATACCTTTTATTTTCCTATCACCGTGATACCCCCGGATACTATATCACCTCAAACTCCCCATCTGACCTCTTTACTTCTTGATGCCGAGAATCACTTGGACCTCCACTGGCACCCCTCACCGGATACAGATCTAGCTGGTTACAGCATATTCTTAAAATTTGAGGATTCAAACTGGCAGAAGTGGGGAACTGCAGGGGCAACTGATAGTTCCTTTGTTACCAGTGAGCAGGCTCCCGGGGGATGGAATTTTTATATGAAAATTCTCGCATACGATGGTTTCTGGCCACCAAATGAGAGTGATACCAGTGAGATATTCGTTTTGAGGAGGATGGATGCAGCGGAAAAAGTTCTTCTAATAAATGGAGGTGCACTCTATGATAGAAAGGATCTATTCATCCCCGCACTTGATGCCATGGAAGGACTTGATGTTAGATCCGGGAATGAGAGTTTTGCTGTTTCTAATATCACAAATTACAACGCAGGCTTCACTATGCTGGGTGACTCATCGTGGCCTCAGGAATTCGATCAGGCTGTTATGAATTTTATGCAAAATGGTGGCAATTTCTTTGTCTCTGGGTCTTGTGTCCTTTCAAGCATATCTCAAACTCCGGATGGTCTTTCCCTGCTCAACGATTACTTCGGAGTTAATTATGCGGGGGATACTATTTACTGTGACACCGTGATCGGAGTCTCTGGAACACCCTTTGAAGGAATTAGTTTTGTGCTGCTGGACAGTGTAGAGGTGATGGACACGGTTTCCGCGTATCCCGCCCTCCTTTCCACTTCAGGTGAAATTATAGGTGCTTTTACTGATAGCTCGGTAATTTTTTCCTTCAAACTAGCTGCTCTTTCCGATTCCCTGATAACCCTTCTTCTCAATGCTGCTAGAAATGCCATGCAACTTACCAGTGTGGAAGAATCTCCAGAAAGAGATATTCCTCTCAAAAGGATTTATTCCCAAAGGCGCTGGCTTAATTATTACAGTAAATACGGTGGTGAGGTAAAAATTATGTTATTTGATGCAGCAGGAAGGCGAAGACTTGAACGATTATACTATGCAGAGAAGGGATGGAACAGGTTTGGAATAGAAGGCCTATCCCCAGGGATTTACTTTGTAATTGTGGATGAAGGAAGGGAAAAATTATTTACTAAAATGGTTATATTTAAATAGTACTTGATTTTATTGAACTAACCCGTATTATTTTAATACAATCCTTGAGAAGGACCTTCTGGTTTTTCCCGAGAGATTGTACAAAAGGAGGGGGTGCATAATGAATTGTAATCCCAGCTATAAGCATATCCGTTCATACGTTATTATACTTCTACTGGGGGTTTTACTGGGGATATCCGGTGCTACAACCTTTGTGGTGACAAATACCAATGATTCAGGAACCGGGAGCTTGAGAGATGCAATAACTCTGGCCAATAGTAATACCGGACAGGATACCATTATTTTCAATATTCCAGGCACAGGACCCCATACTATTTTCCCTCTTTCCCAGCTACCTCAACTTCTTGATACTGCCGGGGTTATTATAGATGGACTCAGTCAAACTGGTGCATCCACAGGTGCCAGTCCACCCTCCACAGCAATACTTATGATAGAGATTAATGGTGCAAATGCAGGGGCCTCACATGGTATTTGGATTGTGTCTCCCCATAATATAGTTCAGGGACTCGTTATCAATAATTTCGAACAGGATGGAATACGTATCCAGGGGGTAGAAACGGGTACTTATCTGAATTATATATACTGCAATTTCATCGGTACAGATGTGAATGGAACTACTGGAATGGGTAATGGTACGAATCAGGCCATGTACTGGGCAGGAGTAAATATAGTGGTAACACCATCCCTCGTTGGATTTGCCTTTGACAATACTGTGGACGCCAACCTCATATCAGCTAACTATGCCGAGGGTGTTGGCATCTCAAGTTGTCCTCCAGGTGATGTCTGGGGAAATACGGTTATTCAGAACTACATTGGTACTGATATAAGTGGAATTCTGGATCTAGGAAATGTACATGATGGAGTTTATATTGGTGAAGGAGCACATGATAACGTGGTGGACGGTAACATCATTTCCGGGAACGATTTCGAAGGGGTTTGCATTGTAGGATATGCAGACCTCGGTATTCACACTTACGCCAATACAATTTCCAATAATATTATCGGTTTAACTGTGACTCTTTCTCCCCTTGGAAACACCATGGACGGTGTCAGTATTGGCCAGTACGGTAATGTTTACCAGGGAGGTTATGCACCTAACAATATCATAGCTACAAATACGATAGCTTATAATGGGGGAAATGGTATCACTGTCTGGGAGCATTATGCCAACAACAATAACGCAGATGGGAACCAGTTTACCCGGAATTCAATTTATAGCAATATACTTCTTGGAATAGACCTCGGGGACGATGGAGTCACCGTGAATGATGCAGGAGACCTTGATAGTGGTGCAAATGAGGAAGTTAATTTCCCTGTAATTCTTTCAGCTAATAACGATACTTCCGGAACTCATGTATCAGGAACTGTGGATATTGATACAGACCCTTCCCAGGCAACTGTGGAAATTTTTAAGGTTTTATCTGATCCATCAGGATATGGAGAGGGAATTCTCTATCTGGGTTCTACAGCCCCAGATTCCAATGGTCTATGGAATACAACAGTTTCAGGACTTACTCCAGGAGATTCTGTGACAGCGACCGTGATAGATCGGAACCTCAATACATCAGAATTCTCTCTAAATGTTCAAGTAGCAGGTGTTGGGGTCGATGAATCAGTAATGCGAGATTTACGGGGTAAAGTGGTGAAGTGCTATCCCAATCCTTTCAAAACCTCAGTCTGCATTGAATTCGTACTGGAAGAGGATATAATCCTCAAATTGGCGATTTATGATGCTACAGGTAAACTTATAAAGATGTTGGCCAGGGGAGTATTCAAGCAGGGTAATTATAAAATATACTGGAATGGTTTAGATGAGATGGAAAGAAAGGTTTCTCCAGGTGTGTATTTCTATCGTATTGAAACGAAGAGAGGGAGTATCTCAGGGAAACTGATATTTGCCAGATAATAAATAGGGGTGTTTCTCAGGCAGTTTTTTCTATGAGGGATTCTTTCCATGTTCCCTTTCTGTACCACAGGTAGGAAATCAAAGCTCCCATAACATTGCTGATGGACATACCTATCCAGATTCCCCTGCTCCCCATTATTCTACTCAATAGAAATGCAAGAGGAACTCTGAGTATCCAGAGCCTAACCAAACCGAGTACCATACTCTCCCTTGTTTTACCTGCAGTTCTCAGAACCTGCGTATAGATTGCAAAGATGCCAAAGAACGGCATGGAAACAAGAAAATAGGTATAAAAAAGGCTTCCCTCACTTATTACAAGGGGGTCCTTAATAAATAGGCCATAAATGTTGTTTCTTAAGAAAAATATAACTATTGCAGGGATGGAAATGAAGGTCACATTAATTAAAAGTGACTTCTCCACAATTTTTTCACTTCTCTTGAAATCTCCGGCGCCGATATTCTGACCAACCATGGTAGCCATGGCCTGGCTAATACCATCTGATACTGTAAATACGATGCCGATTATTCTTTCACCTATTCCATAAGCAGCAAGAGCCACACTACTGAACCTGGATACTATTCCCATGAGGACAACAAAGCCGAAGGCATTGAGAGATTGTCCCACACTTGCAGGCAATCCCACAGTAAAATATTTTTTAAACAGATACCAGTCAGGTTTAAAATCAGAAAGAGCGAATTTCATTCCCACCTTACCAGTGAAAATCAGCCGAAATCCTAAGAGTGTTGCCACTGTATTCGAAAATATTGTTGCAATGGCTGCACCCAGAACACCCATTCTGGGGAAAGGTCCAAGACCAAGAATCAGGATTGGATCCAAGATCATGTTGAGAATTATACCCACACTGTTTATTTTGGTGGGGGTGGTAGTGTCGCCAAGGGCTCTCAGGGAAAACGAAAAGGCAAATCCTCCAAAAGAGAACGGAATTCCGGCGAACATCACCCGTAGGTAAATCAGTGCCCCTTTATATGTGTCCTTTGGTGTTCCCATTAATTTTAAAATGTATGGAGCAAAGATAATTGTAAGAATTGCAAAGATAACAGAGAATATAAAAAGCATGGTGTAGAGGTTACCTATATTTCTCTTAACTTCATCCCATTTCCCGGCACCTGCATACTG
>Ga0209834_10002134_pt1 | contig 10642 bp, 9 predicted proteins | sample Mar14236cmmetaG_FD_184134 | JGI IMG/M metagenome (GOLD analysis project Ga0209834, IMG submission 184134) | Marine hydrothermal vent microbial communities from Guaymas Basin, Gulf of California to study Microbial Dark Matter (Phase II) - Marker... ...
GTATCAGTGCCCCAATTCCCCAGATGGCCAGTGTAATGGATATCTCCGGGAAGGTGGCCGAGTACTCTACAATCCTGTGAAATGGATTTGGTATGAATCCACCGATTACAAGTGCCACACCCTTATCGATCCAGCAGGCCAGAAATACGGACGCACAGGCAAAGGCCAGTATCCCGTGGTGCCTGCGGGCGGCAGGAACGAGCAACAAAATCACTCCGATAAAGGCAAAGGGAGCCGCTGTCCACATCCAGGCAACAATCTTGCCATGACCGTGCAGACCAACAAACAGGTATTGAAGCGGATGCATATGCCCTGGGATATTGCTGTAAAAGGCTGTGAATATCTCCATGCCCACCAGAAACAGGTTTATGATCATGGCATAACATATAGTCTTGGCTACTGTCTGCAAGGCATCTCTTCCCGGATCGAACTTGCTGACCCTGCTTATTATAAGGAGCACCAGTACCAGCAATGCCGGACCGGATGCAAAGGCCGATGCAAGAAATCTGGGAGCCATTACGGCTGTAAGCCACAAATGCCTTCCAGGAAGACCGGCGTACAGAAACGCCGTCACTGTATGAATGCTGACCGCCCAAGGTATGGAAAGATAAATAAACGGCTTTACCCACCCCGGATGCGGCCTATGTGCCGCGTCGGCCAACAGACAATTATACCCGACAATTATATTGATACAAAGATACCCGACCAGCACGATCATGTCGTAGAAAAGTATGGAGTTGGGCGTGGGATGGAGCAACACATTGAGCATCCTCTGTGGCTGTCCTACATCCACCACTATAAAGAGCATACACATGGTTACTGCTGCAATGGCCAGGAACTCACCAAAGACTACCAGCTTTCCATATTTCTTATAGTTGTGAAGATAGAGCGGTATGACTATCATCACAGCGGATGCAGCCACTCCGACCAGGTATGTGAACTGGGCAATATAGACACCCCAGGAAATGTCCCTGCCCATTCCTGTAATTCCCAAACCTTTATGGAGCTGGTAGAACCAACACCCCATGCCGACACCAATGATGCCCAGCAGAAAAACTAACCACATATAGTATCTAGGTTCACCCTTTAAAGCCTTTTCTATCATGGCATCATCCTCACACTAAATAAAAGACTGACGGCTTTGTGCCGAGCTCTAACTTACGCCTCATGGAACTTCGCTTGCGCAGGATCTGCCTCACATTGGAATCAGGGTCTGCCAGGTTCCCAAAGGCTAGGGCCTGTGGTGCAGCCTCAACGCATGCAGGCATCTGGTTCTTCGCAAGCCTTTCCACACAAAAATTGCATTTTTCCACCACTCCCCTCATCCGGGTGGGGAATTCCATATTGTATTCCTTCTCATTAAGCGCATCCCTGGGATCAAACCAGTTGAAACTGCGGGAGCCATACGGACATGCAGCCATGCAGAAACGACACCCGATACATCGGTGATAGTCCATGGCTACGACCCCATCAGGCCTCCTGAATGTGGCCTTGGTTGGACATACTCTTACACAGGGCGGCTCATCACAATGGTTGCACAGACACAGGAACGGGAGTTCCTTCACGTGATCGTCCATATACGCGTTTTCATTCCCTGCAAAGGTATGCTCATAGTCATCCTGCCACAGCCACTTCACCTGGTTCTTTGAATTCCCAAAATCAGGTATGTTGTGTGTAGAGTGGCATGCCTTTATACACTTATCAACAACCCCAGGCTCTGAGCACTTCTCTACATCAATAACCATTCCCCAGCGTATTTCCGGCTTTTGCGGCTTCTCTTGGGTATGTGCCCCATGGCCGTGCTCTGCAGCATCAAGCACGCCAGGGCGGAGAAGTTCAAACGCACCCTTGCCCCCCAGGCCAAATAAGGTAGAAAGCCCGGCTATCTTTATGAATTCTCTTCTATCCATGCTCATAACTCGTTCCCTTTTGGCTGCTCTATTGGCGCAATATGACAATCCCAGCAGTAAGGGGAAACTCCTGCATAGTTATGACACTTATCGCAGAAGTCCTTCTTGTTGGAATGACATTTCATACACGTATTCTGAAGGCTGATATGGTACTTCTTCCCTTCCTGATTGATATACTCCCTGTTGCCTTCCCTGAGGGCCTGATCACGCAGATGATTTAGGAGCTGCATATGAGTGGTCCGCATGAAATGCTTGTCCTCAACGCATTTCCTTTCGGCCTCGGCCATTTTTTTGATTTCCGGCGTGTCGATCTTCGGCTCAGGTATAGGAGCGGCCTTCCCCGCATTCATCCAGAATGCGAAAGTAAACAGGCCCAAAAAGATAGCAAGCCCTACTAAGATCTTCCAAGCGTCATACATCCTCTTGTTCCTCCTTACCCGGGATCTCTTCCTCGCGTAGTACTATTGTCTCTTCCCAGAACACTGACTATGGTTCCGGTTCCCACGTTGCGATCTCAAACCCACGTATATTATGTGTCCTAGGACCTTCCCCTTCCATGATCAGGGCATTGGCCACCAGCTCGGTAATTCCGCAAACCCCGACATCCGGGTTCCAATATTGGGCCGCTGGGGGCAGAGCCGCCCTGTCAATGGCACAGATGCAGGCAAGCATGTTCACACCATATTTGTCCGCGACGTACCTGAGGGCATTCTGCCTTGGAAAGCCGCCCCTCAGCCGAAGCTCCATATTCTCCGAGGCATTCAGACCGGACCCGCTCCCACAGCAGTAAGTCTGCTCCCTGATGGTATTCTCAGGCATTTCATAGAAGTGGTTGCAGACATTCTTGATGACGTAGCGAGGCTCTTCAAGCAATCCCAAGCCCCTGGCAGGATTGCAGGAGTCGTGGTACGTAACCCTGAGCTGATCATTACGGCTCGGGTCCAGCTTGAGCTTGTTGTTTTTGATCAGGTCGGCCGTAAACTCCATGATATGAACCATCTTATGGGCCTTGGCGTTCTCGAACTTTGTCCCTGTTATGGGTGACACCGGCTCCTCAAGAAAGTCTATGGGACCGTGCCATGTAGTCATATACTGGTTCAGGACCCGCCACATATGGCCGCACTCACCGCCCAAAATCCACTTGACCCCTAAGCGTTTGGCCTCAGCGTATATCTTGCCGTTCATACGTTTTGCCATTTCATTAGCGGTAAAGTAACCAAAATCCCCACCCTCGGACGCATAAGTACTCCATGTGTAATCAAGGCCGAGAAATTCAAAGAGCATCAAATAACCCGCAAGCGTGAATATACCTGGATCGGCAAATACATCACCTGATGGGCAGACAAAGAGGATCTCCGCACCTTTTCTATTGAAGGTAGGCTCGAAAGTAATACCCACATTATCTTCAATATCCATAAGCATGACATCGATACACTCTTTATATGCCTGGGGCTGGAGGCCGAGGTGATTCCCGGTATGGATACATTTTGAGACCGACTCCTGTATCCAGGCAATATTCATACCAAGCTCGTTCATGATCTCCCTGCCCATAATGGTGATTTCCGCAGTATCTATCCCATAAGGGCAAAAGACCGAGCATCGACGGCATTCACTGCACTGAAACATATAATACCAGAGCTGCTTTAATGCCTTTTTCGTGAGCTTTCTTGCGCCTGCAAGGCGCCCCAGTATCTTACCTGTTGTAGTAAACTCGCCCCTGTATATCGACCTCAATAACTCTGCCCGCATAACAGGCATATTCATTGGATCGCCGCTGCCGAGGAAATAATGGCACTTATCCGCACACGCACCGCACCTGACACAAATATCCATATATATCTTAAACGTACGATACTTACCGAGCATGTCCCTCATTTTATTGAGAAACCGCTCCTTCCAGTCATCAGGGAGTTCCCAGTCCTCGTCTTCGACTACCCAGTACTTTCCCCAGTCGCTTCGATCGTTCATCCCGACATTTTCCAACACAACCGGTCTAGCTGGATAGCAATAAATACCTTTCTTGATATCAACAGGACGATCCATCCAGTTGCCACGAGGCGGTTTATAATCAATATTCAGCGACTCATAGTATTCAGGATTCTTCGCCATTTTTTATTCCCTCTCCACTGGTATTCCGGCATCTTTCATTTTTTCTCTGAACTCATTTTCATAATCTTCATAGGGATGGATCTTGACAGGATATTCCCAGGGATTGACATGCATCTTGGCACGGTTGGTGTTTGCCAAATTTCTTCCCGGGCTGAGGAACACGCCCCCGGCATGCATCAGTTTACTGAATGGGAAATACGCAAACAGAGTGCTGATAAGCGCCACATGAACAAAGAATATCGCGCCGATTCCCTCCGGCATTACCGGATGCAAAGTCGCCAGACCCATGGTGAGCTCCTTCACGCTCACGATATCCACCCTGATGAAGAACCGCATAAGCACGCCGGAAATACCTATACCCAGGATCAACAACAGAGGAAAGTAGTCGTTAGCCAAGGATATGTACCGCATTTTCGGTACTATGAGACGCCTTACCAGGAGATAGCTCACGGCACCTATAAGTAATAGGTCAGTGAGGTAAAGCGTCGGCGCACCTATCTGAAACATACCGTCCACCAGATCAAGCCCATTTATTAAAAACGGCACAGGCTCAAGGAAGAGCCTCAGATGCCTCACGGCGATAATAAGAAAAGAATAGTGAAATGCCAATGCACCAAGCCAAATCCATTTTGAACCACCGTAGACGATATTGCCGCTTGCCATCTCCGCCTTTGTATGCCTGAACAGCGAACGGAAAGCAAATACTTCAAGAATCATACGGCCTATCACCCCGAGTGTGCTGCTAGGGCATTCGATCTTATTCTGTTTTATCCAGGGCAATGTCTTTTGCTGCCCACACGTAGTAGGTATACGATAAGGAACAGGTGACCGCCCCCAGTCAACGACTCGATAAATAAACCCTACAAGGAATATGACAAACGCCGCATAGGGTACAAAAATCCCAAAGACAGGCTGCAGGGCTGACACTTCCCCCCCGACCAAAGCAATCACTACGATTGCCAGAACTACACCAAGAGATACACCTAACGATACTTTTACACCCATTACCGTTACCTCACTTCTCCTAGACCGCAACTACTACAGCAGTCTTTAGTTCCTTTACCCTGCCCCTGCTCTTGTCGAACCATATAAGAGAGGCACCTTGCCTCTCCCTCTACAAAAAATGGTCTTTTCTTAAATTCATCCAATTTGATTTCCCAGATCTTCTCCCGACACTTCATGTATACGTCAAAGGCGAGGAGAACACAATAGTCGATCCTTGACTCCAATTCCAACAAGTCTTCAAAAAAACCATGTGTATCTATATCTTTTTTCGTCTCATCCCTGATGATTTTCTTAAGCAGAAAAACAACAGCAACAGCCCCTGAAGGCGGAAAAGCCTGGACCGCCCTGATTCTGACTATCTTGTCGAGAAGAGAAAACATGTTCTGCTGATTATTTCCATTAAGAAGCTCATCAAATAGAGGCCCCACTGCTTCAGAAATCTCGGCGCCTACGGGATTGGCAAACTTATTTTTTTGATGCCTGAAAAACTCTACGGTCTCAGAAGGATAAGATTCATGGATACTATTAATCCACTTATCTACAATAAGGTCTCTTTTTTTTGCCAGGAGTTTTTCTAAATTCATATTCATACTATTCTTTAAGGCTTCAGGCATAAATTATTTTTTACCCTGCTGGCATGATATTAAACATTCATCAATTAATCCTGCGACAAGGACCAGCTTTTATGACCTTTTTTTCTTCTAAATCATCCATAACTCCCCATAATTTTCTGAATGACAATTCATAATGAACATCTCTTTATACAAAATGTGATTCCATGTCAAGACCAACTATGGATGAAACTGGATTTGAATACAATATTATGTTATTCCATCTGCCCAAAACGGTTTCAGGAAATGAAAATATTACTTATATATCCATACTGCCTTGAAGACAGACTTCAGGACTACGATGTAAGGGCCGTGCCCATAGGCGTTTATTATATAGGCGCTGTGCTAAAAGAAAATCACCATAATGTCGAAATATTGAATTGGCACAATATTAATAAAACGCCTGAAAGAATCAAGGAAATTCTGAAAGAAAAAAGGCCGGATATCATAGGTTTTTCCATCTTACATGCGAACCGCTGGGGCGGCATAGAGGTTGCCCAAATTGCCAAGCAGCTTAATCCAGAGGTCAAGATCGTATTTGGCGGGGTTGGAGCTACCTTTCTGTGGAAACATTTCCTGACCCATTTCCCGGAAATAGATTTCATAGTTATGAGAGAAGGAGAATACACCTTTTTAAATCTGGTAAAATGTATAGAAAAGGCAGATTATGAACATATTGAGGACATTAAGGGAACCTGTTTCAGGAAAGAAGGCAAGATACTAAAGACTGAAGATGCCACATTTATTCAAGATATTGATGAGCTACCAAATCCGGCTAAATATTTCAAATATCAGCATGTAATCTCGTCTCGAGGTTGTCCATGGAATTGTACGTTTTGCGGATCACCTCGCTTTTGGAAACGTAAAGTAAGATTTCACTCTCCGGAATACTTTGTGGAGCAACTGGAACTGCTCTACAAAAAAGGAATAAATTTTTTTTATGTCTCAGATGATACATTTACGCTCAAAGGGGACCGGGTGATTGAGATATGTAAAAAAATCCTGGAAAGGGACCTTAATATCACCTGGTTTGCTATCTCGCGAGCAAACTGTGTGAATGAAGAAATATTATATTGGATGAGGAAGGCCGGCTGCATTCAAATCAGCTACGGCGTGGAAAGTGGTTCCGAAAAGATCAGGAATTGCCTGAATAAAAATATTAAGACCCATGATATTAAAAGGGCCTTTGAGATGACTACTAAATGCGGGATCCTTGCACGCGCCTATTTCATCTATGGCTCCCCTGGAGAGAGCTGGGCAACCATTCAAAAAACCATAGATCTGATGAATAAAATCAAGCCAATGAGTACTATTTTTTATATCCTTGACCTGTTTCCAGGCACAGCGCTTTACTCGGATTTCAAGAAAAAATTCAAGGTCTCGGACAATATATGGCTACAGCAAATAGAAGATATCATGTATTTTGAAACTGATCCCCGTCTGTCCAAGGATACGATATTGGCCTTCGGCGAGAAACTGAGGAGTGAATACTATGGAAATCTTCACCGTTATGTTGATTCCATTGAACTTATAGATAAAAAAGACCTCTACGAACTGCATTCAGATTTTTGCTCAAGACTGGGGATGACTTTCAGCCACGGGGACTATGCCAGGATCGACGCCGTCAAGGAAAAAGATAAGACCGCTGAAAAGCTGTTCAAAAGGGCATTGGGTTATTACCCTGACCATCGGGCTTATCTGGGACTGGGCATCATCAAACAGAAAAACAGGGCCTTTGATGAATCTATCAGGATTTTATCAGAAGGTATTAAATGTTTTCCGGGCAGTGAGCCGTTGAATACGTGCCTGGGAATCAGCTATATGAACTTAGGGCAATATAGCAAGGCGCTTTCATGTCTTCTGAAATTCCAGGACTCAAGAGAAACGGTTCCCTATATTGCAAGCTGTTACAAGGCATTGGGTGATTTTGAAAAAGAATCCACCTTCCTTAAAAAACTCCATAATATTGAGTTACTGTAGTCACATGTTCCAAAAAAACTTCCCCAGACTAGTCATCGCGGGCCTTAAGGGCGGAGCAGGAAAAACTGTTGCCGCTTTAGGACTGGTTCGGGCCTGGCAAAAACAGGGCCTTCAAGTAGTTCCTTTTAAAAAGGGCCCTGATTATATTGATGCCGGCTGGCTCTCTCAGGCAGCCAAAAGGCCCTGCTACAACCTGGACCCTTTCCTTATGTCCAAGGAAATCATCCGCAAGTCCTTTGCCTTCAGGGCAAAAGACGCTGATATCAGCGTAATAGAAGGTAATCGTGGTCTCTTTGACGGCGTAGATGAGTCCGGTTCAAGTAGCACGGCAGAACTTGCCAAGGGGATAGATGCCCCTGTTGTCTTGGTTTTGGACTGCACCAAGATGACAAGGACAGCCGCGGCCCTTGTCCTGGGCTGTCAGAGGCTTGATCCGGAACTTCATATTGATGGAGTGATACTCAACCATGTAGCCGGATTGCGCCATGAAACAATTGTCAGGCAATCTGTGGAAAAATACACAGGTATTTCCGTACTCGGTGCCCTGCCAAGGATGAAGGGTGATCCCATCCCTATGCGCCATCTTGGTGTAACTCCGTGGGAAGAACATCCGGAGGCCGCCAAGGCCCTGGACCGGCTTGGCCGTATGATGACAGAGTCAGTAGATATCCATGCATTAGCAAAGATCGCTGATCAGAGTAAGGAATGGAAATTTGGCAGTATGGATGCCGTGGAATTATTCCCTGGTGCAGAAGCGATCCCTTCGTCACAAACGCCTCTTGTAGGAGTGCTCCGGGATGGGGCCTTCCAATTCTATTACCCTGAAAACTTTGAAGCCCTAGAGAAAGCCGGGGCAAAACTCATATTCCTGGATTCCCTTCAAGGTGATGGGTTGCCGGAACTCGATGCATTATATGTAGGAGGGGGGTTCCCTGAAACACAGGCTGCCCGCCTCTCAGCTAATGAAGCCATGAGAAAAGACCTCTATCAGGCTATACATCGCGGACTTCCTGTCTATGCAGAGTGCGGAGGCCTAATGTATCTGGGCAGGCAACTTGTCTGGCAAGGACGAACCTATCCCATGGCAGGGGCCATCGGCTGGGATTTTGTTGTCGGTGAAAAGCCGGTCGGCCATGGCTACAGCGCCATAGAAGTTGTCTCCCAAAATCCCTTCTATAATGTAGGGACAATATTGCGGGGCCATGAATTTCATTACTCCAGACCGGTCCTGGTGGACAAAGAAAATTCAGGAAAACTAAGCTGCCGTGTAGTAAGGGGGCATGGCTTTGACGGACAACTTGGAGGAATAGTGTTTAAAAATATCTTTGGGACCTATACCCATATTCACGCCCTTGAGCGCCCTGAATGGGCCACCCGCCTGGTTAAAATCGCTGTCGAATATCGCCGCACAAAATCACATGAAACATGTCAAAATCTAACAAAAATTATTTTAAGCAATATTTTATAAACAGGGTTGACAAAAAGATCGCCCATCGTCTATATGAACAACCAAGTAATTAAATGCCAAGATATGTGGGCTTACTGATTATTATTAAAAGGAGGAAGTTATGTTTGAAATCACCATTGATTATGATAAGTGCCAGGGCGACGAGGAGTGTGTGGGCAACTGTCCATCTGAAGTGTATGACTGGGACGAAGAGAACACGAGGCCGATAATCGCCAGGCCAGAGGACTGTTTGGGCTGTGAGACATGCGTGGAGGTCTGTGAAGTGGGCGCCATCACTGTTGAGGAAGTCTAGAGCAATCTGAACATCAAATTTTATTAGACGAAAAAGGGATAGTGAATGGCTATCCCTTTTTTTGGATAGTGATTGGGCAAGCACGGGGGCTTACCCCTACATATTGCTTTTCCCTTTGGCAAGGACAAGACGCGATGCCTCTGCATCCTTCGTGATCTGTCCGGCCAGTTCCTTTGGCCCGGCGAATTTCTTTTCATCCCTCAATCGCTGAATAAAATCCAATTTAATCGGGTGGCCGTAGATATCTTTTTCAAAATCAAATATATGGACCTCAGCCCCCAGATCCTGTCCGCCGAATGTTGGATTGTACCCGATATTCATTACCCCTCCATAGCACTGGTCTTGATAGATAACCTGAACTACGTAGACCCCCGGTTTGGGGCATAAGTCCTCCTTGTCAATGCGCAGGTTTGCTGTGGGAAAGCCTACGACCGGACCGCCTCGACGTATTCCTTCCTGTACGATTCCATGAATCTGGTAATACCTTCCAAGGAGGAGCCGGACCTTTTTCATCTCGCCCAGAGTCACGTATTCCCTGACATTAGTGCTGCTGACTACCATGCCTTCCACAGAAACAGGAGAAATAACATGTACCCTAAATCCAAGCTTGGATCCCATGGCCTGGAGTAAAGATATATTTCCCTTCCGGCCCTTTCCAAAGGCATAATCATAACCCACGACCAGGTCCTCCACCCCTATAGTCTGGTGAAGTATTTTATTGACAAAATCGTGGGCGGACGTGCCTGCAAGCTCTTTGGTAAAGGATAGGCGAATCAGGTGTTCAATTCCGGCCTCAGCTATCAGCTCCACCTTATGGTCCATGGTTGAAATAAGTTTTGGTGGATTTTGAGGCCTTAAGACCTTCATGGGATGAGGCTCAAAGGTAAGGGCTACCGTGTCCCCGTTTCTTGGCCCTGCAAGCTCCACTACCCGGCGGAAAAGGGCCTGATGCCCCAGATGTACTCCGTCAAAGTTACCTATGGTCAGTGCAGGCCGATGAAATGGTTTTTTTATTTCATGCAGGCCTTTGTAAACCTTCATTTCAAATCTTCTTCCGTTTGTGATTACAACCCTTGCTCCAGACATTAATTTACTGTAATCGTTCATGGGGTTACAATGCCCGTTTTACCGCAACCCACCGAACTCTAAGCGTTTACAGGGTGCTGCAGATGCGAGGCGGAGGGTACGCAGACGTACTCCCTGTACTTCAAGTGCCCGACAATAAAGCAGATGCGGTGCCCTGTGAACGCTTACAATTTACTATTTG
>Ga0209834_10002137_pt1 | contig 10638 bp, 7 predicted proteins | sample Mar14236cmmetaG_FD_184134 | JGI IMG/M metagenome (GOLD analysis project Ga0209834, IMG submission 184134) | Marine hydrothermal vent microbial communities from Guaymas Basin, Gulf of California to study Microbial Dark Matter (Phase II) - Marker... ...
CGTTTTCATTTTGTTGCCGTTTAGCTTCGCTGTATTCCGCGTTTTCGCTTAAATCTCCTTGCTCCTTGGCTTCTTTAATGGCCTCCGCTATTTCTTTTCTCAATCTTGTCTTGCGATCATTAAGCTCCCGCTTAATTTTTTCCAGTCCTTTTTTAGTAATTAGCTGTCCCATTTTATTGCGCCTAAAAAATTAAAAAACACTGCTTGAAATGATAACAGAATAATTTTTTCTGTCAATTTTTCGCGTCCTTGAAATACCACTCGTAAATCTTCTTAGTAATCGGCACGGCGTTATATTCGTTTTTCGTTTGCCCCTCCACTAAAACCGCCATGGCTATTTTTGGATTTTTATAAGGAGCGTATGAAACAAACCAGCCATGAGTTTTATCTTCTGTCCCGAACTGGGCTGTCCCCGTTTTGCCCGCTACCGCTACGGGAAGATCGTTTAGAATCGCGGCTGTCCCTTCCGTAACAGTCATTCTCATGCCCTCTTGGACTATTTTTATGACACTATCGGAAACTATCTTTTCTCTTATGGCTTTGGCGCCGCGGTTGATTGATTCGCCATCACTTTTTTTAATTTGAGAAACTATCCTGGGCTGATATAAAGTTCCGCCGTTGGCAATCGCCGCGGCGCAGTTTGCGATTTGCAGAGGAGTGGCCGTTATAAATCCTTGCCCAATGGCCGCGTGATAACTATCGCCCACATACCATTTTTCGCCTATCACATCTTTTTTCCATTTCTCGTCCGGAATTAATCCCTCGGCTTCTCCGGGAATATCAATTCCGCTAAAATTTCCCAGACCGAATAAATTGTCATACTTTTTCATCCGGTTCATTCCCAATCCTTCTATGCCGCCGTATCCCCCGCCCACGGAATAAAAGAAAACATCGCTGGAAACCGCTATGGCTTTTTTCACATCGGTAAATCCGTGCGCTTTCCAATCCCCGAAAAAATAATTTCCCACTCTGATTCCTCCCCGGCTTTCAATTTGAGTGTTTTCATTGATTACTTTTTCAGAAAGCGCCGCAGCGGCTATCAGCGGCTTTATGGTTGATCCCGGAGGGTATTCGCCGCTTATAGCCCGATTAAAAAGCGGTTGGGACGGATCATTTATCAGTTTCTGATAATCATTGGGAGATATGCCTCCCGCGAACAAATTATTGTCAAAGCTCGGGAGGCTGACTAAAGCTAATACCCCGCCGTTTCTTGGGTCAATGGCCACAGCCGCCGCTTTTTTAATTTCTTCCTCTTTTAATACTCCGCTTAACGCGTCAAAAATTTTCTTTTGCAAGCCGGAGTCAATATTTAAAATCAAATCGCTTCCCAATTGGGGCTCAATAATTCCCAATTCTTTTTTGACATTGCCTAGCGAATCTACTTCCACTTTGAAAGCGCCATGTTCGCCTCGCAGATATTTTTCATAAGATTTTTCCAGTCCCAATTTTCCAATGCAATCCGTCAATAAATAATCCGGATTTTCTTCCAACTCTTCTTTTTTTATTTTTCCCTCATAACCCAAAATATGGGAAAATATCAGTCCGTCGTTATAACTGCGGATAGCCGTTTTTTCAATTTTTATTCCTTGCAGTTCCTTTTCTTTTTCTAAAATAACCAGCGCTTCTTCTTGCGATATATTTTCTTTTAAAAGGATCGGACTTATAGAATAAGGATCTAATTTTTCCATGGTTCCCCATATTTCTCCCTCGTTTGCTTTGAGAATTTCCGCCAGTTTTCCGGCAATATCCTTTCTTTCTAAAGTTTTCTTGGGAAGATCAGCGGGAATCGCAATTAAATTAATGCCGGGAATGTTATGGGTCAGCGTTTGCCCAAAGCGGTCATAAATTTTTCCTCGCGGAGCTTTTATGGCAATATGCCTTATGCTGTTGCCTTGCGCGATTTCCGAATAATACCGGCCTTTCACTATATTTAAATAAACCGTTTTTCCCGCTAAAATTATTAAAGAAAAAACAACTATCCACCAAAAAACATTAAGCCATTTTTTATTAAAAGGAATTTCCATTTTAGCGGCTCCTTGCTCCGTAATCGTCAAGACCGAATCTTCTATTTCTATCCCCTTGGGATTTTCTTTTATTTTAAAATATTTATTTTTCATAATTTTCCCGGTTTTGGCTGGGAGCTAAAAAATCCAAACGGTTTTCAACTTTTTTTAAGAAAGCGTAAAGCAAATAAAGAAATGCAGTTCCGATAATAATTTGGGTTGCAATATTTTTTATTAAAAATAGCCCTTGCTCTTTTGAAGCTACCCCTCTTAATTCCGCAAAAAAGATATTGAAAAAAACATCAAGAATAATTGCCGAGGCTGCGATAAAAAACATCGCTATAATTTCTCCCGCGCGATTTTCTATCGGAAAACGGTTTGATAAAAAGCCGATAGCGCAGGAAGCCAATACCAATAAGATAACATTTTTACCCAGCGGATCAAAAAAAGCCAGATCCGCAATAATGCCTGCGGTTATCGCCCATGGCCAGATTTTTTCAAATCCGGCAACAATCGTCCATGCAATTATGATTAATAAAATAATATTGGGAGTTTTTCCGGGCGGGAGTATGATCGTTAAAACGGAAGTTTGAACTAAAACTCCCGCCAAAATTAACACCAGCCGCGTTATTTTTATTTCCATATTGCGCCAAGACATATCAGCTTTGCTAAATTTCGCGCTTTACATTTTTTATTACGAATACGATATTCAGCTTAGAGAAATCTAATACGGGTGAAACGACAGCTTGCCGAAAAAGATGATCCGGAGACAGGTTTATTTCACTGACAGTGCCCAGCAAAAGTCCTCGCGGAATATCGCTGCCTATTCCTGAAGTAATTACCTCGTCCCCAATATTAATAGAATCCGTTTGTAAAACCATATCCATTATCATTTTCAGGCCATAATTTCCTTTAATAATTCCCTTGGCTCCGGTAGCGCTGACTACGGAATTAATTGAACTTTGGGAACTGGTGGTTAAAATAACTTGGGAACTTTCAGAAAAAACTTCTTCAACCTTTCCCACCATAACGCTGTCAGATATAATTACTGGCATCCCGATCTTGATTCCATGTTTCCTCCCCTTATCAATTTTAATCCAATTTCCCTGACCGCGCGAATCATAGCTTATAATTTGAGCTGGTTCTAATTCAAATTTGCCGCGAGGAAGCATTTTTAATTCATTTCTAAGCATTTCATTTTCCTTTTTCATATCGCAAAGCATTGCGTTTTTCGAAAGAAGCTCCAGATTTTCTTTATGTAATTTTCCGTTTTCCTGTTTTAATTCGCCAATGGAAGAAATTATGCCATATATATCGGAAACTTTCCACGATAGAAAACAAAAAGTTTTTTCAATAGGATAAACGGCCTTAAATAGAATCTCTCGAAAAGGATTGAAAAAATTATAAGGATTAAAAAAAACCAACAGCCCAAAAACCGCTATCGTAATCGCTGCCTTAAATAGTCGTTTGCGAAAATTTTTTTTAAGCATAACGAAAATTATAAAACTAACTTAAATTACAAAACTCTTTATTATGTCATTCCCGCGCAGGCGGGAATCCAGAGTAATTTTTGAAGCTGGCGATTTTATCCTGGATTCCCGCCTGCGCGGGAATGACACATGGAAGTAAGAATGATAAAAAAATGATATGTTTCGCAATTCAAAAAAATTATTTAAGCGGTTCTTCATACTGATTTTCCACCAAAACATCTTTCAGTTTTTCCAAATCATTTAAAACAATCCCCGCCCCCCTAACTACCGCCGTTAGCGGATCTTCCATCATTCTCACCGGTATCCCCGTTTGATTAGCTATCAATTTATCCAATCCTTTGACCAAACTTCCGCCACCGGCTAAAATTATTCCCTCTTGCATAATATCAGATAAAAGCTCCGGGGGAGTTTCCTCTATGATAGTTTTAATATTATTGACAATTATTCTGATAGAGTGAGAAAGCGCTTCGCGAATTTGCTCATCGTTTACAATTACTTTTCTGGGAAGGCCTTTTAATAAATCTCGTCCGCGCACTGTCATCTCCGAAGCTTCTTTTTGGGCATAAGCGCTTCCGATAATAATCTTAACATCCTCCGCTGTTTTTTCCCCAATTAATAAGTTGAATTCGTCCCGGCAATAGCGAATAATATCTTCATTCATTTCATCGCCGGCTACTCGCAAACTTCTGGACGCCACCACCCCTCCCAGCGAAATAACCGCAATTTCCGAAGTTCCCCCTCCGATATCCACCACCATATTTCCCGCTGCCTCAATTACCGGCAGTCTGGCTCCGATAGCCGCCGCCATCGGCTCGTCAATTAAATAAGCTTCCCGGGCCCCGGCGCTTACAGTCGCGTCAATTACCGCTCTTTTTTCCACTTCCGTAACGCCGGAAGGAATTCCTATTAGCACTCTCGGGCGCGGCAAAACAGAAAAGGAATCTTTGTGGATTTTCTCAATAAAATACTTCAGCATCTGCTGGGTTATTTCAAAATCACTTACCACGCCGTCAACCAAAGGGCGCGTTGCCACAATATGTCCGGGAGTTTTCCCCACCATTTTCTTAGCCTCTTTCCCAATAGCTAAAACTTGTTTTGTTTTTTTGTTGATGGCTACCACCGATGGTTCGTTAATGACAATTCCCTTATCTTTTACATACACCAAAGTATTAGCCGTTCCCAAATCAATTCCGATATCCTTGGAAAGATTTCCAAAAAAACTGTTGGAAATTTTTCTGGGAATATTTTTGATTTTTCTAAGCATAAACATAGATCGCCATATTATAACCATCTTATCTTTTCCCATAATAGCTCAAACCTTCCCCGGCGTCAAAGAACCGCTCTTGACAAGAACCACTTTTGGATTTGGCTTTGGATTTAGCAAGATTGCCTATTTACTCTTTTACTCACGATCGTGAGTAAAAGAGTAAAATTTATATTTTATAATTGATTGTAAAAAATTATTGTTGCAAGAAAAAATGCAAGAAATCCCTGTTTAAAAACAGAGATTAAAAAAAAATAGTTACTCGCGGAAAAAATAGATGCAACTAGTATGCGATCGCACATTAGTTGCATCTAAATTTAGCAATCTATTTTTTATTTTTCATTATCTGCCGTTAGCGCACGATCGTGCAGTAATTGCATAATACAAAACAAAGCTTCGTGTCCTTATGTGGTTATATGGACATCTGAACATAAAAAAACACTGAATTGAGTTTCAGTGTTTTTTTGTAAGTTTTTTTCTCATCTAAACCCTCTATTCAAGGCTTTCAAAACCCCTTTAGCCCCTCTCAGTCATCCGACGGGACAGGCTCTTTTCCAAAGGGGGAGAATCGGAAACTATTTTTACCTCAACTCTCTTCTCAAACCGCGGGATTTGTTTGGAGAAAAACTTCGGCCAGTATTCAATTTCTATTTTATCCACTTGAGGATAATTTCTGAGAACCTCTCTCACCTGCGTGTCATTTTTGCCCAGCAATTCTTTTCTAAGATTCTCTAGATTTATTTCCGGCTCCAGCGCGGCTTTGCCGGTAGCCTTGATAATAATTTTTCCGGATTCAAAGTCCGCGTTCGGTTGCCCGTATTCAATTTTTGTTTTAGAAATTTTCATTTTTATTCCTTCTTTTTCCAGGTTTGAAATTAATTTTCCTTCTTCCCTTTTTTCTTTGAAAATTTCTTCTGCCATCCTTGTTAAATCTTCTTGGGAAAATACTATGGCTGTTATTTTCATCTTTGCCTGATAGTTAAAATTTCTAGCTGCCACTCCCGCTGCAATAGACGGTTTGGATTCCAAAATATTTTTACTGATGGCTTCGTTTAAAATCACTTTATCTTCCCCTATCTCTTTTTTAATTTTTTCTTTTATTTTATTTTCCAGCGCGCTTTCCAATTTTGACTTGGCTAAATTGATATCTTCTTCCGAAACAACAGTAATTTCATTTCCTGTTGAACCTCCGCCTATCATAGGCTGGGAAGAGCGAGCGTAAAAATTTCCGTATTTAGGGCTGTCTTTAAATCCCGGGATGGAAAATTCGCTGGCATCTATATTATATTCTTCTCCGGATTCATCCGCGATAACTTCCGCCTCAATTACGCCCGGCTCCATTTTTCCATCCACTTCCGTCATTCCCGGAACTGTTACGCCCTTGACTAATCTAAACAATTTTCCATCAGAAGTTAAAAATCGCGTAGCCGCCACCAAAGGCTGGGAATTTTTTCCATATTCATTATAAATCGTTATCACCCCTCTGGCTTTTTGATCGGAAACCGCGCTTTTTCCGGTGGCGTCAAAAGAAAGAGACAAATCATCTTCCTTCTCAATTACTTGCGCGGGAATAATTCTTTTTTCCAAATCAGAAGTTGAAATATTTTTATCTCCTTCTATTGCTAAATCATTTTCCATCACATCTGCTTTAAGCAAAACGCCGATTTCCGCTTTGGGAAAAATTAAATAGGAGCCTAGCGCCAATGCCACCAAAAAACAAGCAGACAAAAAAGCAATGGACACCTTCTTTATTTTCCCGGAAACCAAATTAGCTGATTTATCTTTCGGTTTCTTACTCTGACGATCTTTTTCAATTTCCGCGCGGAAAAGTTTTTCAAGTTCCCTTTCTTTATGTAAATCAAAGCCACCCTGATTTGCAGCCTCTGTTTTTGGACGCGCCGGATTGGGAGAAAAATTCTCTTTTTTCGCGCTTAAAACATCAGATATATTTATTTTTTTCTCATTTCTGTCGCTTTCAACCGGATTTGATATTTTATTATTTAATTTCTCCGGTTTTCTTGGCTGGCTTTCAATAACCTTGCTATTAACAATTGCCTGATTGTCAAAAAAGTTTTTTGATCCGATAGCAGCCAATTTTTTTCCGCCATCTATTTTTTTTCCCGCGTTTTCATTCTTATTTCCGTTAATTTCAGGACAAAAATCCATTCTCGCCGCATCTTGATCGCTTTCTGTTTTCGTTAACTCTGCTACGGATGATTGGGCTAAAATGCCGGCTTTTTCAACAAGCCGGCGGCTTTGCTCGTTTTGAGTTACGATCATAATCTGCTTGCCCAGCTTCTCCGATTCTTTTTTAAGCAATCTCAAATTAACGATGCTTTGTAAAATCAAAGCTCCGGGCGAAACAATCAGGGCATTCTCTATTGAAGGCGATTTTTTAATCTTACTGATAACGGAAATTATTTCTTCATCCGGACCAATATAAAATGTTTGATACATAACTAAATTTTAAAAAATTATTTAAATATCTTGCATGGCTCTTTTCAAGATTCCCGCCATCACTCTTTCTTCGCTTGCCATATCTAAAACCAAATTAGCCAATGCCAGCGGCGTAACATCCTGCGGATTAACCAGCTCTCCTGTTTTGTCTTTCATTCTTGCCACATCTCCGGGCTGGAGAAAATTAATGTCAAGAGTCTTAACAGTAAAAGGCAGCCTTTCAATCCATTCGGAAGAATCCAGCGCTTTTTTAATTCCGGGCATAGCCGATCCTCCTCCGCACAGAAGTATTTTGGACGGCAAGGAATTGTTTTGATTGAATTCCGACAAAGATATTTCCACCCCGCCCAGCCACACGCGGCAGTCATCATCTAATATTTTTTCCATTTTGGCGTTGGCGGTCGCGCTTAATTTTCCCTCGGAATATTTTATTTTCAGGCTCTCCGCTTCTTCAAAACCAATATTTAATTCTTGGGATAGTCTTTTGGTGAATGCCCGGCCGCCTAAAGCAAACATCCGTGTCCCCTCCAGACCGCCGTTTCTCACTACGGCAATATCGGTTGTTCCTCCGCCTATGTCAATAAAAATGGCGCTGAAATCAAATTCTCCCTCGTATCCGACTGAACGGGCAACCGCGTATGGTTCCGCCACGATGCTTATCAAATTAATTTTAAGCTTATTGGCAATTGTCTGAAGCGCCCCCAAATGAATCATGGGAGCATAAGCGTTAAAAACACTGATAGAAACATCTTTTCCTTGAAATCCCAAGGGATTGCTTACTTGATAACCGTCAATTTTTACATCGGTAATAGCCGCGTTTATCAATTTAATTTCAATTTCATTTTGCCCCGTTTCCCAAGATAACTGGCGCTGAATTCTTTCATAAGCTTTTAGCTGAACTTTCTGAATGATATTTTTCAACTCCGGCAAATCAATTTTAACTTCCGGATTAACTCGCTCGTAATGAACAGTGGTGGTAGTGCCTTTAACTAATTCGCCCGCAATTCCAACTATGGCGCTTTTGGCTTTTTTTATGCCGGATTTTTCTTTGGCTATTTCTATCGCTTTTTGGGAGGTTTTAATAACTCCCGCGATGTCGGATACCGCCCCGCTTCGCATATTGCCCAATTCCTGGCGAGCTTTTCCCACTCCCACAACCGTTCCTTCTTCTTTTTTGGAATCGGCTTCAAAAATCAAAGCCTTCACCACCTCTGTTCCTATATCCAGCGAAAGCATATAGTCAAAACGCTGGCCCCTTTTAAAAATTTTAGAAAAAATATTCATCGTTATTATTAATCTACTTTTTACGATATTGTTTATGCTTTCCTCGCTTACTTTTTATTGTCATTCCGGAATTTTTTCTGTAACGCAGTGGAAGAAAAAATATCCGGAATCTAGGATTAATTCGTAAAACTTTCTTTATGTCATTCCCGACCTGATCGGGAATCTTTCTCTCATTTTAAGCGTAGATTCCGGATATTTTCTCCGTTGCTACTCCGAAAATTCCGGAATGACATAAAGTTTCGCTCCAAAATTCCGGAATGACATAATGGCAATATCAATAATTCTCGTGGCTCGATATTCTTTTCACTTCAATATCATTCGCGTATTTCTCCATACTTTCAATATTCAATAATCCTTCTATCGCTCCGTAAAATTTTACCGCGCTGCCGCCGTTGGCCGCTCCCCATTTCAATGATTCTTCTATTTTTTTTCCTTTGAGGCATCCTGCCAAAAAAGCGCTGGAAAAAGCGTCTCCCGCTCCGGTTGTGTCAATTGGACTGTCTCCAATGGCTTGGATATAAAATAAATTTTTACTGCCAGATGCCCACGCTCCCCTAAGCCCATCCGTAATAACCACGATTTCAGGCCCTAACTTATTAAGTTCTTGAATTAAAAAAACTTCATCGTTTAACTGCTCATTATTAGTTGTTTGTTGCAGGTTATTAGTTGTTTGTTGCAGGTTATTAGTTATCTCAATTGCTTCGTCTTTATTAAGCAATAATAAATCGCAGTTTTTTATAGTTTCTATTATTTTTCGCGGATTATCTTTAATGTTTCTTTGCCCGGGATTAAAAGCCAGTTTGATATTTTCTTTTTTAACCAAGCCGATTATGGCATCCAAATTTTTCTCCCATTCGCCATTAAGAGCGCTGGCAAAAATCCAATCCGTATCTTTTAATTTCTCCGGAAATATTTCTAATTTTTCATTAGCGTCCCGGTTGAAAAAAATGGTTCTTTCCCCGCTTTTAGCGTTTACGATAATAGCCGATAAATCGCTTCGGCAGTCTTTTTCCGTCTGGATTAAATCAGTTTTTACTTTTTCTTTTTCCAGTTCCGACCCAATCCATTTTCCCAGCATATCATCACCGATTTTTGTATAGCAAGACACTCTTATTCCAAGCCTCGCCAGTCCTACGCTCACATTGGCGGCGCACCCTCCCAGAGCTTCAAAGCGGTCGTCAATCTGGTATTTGGCGCCCAGCTCAAAAGCGAACTTTTTTTGGGAAGTTATATCTTCGGGAGTGTCTAAAATTATTCCTTTATCAGTAGGAAGAAAAATATCCTTACCCGACGATCCGACGCAAATTATTTGATTCATAAAATTATTCAGGTTGAAAAGTAAATTATTGATTATAATAAATAGTTAAGCGCTGGTTATTCACCGATTCCGTTCCACTATTATATAGCATTATATAGAAAGCATTAGTTTCCATAGGTTCAAATATTTCTACAAACTCGCCACTGGAGCCAGTATTAAATCTCCAGAAATAATCTTTGACGCTTGCAGGTTTTGCAGGATAATATGTTTCATTCCCACAATCATAAATGCAAGAGCCTAATTGTTTAAGCATATCGTAGTCTGAAATTGTTGGCTTACTTCCGCGCTTTATAATCATATGGACAGTGTGTGACTCTTGCGACTGTGGCGTATTGCCCACTTGAATTGGATATTGGCAATCAGAAACGCTCGCCACAATTTTAAAATACCTCGTTTCGCCCGCTCCTAAATTATAATAACCAATATGCCCTGATTCTAAAGTTGTCACATCGCTCTCATCCACATTTGGATTTATCGCGCTTCCGATTTGGCAAATATCATTTGAACAACTCTCCCCTTCCGGGCAAGAATGCGGAGATCCCCATACCCAGCAAGTGCTGTGCGGCTCGCAATATTGAATATATCCTCCGGAAGTGCATTTAGTATCGCCGTCTTGGCATACACTGACACAACTTTCGGGAGGAATGGAATAATTCCCTTCCCTGATATTCAAACTGAATTCTTTTTCAATAGCATTGGTTTCATCATTGACTGTGACGGTTATTGGATAAGTTCCCGCTTGAGCGGGAGTTCCGATAATAGTATCGTCGCTTGAATTAAAAGTTAATCCATTAGGCAATCCGGAAACTGAAATAGTGTACG
>Ga0209834_10002141_pt1 | contig 10626 bp, 6 predicted proteins | sample Mar14236cmmetaG_FD_184134 | JGI IMG/M metagenome (GOLD analysis project Ga0209834, IMG submission 184134) | Marine hydrothermal vent microbial communities from Guaymas Basin, Gulf of California to study Microbial Dark Matter (Phase II) - Marker... ...
TCGGATACACGGAAGCTGTAAAAGATACTGGCGAGAAATGCCCCAAGGAACTGGGAAATAAGCCCAAGGATGAATATAATAACAACCGCGAAGAGGAATTTCTCTCCCGGCTTCAGCCCGGCAAGCATAGCCGGTCTATTTGAAGGATTATTCTGTATTTTTGCCTCAGATTTGATGCACAAAGAAAGTAAATTGAATTCTTAAAACCTACAAAGTTTTTTCAGCATGCATATTGGCGATCTTGATCTTGGCGAACGCCCTCTTTTCCTGGCTCCCTTGGAGGATATTACCGATCCCTCCTTCCGCTTTCTATGTAAAAAATCGGGTGCCGATATGATGTACACCGAGTTCATTTCTTCGGACGGTCTTATACGGGATGGGGCGAAAAGTGTAAAGAAGCTGGATATTTTCGACTACGAGAGACCCATGGGTATACAGCTCTACGGGCACCTAATCGAGTCAATGGTGGAGGCCACGCATCTGGCAGTTGCAGCCAGGCCCGAAATAATCGACATCAACTATGGTTGTCCCGTTCGAAAAATCGCCAACAGGGGAGCCGGTGCCGGGATGCTGGCCAATATACCCCTGATGATGGAGATGACTAAAGCCATTGTGGAGGCCTCTCCCCTGCCAGTTACTGTAAAAACCCGGCTGGGCTGGGACCGTGATCACATGGATATAGTTGAAATAACCCTTCGCCTGCAGGATGCCGGAATCCGGGCCATCACCATTCACGGCCGGACAGGAGACCAGGGTTACGGGGGAATAGCCGACTGGACATTGATCGGTGAAGTAAAAAACCATCCCGGCGTGAGTATTCCCGTAATCGGCAATGGCGATATCCAAACCCCGGAAGATGCAAGGGAAAAGTTTGAACAAACCGGTGTAAACGGCATTATGATCGGACGGGCAGCCATCGGGAAACCCTGGATTTTCAGGGATATTCGCGAACACCTTCTTACCGGCACCATCCCTCCTTCCCCCGGTCTCCGGGAACGCATAATACTGGCTTCGGAACAGCTTACCGATTCAGTTAAAACAAGAGGCATTCCCCGGGGTGTTTACGAAATGCGCAGCCACCTGATCCACTATTTCAGAGAGTTTGAAGTTTTTCAGCATTACAGGAAAGAAATGATCACCTGCACCGATCCGGAAAAAGTCCTCGCACTGATGAAAAAAATGGCAGAATAGAATGCCTGTTTCGCAAAACATCAAACACGGTATTCTCCCCTTGGCATATTTTCTTATTTTTAATGGAATATTCCAAGAATATCAACCATGAAGAATGCAAACCTCCACATGCTCATCCTGTGCACCTTGCTATTGATAACAGGATGGAAGGGATTATCCCAGGAAAACCTCACCATTGAAAAAATCATGCGCGATTCGAAATGGATCGGCGTTTCCCCTGAAAACCCGGTATGGTCGGATGACGGTCAAACTTTGTATTTCAGGTGGAATCCGGAATCAGAACCGGAAAGTGATCTGTATGCCGTCAGGCTGAATCAGACCGAACCATTCAGGGTAGGTGACGAAGAAAAAGAAACCGTTCCGGACCGGTCGGACAGCTACAACAGCGACCGGACAAAAAAAGTATTTGTCAGAAACGGCGATGTGTTCCTGCATGACCTGGTGACAGGCGAAACACTGCAGGTTACCGCAACAGCCGGGAATGAAACCTCCCCCGCCTTCAACGGGAAGGAAGACAAAATTGTATTCTCACTCGACCAGAATCTCTATGCCTGGGATATAGAAACCGGACAGCTGACCCAGCTGACCCGCTTCACCCAGGGAGAACCCCCTCCCGAAACCAGACCCTACACCGATGAAAATGAGGAATGGCTTTATAGAGACCAGTTACGACTGTTCGAATACCTCAGGAAGAAAAAAGAAGAAGGGGAAAGAAGAATGGAATGTAAAGAAACCAAACAGGGCCCACCCTACACCCTGTATACGGGAAAAGGACGGGTTGCTGACGCCAGGCTCAGTCCCTCCGGGCGCTATATTACGTACATCGTTTACGAAATGCCGCGTAACTCCAAATCCACTCTGATCCCCCATTTTGTCACAGAAACGGGATACACGGAGGAAAGTTCCGCCCGGCCCAAAGTAGGAACCCATTATACCTCTGGCTCACAGTTCCATATCTATGATACCTGTCGCGATACTTCCTATTGTCTCATCACTGCAGATATTCCCGGACTATCCGACCCACCCGATTACCTGAAAGATTACCCCGGCAGGCAGGGTGCCGAAAGGAAAGAACGGCAAGTGATGTATCACCCACTCATCTGGTCCCCCGACGGAGAAAATGCCGTGCTCCAGATCACTTCACTCGACAACAAAGACCGCTGGATTATGCTGGCCGATCTGGAAACTGGACATATGAAACTACTCGACAGGCAACGTGACAACGCCTGGATCGGAGGGCCCGGGATCGGTCAGTGGAACGCCACGCTTGGATGGATGCCCGATGGCAGGAAGGTTTTCTTCCAGTCGGAAGAATCGGGGTACTCTCACCTGTATACGGTACATATCAAAACCGGCAAAAAGAAAGCCCTTACCCGGGGCGAATTCGAAATTTACGATCCCTTCATCTCCCGCGATAAAAAGTGCTGGTATTTTACTTCGAACGAAGTGCACAGCGGTGAAAGGCACCTGTACCGTATGCCCCTGAACGGAGGGAAAGCGGTAAGACTCACCTTCATGGAAGGCAGGAATGATGCCCGGTTAAGCCCCGATGAATCGATGATTGCCCTGATCCATTCGGAATCGAACCGGCCCGAAGAGCTGTATCTGATGGAAAACCGGGAAGGGGCCGAACCGGTCAGAATCACCCATTCATTCACGGAAGAATTTCTGTCCTATCCCTGGAGAAAACCCGCCTTTATCCGGTTTAAAGCCCGCGACGGGGTTATGGTGCCTGCCAGGCTGTACCGCCCCGACAATCCGGTGCCGGGCGGGCCGGCCGTCATATTCGTTCACGGGGCCGGTTACCTGCAGAATGCACACAAGTGGTGGAGTTCCTATTCCAGGGAATACATGTTCCATAACTTCCTGGTTGATAACGGATATACCGTGCTCGATATCGATTACCGGGGCAGCGCCGGATACGGGCGTGACTGGCGTACAGCTATTTACCGCCACATGGGAGGAAAAGACCTGGACGACCAGGTGGACGGAGCCCGCTGGCTGGTTGAAACACAGCAAATCGACCCGGAAAAGATTGGTATTTACGGTGGTTCATACGGAGGATTCATCACCCTGATGGCCATGTTCAAAGAACCCGGTGTGTTTGCTGCCGGGGCCGCCCTCAGGTCGGTAACCGACTGGGCCCATTACAATCACGGATATACTTCGAACATACTGAATATACCGGCAGCCGACAGCCTGGCCTATGTGCGCAGTTCACCCATCTATTATGCGGAAGGCCTTGAGGGCGCCCTGCTGATGTGCCATGGCATGGTAGATGATAATGTGCATTTCCAGGATATCGTCCGTCTGGCTCAGCGCCTTATTGAACTTGGAAAGGAAAACTGGGAACTGGCTGTTTATCCGGTAGAAAGTCACGCTTTTACGGAACCCAGCAGCTGGACCGATGAATATAAAAGAATATTCAAATTGTTTGAAGAGAATCTGAAATAATCATATATAATATTTCTTTGTGTTTATCTTTTAATTTTTATTCTTTAGCACTAATATCAATACTGCACAAATAGCCTACTACGTAGTTATCTACGTAGTTATCTACGTAGTCATCTACGTAGTTTCCTGATTGGCTCCCATTTCAGGTTCAAATACCCCGGCTGCCAAACAGCATGATGATTTTATTAACCGGTTAACCGGATTCCCACTTCACAGGTATTTGGCGGAAAGCTGAAGCAGCATTCTGTTGTGGGGTTGCCTGCCCTGGCAGGCGCCGTTTCATAAATGGGAACGGAGCGAAAAAGTGAATGGCGGGAGAGATATTCTTCTCATTTCATAACGGAAGGGCAGTTCGTTTTCACATCGGGACCACAGTTTTCTGCACAACCTGTCTCAGAATTCCCTTGATTCTCCGGGGTGCGGGTGATCAAGGGTATAATGCAGCCCCCGGCTTTCTCTTATATCCTGTGCCATTCTGATCACCAGATACCCCACATTGATCAGGTTCCTGAGTTCACAGAGCCGTTGCGACATGGTGGATTTCTGGTACAGCTCCTCCGTTTCCCTGTAGATGATTTCAAGCCGGCTAAGGGCTCTTTTCAAACGCAGGTCGGAGCGAACGATACCCACATAATGACTCATAATCTGTTGCGTTTCCCTTAAATTCTGGGTAATCAACACCATTTCCTCGGGATGGGTGGTCCCTTCATCATCCCATGGAGGAATGTTTTCCTGAAAAGAATACTCATTCAGGTGACTCCGGGCATCCTTTGCAGCCCGGTGGGCAAACACCACGGCTTCCATCAAAGAGTTGGATGCCAGCCGGTTGGCTCCGTGTAAACCCGTGGAGGCACATTCCCCGAGAGCATACAGGCGCCCGATGCTTGTACGCCCTTCCCGGTCTGTCTGAATTCCACCGCACAGATAATGGGCGGCGGGAACAACAGGGATCATATCCCGGGTAATATCAATGCCCAGGCTCATACATTTCCTGTATATTTTCGGAAAATGGTCTTTCAACCCTTCCCTGTCCAGGTGGCGGCAATCAAGATAAACAAAATCCTCCCCTCTTACTTTCATCTCATGATCAATGGCCCTTGCCACCACATCACGCGGAGCCAGGGAGCCCCTCGGATCGTATTTCTTCATAAATTCCCCGCCGGAGGCATTTTTCAGAACAGCCCCGTATCCCCGTAAAGCTTCTGTAATCAGAAAAGAAGGCCTTTCTCCCGGATTATACAATGAGGTAGGATGAAACTGTACGAATTCCATATTTTCAATAACTCCCTTCGCCCTGTAAACCATGGCAATACCATCCCCAGTTGCCACGGGCGAATTGGTGGTGGTCTGGTACAGGTGCCCCAGCCCTCCCGTAGCCACAACAGTAATCTTTGACAGAGCCGTAATCATCTGGTTGTTTCTGACATTCAGAATATACGCCCCGTAACACTCAATATCCTGATGGGAACGTTTCACCAGCTTCCCCAGATGGTGCCGGGTAATCAAATCAACTGCGAAGTGATTTTCCAGTATCTCAATATTCGGATGTTCCCTTACCTTTCTCATCAGGGCCTGTTGAATGGCTTCCCCGGTATGATCCTTGAAATGCCATATCCGGCGCTCAGAATGTCCTCCCTCCCTGGCCAGATCGGGACCCCCGTTTTCATTCCGGTCAAATTCCACTCCCCATTCCACCAGTTCCCTGATCCGTTCAGGGGCTTCCCGCACCACCATACGCACCACCTCTTCATTGCACAAACCGTCACCGCATATCAGGGTATCTTTGATATGCTTTTCAAAATTATCGGGAGGGACAGCCACAGCTGCAATGCCCCCCTGAGCATAGTTTGTATTGGTTTCTTCAAGGGTCGATTTGGTTACCAGAAGTACCTTCCCGGTATCAGCCACTTTCAGGGCGAAACCCATCCCCGCCAGTCCGGTGCCCAGCACCAGGTAATCTGCTCGGTATATCATATTATCCGTAGTTCCATAAAAAAGCAAAGATAGGGAATCATCCCGAATGATCCCTTTGAAAAAAATGTGCTCTTCAGATTATTCCGGCCTACCGATCATTTTTTCCGTATATCCGGTAAAGACCGCATAAAGTTGTTATTTTTGTCGCATTACAATAAATCACCAGATGGTATGGCGCAGGAAGATCTTTTCAAAAAGCTCATCGCCCATTCGAAAGAATACGGGTTTATTTTCCCGTCGAGTGAAATATACGACGGCCTGGGTGCCGTGTACGATTACGGCCCTTACGGAGTAGAATTGAAGAACAATATCAGGAAATACTGGTGGGATGCCATGGTCACCATGCATGAAAACATTGTGGGTCTGGATGCGGCCATTTTCATGCACCCCGATGTATGGAAGGCTTCCGGCCATGTCACCGCTTTCAACGATCCTCTCATCGATAACAGGGATTCCAAAAAACGGTACCGGGCCGATTCGCTCATTGAAGAACACCTCGAAAAACTTTCAGCTAAAATTGAAAAGGAGGTGGAAAAAGGCCGGAAACGATTCGGTGAGGCATTTGACGAAAAAATGTTTTATGAAACCAATCCCAGAGTCCTGGCCTACCGGGAGAAATACGACGAGATACACCGCAGGTATGTTCAGGCATCCGAAAAGGAAGACCTGAAAGAACTGCGGCAGATCATTCTTGATTGTGAAATTGCCGATCCCGTATCGGGCAGCCGGAACTGGACGGAAGTAAGAAAATTCAATCTGATGTTTGAAACAAAGCTGGGTTCGGTGAGTGAGGATGCCAGCACCATATACCTGAGGCCGGAAACGGCCCAGGGAATTTTTGTGAATTTTCTGAATGTGCAGAAATCGGCACGCATGAAAATCCCGTTCGGCATTGCACAGAGCGGGAAAGCCTTCAGAAATGAGATCGTGGCCCGCCAGTTTATTTTCCGCATGCGGGAATTCGAACAGATGGAAATGCAGTTCTTTGTCAGGCCCGGAGAAGAAATGGAATGGCACAGGATATGGAAAGAGCGGCGTATGAAATGGCACAGGAACGTGGTGAATCATCCCGAAAAGTTCAGGTTCCATGAACACGACAAGCTGGCCCATTATGCCAATGCGGCTTTCGACATTGAATACGAATTCCCCATCGGGTTTAAGGAAGTGGAAGGCATTCATTCCCGCACCGATTTCGACCTTACCCGTCACCAGGAATATTCCGGGAAAAAACTGCAGTATTTCGATACCGAAACACGTGAAAGTTATGTGCCGTACGTGGTGGAAACATCGATCGGTCTGGACCGTACCTTCCTGCTGATCCTTTCCGATGCCTATGCGGAAGAAAAAGCACCCAGTGCCGAAGGAGAAATGGAAGACCGCACCGTACTGAAAATTCATCCTGTACTGGCTCCCGTAAAACTGGCCGTACTGCCTCTGGTAAGAAAGGACGGCCTCCCTGAAATCGCCCGCAAAATCATGAACCAGGTGCGTTTTGATTTCAACTGCCAGTATGATGAAAAAGACAGTATCGGCCGAAGGTACCGCCGGCAAGATGCCATTGGTACCCCTTTCTGCGTAACAGTGGATCACCAGACAACCGTTGATCAGACCGTAACCTTGCGTGACAGAGATACCATGCAGCAAGACCGGATCCCGATAGAACGTATCAGAGAGCTGCTCGCGGAAAAGATCAGTTTCCGGAAACTGCTGGAAATGATATGATGCGACATGAAAAATGTCTTGATCCTGACATACTACTGGCCACCCACCGGAGGAGCAGGAGTGCACCGCTGGCTGAAATTTGTGAAATATCTCCGGCGCTTCGGGTGGGAACCCATCGTATATACTCCGGAGAATCCCGAACCACCCCTCCTGGACCCTTCTCTTGAAAACGACATTCCCCAAGGCCTTACCGTGCTGAAAACCAGGATATGGGAACCTTATTCTCTGTATAAAAAGTTCGTGGGCCGTCCTCCCGATAAAGGATTCCAGGCAGGTTTCCTCTCCGAGCAGAAAGTCCCGAAAAGAAAACAGGATCTTTCCGTCTGGATCAGGGGAAACTTTTTTATTCCCGATGCCCGGAAATACTGGATCAGACCCTCGGTAAAATACCTGTCCGCCTATTTGAAGGAGGTTCCTGTTCAGGTGGTAGTTACAACCGGTCCGCCTCACAGCCTGCACCTCATCGGCCTGAAGCTGAAACAGAAGCTGAACATTCCGTGGGTGGCTGATTTCAGAGACCCCTGGACCGGCATTGATTTCTATTCCCGCCTGAAACTGACCCGGGCTGCCGACAGAAAACACCACCGGCTTGAGCAGCAGGTGATCATGCAGGCCGATGCTGTGATCACTGTCAGCCATGGGATGAAAATCGATTTCCGGAAATACCGCCAAAACGGCATTCATGTGATCACCAACGGATACGATCCTGAGGATATCCCTTCCGTTCCGGTGGAACCGGCCGGAGATTTTCTCATCACCCACCTGGGATCGGTAAATGCCGACCGGAATCCGCATGCTTTCTGGAAAGCCGTGTCCGAATCCCTTCAGGAAAACGAACCGTTTAAAAAACACCTGAGGATCCGCTTCATAGGAAAAACAGATGTCACCGTCAGAGCAAGCATCCTGGAACACGGCCTGGAAAACTACGTGGAACTTTGCCCCCCGGTACCTCATGAACAGGTATTCACCCTGCTGAAGCAGAGCCGGCTGCTGTTTTTACCCGTAAACCGGACTCCCAACGCAGCGTCCATTCTCACAGGGAAGTTATATGAATACCTGGCTGCCGGAAGGCCGGTACTGGGTATCGGACCAGAAGACGGTGAAATGGCTCGTATCCTGGAAGAAACCGGAGCGGGGCGGGTGTGCCACTGGGACAGCCCGGACAGAATAAAATCATTTTTAGAGGAAATCTTTGAAAAATACCTGGCAGGACAGTCCCCCTCAATTCCGGTGAACACCGAAAACTATTCGCGGGTAGAACTGACCCGAAACCTGGCAAAAATCCTTGATCAAACTGTTGACTTGTTATGAAAAAAATCATTTCTGTTGTTGGAGCACGACCGAATTTCATGAAAATCGCCCCCCTGCACCGGGCCTTTATCCCGCACGCCGGTGTGGTAAAACATATGATCTGCCATACAGGACAGCATTTCGACGAAAATATGTCGAGGATCTTCTTCGAGGAACTGGAGCTTCCTCAACCCGATTTCTACCTGGGTGTGGGCGGAGGAAGCCACGCCGAACAAACCGCCCGCATCATGACGGGCTTCGAAAAAGTATTGCTGGACGAAAACCCCGACCTGGTCGTGGTTCCGGGCGACGTAAACTCGACCCTGGCTGCCAGTCTGGTAGCATCCAAAATGGGTATTCCCGTGGCACATATCGAAGCGGGCCTGAGAAGTTTCGACCGCACCATGCCCGAAGAGATCAACAGGATGGTAACCGATATTCTGGCCGGGTATCTGTTTGTCAGTGAACCCAGCGGATTGACCAATCTCAGAAAGGAGGGAATTTCAGAAGAAAAAATGTACCATGTGGGCAATATCATGATCGACAGTCTGGTACATTACCTCCCGAAAACCGAAAATACAACTGCAATGAACAACCTGGGTTTGCAAACCCGGGATTATGTGCTGGTTACATTCCACAGGCCGAACAACGTTGATTTAAAGGAAAAACTCAACGAACTGGTTCACTTTCTGAACAGACTTTCGGAAAGAAAGAAAGTGGTATTCCCGGTTCATCCCCGCACACGCATCAATCTGGAACAGTACCGACTGATAAAGGAACTGAAAAGCCGGGTGATTCTTACAGAACCCATGGGATATATCGATTTCCTCAGCCTGACACGCCATGCCCTGCTGGTGGTTACCGACAGCGGAGGCATTCAGGAAGAAACCACCTGGCTGGGCGTTCCCTGCATCACGGTAAGAGACAATACCGAACGGCCGGTAACCGTCGACAGGGGAACCAATGTGCTGGCAGGAACCAATCTGCACCGGGTACAGGAACTGGCCGGAGAAGTACTACAGGGGAAAACGAAAAAAGGCGAAATACCGGAATACTGGGATGGGAAAACAGCGGAAAGGATTGTACAGATCCTGCTCCGGAAACTATAAATCGGAATGAAACCTTCCCCGCAAAAAATATTGATGGTCCTTGACCGGGAATTCCCCCCCGACCTGAGGGTGGAAAATGAGATGGAAAGCCTGCTGGAAAGAGGGTATGAAGTGCATCTGGCCTGCTATACAAGAAAAGGGAAACCCCGGGAAGACCACTGGAGAACCGCCAGAATTTTCCGGAAACCCATCTCAACATTCTGCTACAAAAGCAGTGTGGGAGCCCTGAAATTCCCGTTTTATTTTAACTTCTGGCGATCCTTCCTGGATGCTCTCTGCAGGGAAAACCGGTACAATGCGCTACATGTACACGACCTCCCCCTGGCACAGGTGGGATTCGAACTGAAAATGAAATACGGCATGCCCCTGGTACTCGATCTTCACGAAAACTGGCCCGCCCTGCTGGATATTGCCGAACATACCCAGGGACTGTTGGGAAAGCTGCTTTCTTCCGGCAAGCAATGGCGGGCTTATGAAAAGGAATACTGCAAAAAAGCCGACCGGGTGATCGTGGTGGTGGATGAGGCCGGAGAAAGGTTGGCCGGACTGGGATTGGATCGCAGGAAAATATTTGTGGTCTCAAATACCCTCAACCTGGAGCATTTTCGGGCAGATTATCAGGAACCCGCAAAAGACAAGCTGATTCTTTTTTATGCGGGCGGTCTGAATTACCACCGGGGACTCCAGGTAGTAATAAAAGCCCTGTCAATGGTAAAACATAAACCTGCCGGGTTGAAATTCTGGATCATGGGAGAAGGAAGGTACCGGGAAACCCTGGAGAAAATGGTAAAGGACCTGGAGATTGAAAATAACGTAATTTTCTTCGGGGAAAAGCCCTATTGCCAGATGCTGGAGTATCTTTCAAAATGCCATTATTCCCTTATTC
>Ga0209834_10002142_pt1 | contig 10619 bp, 13 predicted proteins | sample Mar14236cmmetaG_FD_184134 | JGI IMG/M metagenome (GOLD analysis project Ga0209834, IMG submission 184134) | Marine hydrothermal vent microbial communities from Guaymas Basin, Gulf of California to study Microbial Dark Matter (Phase II) - Marker... ...
AAGCCCTGGCTGCCTATCAAGACGGGATCCTGGTCGGTTGGCTGGGTTTGATATTGGAAGATCCGCTGTCATTTGAGATCTGGCGTTGGCATCCCTTCATCCTGCCCGGGATCGATCCTGGACCGGCAGCAGAGGGGCTGCTTCATGAGGCTGTAAACTATTCTCGCGAAAAAGAGGCCCAGAGCCTGGAAGTAGTCTGCGGTTTTCAAAAGACACACCTCATCCCCCAGACCGAGGAATATTATCAGCGCCAAATGGGCTGGTATGAAAAATGCGGGTTGAAAAAAGCTGATGAATTTGTCTACATGACCTGCCCAGACAGCGATCTTCAGCTCCCAGAACCCCCTGATCTTCCAGGTCCATTGGAGATCAGATCCTATCAGCCTGGTGACCAGGAAGCCCTGGTTGAACCCTATTACCAGGCCTTCAGCGCCGGGGTGGACCCTTCATTTTTGGAAAAAACAGTTGGGCAGCGGCAGGCCACTTTTGAGGACTACTTCACTGAGGAATTGAACATCGGCGCATCCAAAGTGCTGTTTGAAAGGGATCACCCCAGGGGATTTTCCCTGATCCAGACCCGCCAGCGGGTAGGGGATCAGCACCTGGCTTTGGTCGCTGTTTCCCCGGAATATCAACGAAAAGGTTGGGGGCGGGCTTTGTTATCAGAGTCGATCCGGGCCGCAGTTGGGCAGGGGCATGATTACTTTTCCATCGGGGTTGACCTGGTGAATGCAGCAGCCTATCAGCTCTATTCCAGCCTGTGATTTGAGGTCCAGACCAAGTTGATCAATCATATCTGGAAAAATGAAAGCTGATTGGATCACTAAATTGGATGGGGGATCCTCTCAGGATACCGCATCCTCCTTTTGATATTACTTTTCCTCTCAACGTATTGACATGATAAACTTCTCTTTTTATAGTGATGAAAAGGGGGAAATATCTCTTGTCCAAGAAAGAATACCCAACCACCACGCCAGATTGGCGGGCCGCGGTCAAACGGCGAACACGATTTTATGTGTTGATGGCTGTCCTGCTGGCAATTCTTTTTGGAATCCTGGTCTTTCAATTCTTTGTTCGCCAGCAGCGGATTGCCCCCGGTTCTTTGACTTCTGCGGTATTTGCCACCCGGGATATTAAAGCTGGAACTGTGATCATGGAGGGAATGCTTGAGATCCGTGATGTCTCGATCCTTTCCGTGCCGGATTCCCATCTCATGTATAAAGAGCAGGCTATCGGAAAATCCGCTTTATATCCCCTGAGTATGGGAGAGGCAGTCCTGCCAGAAAAACTGGCAGGCAAGGTGGGTGGATTGGTAGCTTCGCGCTGTCCTTCGGGGAAATGGTGTGTCAGCATCCCAGCAGACTGGTTCATTGCCGCTCCTCCTGCTCTAGCAGAAGGTGATTTGGTGGAGATAGCATCATCTCTCTCCGGAGGGAATCCGGGTGAGACAGGATTTATTGCAGCTGGTGTTCAGGTGGTTTTATTACCAGAAAATGAAGAATCACCTGCATTTATTTTCGCCCTCGATGATCAGGAAGCTCTCTCCCTTTTGTATGCCAGATCCAATCAATTTCAGCTGCTGGCTCTGCTCCGGCCAACGGAAGGGGACTGAATGGGAACAGTGATTGGAGTCTTTTCCGCCAAGGGCGGTGTGGGTAAAACCCTATTGGCAACGAATCTTGCGGCCGCCTGTGGGGTAGGCCATCACAAGAAAACGGTCCTGGTTGATTTGAATATTGGGAATGGTACGACTGACTTGCTGCTGGATTTGAATCCTGAAAGGTTCTGGTCAGATCTAGGATCTGTTTTCCAGGAGTTAACTCCCCAACATCTCTCTCTCACCATTACAGAGTATCGCCCCGATTTGGATTTGCTGGCTTCTCCACCAGATTTGACCAAAACTGAAGTGATCAAGATGGAAGATCTCTCTTTGCTTCTTAATGCCCTTAAAAAGGTGTACGATCTGATAGTTTTGGATACGCCAACCGGCGTTGATCCCCCTGTTAGAGGGTGTCTTGCCTTGGCCGAAATCAAGTTAATGGTACTGACTCCTGATGCGCCTACCTTGAGATCAACATCCCGATTTCTCACTGCTCTGCCAAATCCTAAAAAAATGAATGGATTGATCATTAATCAATATTCCCCTGCAGCGGCGATTACTCCAGAAGAAGTCAAGGATCTTCTGGGACAACCTGTCTTTGGTGTCCTGCCCATAGATCAAGCTGGTGTTTGGGCCAATGTCAGTTATGGAGAACCCTGTGTTTTTCGTAAATCCAGTAAATTAGGAAGGCCAATAAGGCAATTATCCGGGAGGCTGTTGCGCTTGATTGATCATGGTCTAGAGAATTATTCCAATGATAACGATGATTGAGCCTCTTATCCTGAGTGCAGCAGCGGTAAGTATTTTTTTCTTTATAACATTGCCTCTGGTTGAGGGTTTAAGGGGAAGAGAATTGCGGCAGGCTTGGCGAAAACGCCTTGAGGTTGTGGGTGATTTTGTTCCCCCCTTACCATTTTGTTTAAGAATAAAAACTATTTTAGGGGAGATTAATGATTTTCTCCATTCAATAATAAATAAATGTCCTGGTCAGATCCTTTATGGATGGTGGCAGGATGCTGGATTCGGATCTCAACCTCTCCCATTTCTGGGTTTATTGATCGGGATTATCGGTATTGGTACCACTGCAGGATATTTTTCATTTGGCAGTGCCTTGTTATGTGTGTACTTTTCATCTTTACTCCTGCTGGTTTTTTTTGTTTTGCTCTACTACCGCGCAAAGGCGCACCGCCAATTATTTCAGGATCAGTTCCCGGGCGTGTTGGGGCGCCTGGCAGACTCACTCCAAGCCGGATTTTCGCTGCTCCAGGCAATAGAATTCATGGCCCCAAATTTACCTGAACCAAGTGCTTCAGATATCACAAGGGTATTCACACAGATCCAGATAGGATATTCAGTTGAGCAGGCACTTACCGCCCTCTATCACCGACACCCGAATGATGATACTAGGCTGCTGATGGAGGGGATAACCCTGCAGCGGCAAACAGGGGGGGATATGATTGAAATGATCAGAGAGATCGCAGAGCTGGTAAGACAACGTGTTGAATTGGAAAAAGAAATTCGCACACTAACCTCCCAGGGTCGACTCTCCGCGGTAGTGATTGCCCTGTTAGTGCCGGTTTCGCTAGGAATACTATCCATATTTCCAGGGTATACCGATGTGTTGTTTGAAACTACTATTGGCAATCTAATTTTGATCAGTGCCGGAGTTCTTGAGGTGATCGGTGCGCTAATCGTGAGCCGTTTGATCAGGATTGAGGTCTAAATTTGATGATCCTATACGTCGTTTCTATTGTCTTTGGTTTGATAATCTTTCTAAGTTTGATCACTTTGTTCTCGATTGATGATCATAAGGCAAAGATCCGTTTTAAACTGAATAATTTTCAGGAGGAATCTCCAACACCCCCTGAATTGAAAGGGCGATTCCTTGCTTTTCTTGACGAAATCAATGTTCCAAACCAAATGAGCAGGCTGGTGGATGAACAGGATATAGTCTGGTCAGGGATCCGGATGACTTACCATCAATTCCTTTCAGGCTGGTGGTTGTCGATCCAGACCGTGATACTCCTGGTACTATTGGCAATCATTTTTGGTGATCGAGAACCAGTCCGGATTATTGTATTCTTAACTCTGGTTTTGCTAATTTTTCTTGCTCCTAATCTCTACCTTAAACGTCAAATTCGGGTTCGAATAAGAAGTGTCGAAAAATCTTTACCTGATTTTTTAGATATTTTGACTCTTGTAATTGAAGCAGGATTAGGTTTTATACCCGCGTTGAAGAAGATTAGCGGATCTATTACGGGTGTGTTAAGGGGTGAGATCGAAGGTGTATTGATGAGGATGGATCTTGGTTTTTCCAGGCAGGAGGCGCTAAGGGAGATGACTAATCGAATCCCTTACTCCAATCTTCACCAATTTGTGGAAGCGATCATATTATCTGAACGGTTAGGAACCTCATTGGTAAAAACATTGCGGGTACAGGCCAAAATGCTTCGTACGCGGCGCCGGCAGCGGGCGGAGGCCAAAGCCCAAACTGCGCCGATCCGGATCATCCCCGCTCTGGTTTTCTTCTTTTTGCCAAGTTTGCTTTTGATCTATCTGGCTCCACCGATCCTAAATCTTCTCTTGCGGCGGTGACTAATGAGGCTATATCAGCATGGCGATTAGAGAACGAACGAAATCCTCAATCCCCGGACAATCCCTAGTTGAATTTGCTTTTGTCCTGCCGATCCTGCTCTTGTTGATGGTCGCGATGATCGATTTTGGTATTCTTTATTATTCCCAAATGGCGGTCTTGAACGCGGCCTGGGAAGGAGCCCGGGCAGGGGCGACGATCATTGATCCTTCCCGGGGAGACCATGAGATCATCGGCGCAGTCCACCAGGCAGCCTTTGGCCTGGATCTATCCCAATTAGTGATCGATATCGACCCGTCCCAGGATGAACCTCCCAGGAACCTAGCTTTTCCTGCGCCTCGCGGGGAGGTCCTTACGATCACGATCCAGTACAAGGCCGAGCTGTCTTTTCCCCGGATCTCATTACTCGTCACTGGGCGGGCAGTGACCCGAATGGAGTATCAGAACCCGTGAGAAAGAATGAAAAAGGACAGGTGATTATAATTGTGGCGGTTCTCCTGGTTATGGTCTTGATAGCCCTGGCGTTGATCATTGATGGGTCGCGGATCATGGTAGAGATGCAGGAATTGAATCGTGCCGCGGATGCAGCGGGTAAGGCTGGATTGATCATAGTAGGGGATCATATGGTAACCCAGGTCGTAGCTGCCCAAACTTCTGCTGCCAGCATTACCCTGACTCCAACTCTGGTTGGCAGCGCCCCGAGTCCAACACTGACACCAACTCCCGCGGCAAATGATTTCTTCTCCTGGATTAATGATGATCACCGTAAAACCCTGATCGCCCCACCGATGCAAACCCTGGTGGCCACTCATGTCCTGGGCAGCGCCGAGGAGAATGGTTTTGGGTTGAACAACCCGGCGGTGACGGGATTGGAGATTTCTTATCCGGACGGATACCATCCCGGGGATCAATCTGTCCAGATCAGTGTTGGTATAGATCGGATTGTAGTTGTGATGTTTTGTAACTTGTTAAACTTGAATGAAGGAGTTCTCTCTGGCAAGACAAAACAAAGCATTCCCTAGGGATATTAAGGCCTTTTTAGTTATAGGGGTCCAGGTCGCGCCCTTTCTTGGCTTGGGGATACTGACCTCTGTCCTTGGATACCAGCTTGTTTCCTTGATCCCGAATAATGCGGGAATATTTTTCCAGGTTGCCTTTCTGGCATTGTTGTTTGGTATGGTCATTCTGGACACAGAACCTGGGTGGAATATAGTTCTGTTCCTCACTTTTGGACTGGTATCTGGAATGATGATTCATTGGTCAGGAGCTGAAATATCTCAATTGAGAATCTGGATCTTGTTCTTAATTTTGGTTCTGATTTCGATTACCGGCGGTTTCTATTTGAAGAGAGAGACTGGACCAGAGGCAGGGATTTTGTTTTCAGGCACGTTCCTGTATATGATTGGCTGGATCTTATTTCTATTAACCACGCTGCCAAGGATAATGAGAACGATTTGGATTGTCCTGGGATTGGTTCTTTTTACGCTGGTCGCTATGGCAGTGATCAACCAGGGGAAAACTCAAAATGCTGAAGATATGACAATTCCCCTTTCTATCCAGCTCTTTGTGGTCCTATTTAATCTATTTTGGCTGTCAACTTCATTATAGATTGTGGGTTGGTATTTGGACTTATTAGCAGATACCGAGAATAATATTGACAGTGCCCAATTCTCATGCTACAAAGAAGCTACTAATTTACGTCGGAAGGACGGTTTGCTCCGGCATCGGGTACCGAGGAGAGATTTGAGTTGCAAGTTCAACTGGTCCCGGAAAAACGGTCCGCGAGGTGGGTTTCATGAAGTTCGAGGTGTATGCGCTGCCCGCCAAAAACATCACCTCTTCATAACTGACTGGTGTCCCGACGCACCTAGCGGTGGCAGTGGGGAGAAACAATCCCCACCACCGTAAAAAAAACCTGAGACGGAAGTCTCAGGTTTTTATGTTTAATCAAGGCGGTATATGCTTTTCCTTAGTGGAAACCGCATCCTTATTGGTCAGGGCAGGATCTTCCAACCCAGTAAGCGGTGAACCCGGGGGTTATCTGGCAGGTATTTGGTCTTCACCCTGAATTTGCCCTCTTCAATTGCCTGGCGGATCTCAGGTGTTTTGTTCCGAATCCGGTTGTTGGTTAATTGTCCGCGGTATTTTCCCGCATAGCGATAAGCCAGCTGAGGATGGATGGGGTGACTGCCTTGAATGCTGATCATTTTCAACTCTGCCAGGTCGTTCTCTTCTTCAACAGCCAGTTGGGAAAAAGACCAGGATTCCCACACCCGGCGGCCTGCCAGGAATAATGACCAGGCTCCCAGGGTCAGGATGATCGGGCCGGATGGAAGCTGCCAGCCGACTGAGGAAATCAGCCAGGCCAGGGCCAGGCTGCACAGGGCCAACAGGATGATCATGATCAGCCCTACCCGCCACAGGGGAGGGGCCAGGTCCTGTCTTTGCTCCCTTTGATAGAGGATATACAGCGTATAGAAAAGAACGATCAAACCCAGCAGGCCGGGGATCAGCACCTGCTCGAAGGTTTCCAGCCGAGTACTGTACCAGCACAAACCGCAAGGCGCCAACAAGCCGGCCAGGGCGACCAATAACAGGGTTCGCCGCACATCCTTCTGGGTAGTCGGATCAGCCGCTATTTCTTCAGGGATCGCTTGGTTGGGGTCGATCAAGCTCATTTGTTATCTACGGTGATGGATTCAGGGAGATGAACGGCAATTGTGCAGACATCGCCTCCATCCATGACGCTTTCCAGCACTTCCACCCGGATTGGTTCCCGCAGGACGGTTTCCCAGATGCCTTGATAGAATCCCGCCCCACAGTAGCAGTATTCCCGGGGCAGTTGGGGATCATCTCCCACGCCGTCCCGAACCCGGGGGCAGTGGCAGTAAAGTTTTCTCTTCTCAGCGGGATCGCCGCTTTGGAAATATTCAGCAAGATAGCCGCTTTTGGGGATCTTGGTGGCAATGATGCGATCTCCTTCACGGACCCCCGCTAAACCCCAGCCTTTGCTGATGATCTCAAGCACCAGTTCTTCATCCAGCTCCAGTACATCACGGAGGAAGGCTTCGAATTTGGCCTGCAGCAGGTCAATCACCTGGTCCACATCCCCGGTTTCCAGGAAAATCCCCCGGGCATCATCCAGTTCAGCTTTGGGATAGTGGCAGGCGCAGCCGGTCATGATCTCCTGGCGGGTTTTTTCATCTGAAACATCTTCCAGGCGTTCCAGCATCTTACAGCTCCAGATAATTTTATCCTTCGCGGCGCTTTCCATTGTCAGGTGTTCACCCCCTGCCAGGATCCTGTCCCGCTCTTTGGGGGCAAGATATTGGTCGAGGCCGGTTTTAAGTTTGCCCTGCCAGGCTTTTTCGAAATCGAGGGGTGGAGTATTATTGCTCATAAACCTGATTGTACTTGGGAATTTACTTGAACGTGTATAATACCTCAGAATTGTATTTCCCGGATTTGCACGGTAAATTGAATTATCAGTATTGGTCAATTTATAAAGGAAGAACTTATGAGCGATTACAAAACCAACCGGAATTTCATGAAATCCGATTTCGCAGAATCCGTTCACGATATATCTGACCAGGCCAATAAAGTACCTTATCCCCCTCTGCAAAAGCCTTTGCCTGAGGGAGAAGTGGTGCTGATCGATCTACCGGAACCAAACGCTGATCTGATGCACAAACCTGGATTTCACCGGCTGCTGCTGGAGCGCCAGAGCAGAAGAAAATTCACCAAGGAATCCCTGTCTTTGGATGAGCTTTCCTATTTGCTGTGGGCTACACAGGGAGTGATCGTCAAGCTGGGCCAGGGCTACGCCAGCCGCCGCCCCGTTCCTTCCGGCGGTGCCCGGCATGCTTTTGAGACCTACCTGGCGATCAACCGCGTGGAAGATCTTGAGCCAGGGATCTACCGATACCTTCCTTTCAGTCATCAGCTGTATTTCCAGGAACCGGCCCAGAATCTGCCGGCTTTGTTGACTGAAGCCAATCTGGGTCAGAAATTCGTGGGCAATGCCGCGGCTGTTTTCGCCTGGAGCTGTATTCCCTACCGGGCTGAATGGCGGTATATGGGTCATTCCCATAAGAATTTGCTGCTCGATGCCGGTCATGTCTGCCAGAACCTGTATCTGGCTGTGGAAGCGCTGGGCCTTGGCACCTGCGCTATCGGGGCATATGACCAGGCCGCTATGGATGCCCTGCTGGAGCTGGATGGCGAGGACGAATATGTCATCTACCTGGCGCCTGTGGGTAAGGTCTAAACTCATCACCGCGTCTGAATCTGTGAACTATTGATTGAATAATAGGAGAGCAGATGAGTAAATTTGTATTGGCACACATTGGATTTGAACAGCCCACTGACGAGATCATGGCTGCCTGGATGAAGTGGTTTGAGGATATTAAGGACCTCACTGTTGAGAATGTTGGTCTTGGCATTGGAAAAGAGGTCAGCCCTGCAGGAATTAAAGACATAAATTTTGATAGCCAGGTTACAACCGGCTATACGATCATCGAGGTAGAGAGCCTGGATGAGGCAGTGAAAATTGCCCAGGCCTGCCCCTCAATCACAAGTATTAAGGTTCAGGAAGTCAGATCACATTGATCTGTGCCCAACCTCCCGGAGTTTTAATAAACTGCGGGAGATTAAATTATAGAAAGATAAGAGGCTTCTTAGGAGCCTCTTTTTTGTTATCTCATAATAAATATCCCTTTATGATTTGAGGAGGAGAACATGGATATCCTGCGCAGGATCCGCTTCTGGCATTTGATGGTGGGCACTGGATTTGTCCTGTTGGTTATCGGCCTGGTGATGATCTTTCTGCCGCCCGGGGTGGGGGACAGTGAACCCTTTCTGATCGAGTTTTTTGAAGCCAGCATTGAAGGCAGTGAAATGGGACTGGCCCTGATCGTTCTGGGCCTGTCCTGTTTCCTGATCGGCCGCAAGGACCTGGCGGATCTTCGGACCACCCGTGGCATCCAGGAGGAGTTGGGGAAGAACACTACTTTGACCGCCAAATTGGTGGCGGATAAAGTGGAAAGAACCTTCCGGGACCTCCCGGCTCATCCTGTTCGGCTGGCCACGCTGCCCGATCTGGACCTGGATCAAACCCGCCAGGATCTTAAAACTCTCAAAAATGGCGGCAGCGGGGATAGGTCCGCGGCCCATGTCATCCGGCAAGCGGAGCAGGGTCTGGAATTACTGCAAGCCCTGGAAAAAGAAGGGTATTCGATCTAGTTTTCTGGCAGGGAGGTCAAATCAGCGCTTACATCCCACAACCTGCGGGCGGTTTCTTCATCATAGGAGACTGGGGAGGATTGGGCAGGTTCGTTTTTGATGAAATATTTACCGTTTACTCCCTCAAGGGTTGGAGAGGCTGCGAGGAAGATGGAATTTTCTGCGCCTTCTTCAGGTGTAAGCGAAAATAATCCCATGATCCGTTTTAGCGCATGTCCAATCAAGCCAAAGTTTGTTTTCCAGATATCGGTGGCGATGTGACCGGGATGCAGGGCATTTACAGTCACACCTGTCCCTACCAAACGACGGGCAAGTTGATAGGTAAAAAGAATGTTGGCCAGTTTGGATCGGGCATAGGCTTTTATTCCGAAGTACCCCTTTTTAAAATCCAGATTCTCAAAATCCATCTGGTCCTGGCGATGGGCCTCAGAGGAAACATTGATGATCCGGGATGGGGCGCTGTTCTTCAGAGTATCCAGCAGCAAATTGGTCAGCAAAAATGGAGCCAGGTGGTTGACCAGGAAGGTCAATTCTACACCGTATGGAGTAGGGGTCCGTTTGTTGAAAAATCCACCTGCGTTATTGACCAGCAGGTGCAAATGCTGATAACGGTCCTGAAAGTTTTTTGCCAGCGTCCTGACCTGGTCCAGGTCTGAAAAATCTGCCAGCAGATAGCTGACTTGCTGGTTTCCCGTTGATGCTTTGATTTCCTGAACGGTCTCTTCTGTCTTGGCTTTGTTCCTGCCGTGCACCACCAGCTGTGCTCCCTGCCCTGCCAGGGCAGACGCGGTGACTTTCCCGATCCCGGCTGTGGCTCCGGTTACCAGGTATATTTTTCCGGTCAGCAGCTTGGGTTCTTTTATAGTCATGAGCGTTTGGTTCTCCAGGGAGGATCATTCTTGAAGTTGGCCTGGCTGAAGAGCAGGCGGATGATGTTCGGGTGGGCCTTGGGGAAGAGGACCTTGATCAGCAGGATCAGGCGGGCATCCAGGCCAATGATCACTTGAGCCTTGTTCTTTTGGACACCTTTGATGATCTTATCCCTGAAATCATTCATCATGATTGTCTTATTTTGTAATAGTTATTAACAGATCCAAAGTACCCTGGATGATTATATCCTGCTGGACTGGCCTGGGTGTTGTGGATCGGTCGTCTCCTGGCTCGGTCAGGTAAGTACCAAATTGA
>Ga0209834_10002143_pt1 | contig 10616 bp, 12 predicted proteins | sample Mar14236cmmetaG_FD_184134 | JGI IMG/M metagenome (GOLD analysis project Ga0209834, IMG submission 184134) | Marine hydrothermal vent microbial communities from Guaymas Basin, Gulf of California to study Microbial Dark Matter (Phase II) - Marker... ...
GGCGGAGGGTTTAAAGGTATCGAAAGGAAATTTTTGAAGAATCTTTTATTACATATTCATGGCATATAGTACATCGATCAATTGAAACTAGGATATCATCGATACAAAACTCTGCAGATTCTAACTATAATAAGCCAATCCAATGAGCGAAGAAACCTAGATTCACAAAATAGAAGGAGTATCTTAAGAGTCAGAGAGAACGTGGGAACAGTCACTACCCTGCTGGATGAAAAATTCAATCCTTTCCAGAACTTTTGTCAAATGATAAAAATTGGAGGAGTGGAAAGGATAAAAAGGCTTGCAGAAATTGAGAAAAGATAATATGATTCTTGAGCTTGCAAGAAGGAGGAAAACGGTAAGAAAATTTGCTGATAACAAAGTCAGACTGGAGGATATTTTATACTGTCTCAATGTTGCGAGAGAAGCACCATCAGGCATGAATGCACAACCGTGGAGATTCGTAATTGTAGGCGATGAGGAAATCAAAGCAAAGATAAGAGAAATATGCGAAAAAGGGGAGAGGGAGTTTTATAGAAAAGTTGGTGGGGATTTGAAAAAATGGCTTCAGGAAAAAAATTTCTCATGGCGCAAAGATTTTCTTAAAGCTCCTTTCCTGTTGCTTGTATTCTCCAACATAAAAGCACCGTATTTCATTCAATCGACATGGTTAGCTATAGGTTATATTCTCCTGGCTTTAGAGGAAAAAGGTCTTTCAACCGTCACTTATACTCCTCCCAACCCCGGAGAAGTGGGAAATTTAATCAAAGCCCCTTCAGAATATAAACTCCAGGTCATATTGCCCATTGGTTATTCAGCAGATGATAAGGAAAAAGAGAAACGGAAAGACCTTCACGAAATCATATATATCAACGAATGGAAGACACAGCTACAATAATATATATTTAGGAAAAGTTTATTATGCAGGAGGGCGCGTGGCCTAGCCAGGATATGGCGGCAGCCTCCTAAGCTGCAGGTCGCGGGTTCGAATCCCGCCGCGCCCGCTATTTCATTCCGATTGCCTCTTTTATCTCATTTATCATATCCTGCTGTGAATAGAAGGAAATGGTTCCGTTTTCATCCACATATCCTTCTTCAACCAAAGACCATACTGCAAATACCGGCTCAACCTTTGGCTTAGCATAGATTCGGAGATTATATTCATTTTTGGATGCGGAAGGTTTAACAAATACCTTTATATCCACATCTGTATTTTTTACCATCGCCATTTTTTTAAATTCTTTTGAGTATTTCTCTGTAAGGTTTTCATCATATATCCATCCTTCCTCAATAACTCCTGGATATTCATTTACAACTTCTATATCTTCAAAATTTTCATCACTTGGTTCTTCATAGAATGGAACATCAAGCTGGAAAGTTGGGAGATAAATGTGTTCCCAGTCATTTTGATCATATGGAGGGCCATTGCTTCCATCGGAATAATCAAAAAGATATGTGCCATTTTCTGAAAAGAAGAATGGTTTGTTGTAGATATACTGGTAGTTCATAACACTATAGTAATTTTTCAGATAACCCTCGTAATCAGCATCTGACATACTCGGATATCGATCTCCAAATCTCCTGCTCATTAAATCTATACCTGGAAATGTTATTGGCATGAGCCCTATAGAATGTCCCAGTTCATGAAGAACAGCTTTCGCAAGCATCACTCTTATTTCACGGGGTGTGAAGGCAAGGCGGGTTTTAAGAGATTTCCAGCCATTGCTAACATATATTGCATCAAATTTGTTATATACTACAGGTGTGATGAAACCGCCGCCATCTTCTCTATCTCCTATAACCACATATCTAAATATTCCCTTTCTTTCATCAGGAAAGTGATGTTTGTAGAAAGCCAGTAGTTGCTTACCCATCACGTCATCCATGTTTCTTGTATATGGAAGCATTTCGCCGCCGCCTTTTGGCGAGCCATCCATCCAGCCATCATCTATATAGACGTTTATTCCATGGCGGGCGAATCTTTCAATAATCATCTGCTGCGATTCTTTGTAGAAAATGTGAGGGATGTCGAAAAACCCTCTTTTTTGCATACCATCAGTTTCTATGTATATATCTGGCTGAAGAGGGTTTGCAAAATAGTTTCGCATTTTATATTCTTCAATATTCTCTATGCCATCTATATCTGGATCAAGGTTTTGATGATCATTGTATGTGAAAGGATCATAACCATATTTCCATTCCCACGATGTCGGTATTCCATCATTATCTGGATCAAGTTTGCTATCATCTCGCGTTGGATCAGTTCCGAGAACATTTCTCTCAATCCAGTAGGGTATTCCATCATTATCATAATCTGATTGATATATGTTAAACCATACTTCGTAATTCTTTCCAAGATAGTGACCCATTCCATCCTTGTCCCCAAAATAATCATCTCCGGTCCATCTGCCAGTACGATAATCATATATCAGTTCTATCCTTTCTTTCTCAACCTCCTCCATGCCAAATATCCCTTTAGACTGCTGTTCAATAATCGATATAACTACCTTCGAATATTCTCTTTCTTCATCCACATCGAAAGTGATGGTGCTTTCGTAGCCAGCTGTATCATATGTTGTATAAACTCCTTCATCACCAACATATCCCTTTGAATTTCCTTCTTCCCCATCAACATTCACAATGTAATAGAAACGGGGCACTTCTTTCCATGAGGGGCCACGAGTTAGCATCTTATTCATGAGACCTCTGTTACGGATTCTCAATATCTGAACGAATATTCCCTGATTTTCATAGGGACTGATTTTGTCGTCTATGGTTACAGTTTCTCCTCCAACCTCAGAAGGTCTCTCAAGAAAACTCCATAATGATACAATGATTAAGATGGCTACAACCGCAATGAGCAAAAACCATTTTCTATTTCCCTTCACCATATGAAAGGATAAGTTCGCCATCATTTTTATATTTTTGCCTCTGCAGATGTTCCTATAAACTCGTGATATGATAAATTTTGCTACTGAATTGCAAAATATTTTATTAGAAATGGACTCGAGGTATTTTTCACCAGATAAAGTGACATATCACGAAATCTTAGGAACACCGCCTCTGCATCAGAATTAAATATCTTTCTTTATTATGGTGATAATGAAAGTTGGTGTGATAGGGGGAACGGGTTTTTATGAAATGGGAGGAGAGGAAATAGAGGTTGAAACACCATATGGAGTCGTTATTTTATTCTATCTTGATGAGGGTGATAGAGAAATTTTCTTTTTGTCTCGCCATGGAAAAAAGCATATTCCTGCTCATATGGTAAATTATCATGCCAACATAGCAGCCATGAAAAAGGCGGGCGTGGAGGCAATTGTGGCAATTAACACAGTGGGTTCAATGAGAAGAGAATTTGAGGTGGGTTCCTTTTTCATACCAGATGATTTCATCGATTTTACATGCCGTAAATCCACTTTTTTCGATAAAGAGGCGGTTCATATCGATATGTCCCAGCCGTTTTGCCCCATTGTAAGAAAAATTCTGATTGAGGGGGCAAGTAAAAAAGGAATGGTGAATGAGGGCATATATGCTGTAACTGAAGGACCCCGCCTTGAAACTAAAGCGGAGATAAACATGCTGAAAAATTTTGCCCATGTTGTTGGGATGACCCTTTCTCCAGAGGCAATCCTTGCTAGGGAGGCAGGAATATGCTATGCTTCAATATGCATAATATCCAACTATGCTGCCGGGATGCAGGAAAAAATGGATGTTGAGGAAATAAGGAGAGTATATGAAGAGAGAAAAGGAGATTTGATGGATGTTGTCAAGGAAGCCCTGAAAAAAATACCTGAGGACAGGAATTGTGGTTGTAAATATGCTGCAGAGAGAGGAAAATTATAGGCTGGATGAAATACTGCATTTTGTTTATGAAATATACAGGGCGACGAAGGGAAAATATCCGTTGCTTGAATGGGTTTCAGAAAAACCAAAGCCTCATGAATTTGAGAAGTTTAAAGCAATATACAAGCCATTTTTAAAGGAGAGGCTTGAAAATGAATTTGATGAATTTTATGTATGGGGGAAAGATGGAGAAATTATCTCCACAGTTGCCATAGTTTATAAATATAGAGGGAAAAAGTTGGACTGGATACCCGACTCCCTTATGAAAAATGAAAATGCTTTTATCGAATTTCTTATGGTATCTCCTCGCTACTGGAAGCAGGGATATGGAAGAGAAACACTCCTATTTGCGTTAAAAAGGATAAATGAACTTGGAAAGACGGCTTTTGTTTCAACCTCAAAAACCATAGATGCCCATGCTTTCTACAAAAAAATGGGTTTTAAAGATGTTTGCATGCATGCGGGGTTTGTTATAATGAAGTGTGATTTGGGCATGAGGGATTGATCGGCAGCTCTAGCACGCTTGCAAAATTTCGGCTACCATCATAGTAAAAAATATTCTTTATGTAATTATCCCTTCCATGAGTTATCTTGAGTGCTTCCTGCACCTGCACCGCCGCTATTATGCTTGTGGTATTAATATCTGCAGCAATTTTTGGCTCGAAATATATTATATCCTTTCCCGTGCAGCTAAATCTTTTTTGGAGGATGTTTGCATGCGTTTTATTTGTGCTACATTCGAGGCAACTTGTATGGGGTGGAATAATCACCTGCACCTTCCCTATCTGACCATGTGTAGCACCGTCTATATATGGTGTTCCAGTAGCATAACAGGTTGCATTTATATGGAGGCGAGCGGCAACATTATCCACGCAGCCAAGCACAAGGGAATGAGAAGGAATGAAATCTTCTCCAAGTTCCTCGATTCTTTTTGTAAAGTATTTCACCTCCACATTTGGCTCAATTTTCCTCAATTTCTCTGCAATAACCTCTGCCTTATATCTCCCCTTTTCAGCATCATCATATGAAAAAAATATGCATCGGTTAAGATTCGATTTAACGATGTGATCCATATCTACAATTGTAATTTTTTTGTATCCGGATAAGACAAGATTTTTACATACCTCATTTCCTAAAGCCCCTGCTCCAACTACCAACACCTTTTCCCTTTCAACCTTGTCGATATCGAACCATTCAAAGAGTTTCAGTCTGCTGTATTTGTCCTCATCTATGCCTCTGGCTCTAATTTCCATAATTTGGAATTTAAAAAATTTATTTAGCTTTATCCTTTGAAGTCTGTGAATAAAATTTCAAAGCCATCATTTTCATATTTTCTCAAAATTCAAAAATTTCGATAAACTAATATACATTTTTCTCCTTATCTCCTATGGCGAAAACATCTTTAGGGCTTGAGGAAAATATTGAGGGAGCGCTTTGTTATCTGCTTGGATGGATCACAGGGATAATCTTTTATCTGCTGGAAAAAGACAATAAATTCGTGAGATTCCATGCAAAGCAATCAATTCTGACTTTCTTTCCGCTTTGGATACTATCAATAATTCTCGGCGGATGGTGGGGGCTGCTGTGGTGGCATGCATGGTTCTTCTTATGGTGGATTTCATGGCTCATATGGCTAGTGATGTTCATACTCTGGATTGTTCTAATGATAAAAGCATATCAGGGAGAAATGTTCAAACTGCCAATTGTTGGAGATATTGCGGAGAAGGGCTTATAGTTACATTTCCTCCAGAGCTTCGATACCCAGTATAGTCAGGCAATTACGTATAACCTGGCGAGTTGCATTTACCAGCGCTAACCTCTCTTTCTCCTTTTCACTTCCTATAACCCTGCAATCTCTATAAAATGCATTAAATGTGGAGGCGAGTTCATATACATACTCTGCAATTGCTGATGGATTTCTTGCTTTTACGCTTTCTTTGACAATTTCGGGGAATGCCGCCAGCATTTTAATCAGTGCTATCTCGCTCTCATGCTCATATTCTGGTTGCTCACATCCCTCATAGCGAGCTTTTCTTAAGATGGAGCAGCACCTTGCATGGGCATACTGGATGAATGGTGCTGACTGCCCTTCAAAATTCAGAGCTTCCTCCCATTTAAATATGATGGGCTTCTCTGCCCTCACCTTAATTATATTATATCTTATTGCCCCTGTACCGATGCTTCTCGCTATATAATCTATATTCGGTAACTCTCCTCTCCTTTTTATTACCTCTCGCTTCGCCCTCTCTATTGCCTCCTCCATCAGATCATCGAGATATACAACCCTGCCTTTCCTTGTTGACATTCTTCCTTCTGGAAGAGAAACGAACGAGTAAAATATTACTTCCGGCGTTTTTTTGTTCAGAAGTTTTAAGGCTATCTCCACGAATTTTGCCTCCAGTTTGTGGTCCTCACCCAACACATTTATCATTTTATCTGCCTGCTCTCCCTTCCATATGTGATATGCCACATCTCTTGTTGCATACAGAGATGTGCCATCACTTCTTGTAATGTAAAATTTCTTATCCCTTCCATGAATGCCAAATTCCTCAAGGTTCAGATATATTGCCTTTCCTTCTTTACCGGCATAAGGAAGTTTCTGTAACTCCTGAATAACTTTTTCCACACTCCCGTCAAGAACAAATCTTGATTCTTCAACAAATTCATCTATTCTTATATTCAGCATTTCAAGGCTTTGGGAAATGCCATTCAATACCCTCGTATATATATCTTTCAACTCAGCAAGTATCCTTTTGTTTCCTCTTTCACATTCCTTTATTATCTTTTCAATTTCTTTCCTCACTTCCTCATTTTCTTCCATCAGCTTTGCTGCCTCCTGATAATATACGACGTATTTGTGATCATCTTTATCATGTTTTGCCTCAATTTTTAAATTTTTAACACCCCAGAAGAGAATAGCCACTTGCTTTCCCATATCATCCACATAATACTGTGTAACCACATCATAGCCTCCGAATTTAAGCAACCTCGCTATTGTATCTCCAATTATCGGATTTCTGGCCCGCCCCACATGCAGCGGGCCATTTGGATTGGCAGATGTATGCTCAACGATCACCTTCACATTTTTCTTCGGTTGCTTTCCATAATCATCTTCCATCTCCTCAACAAGCCGTATCGTTTCCTTCGCCAATCTATGAGCATCTATGAAAAAATTTACATAGCCTTTTACTGCCTCCACCCTTTCTATCCACATCCGCTGTCTTTGCCTTATTTCCCTCGCAATTTCCTCCGCTATTTCCACAGGATTTCTCTTGAGTATTTTGGAGAGAGGAAAGCATGGAAATGCAAGATCCGCTATCTCTTTTGGCTTTTCCAGTTTTACCTCTTCTTCTATACCATAAGCTACCCTTAACGCTTCTTTTATTGCCTCTTTTACCTCCTCCTCAAATTTTTCGTATGGATACTTCATGGATTCCACGGGTTAAAAGCGGGATCACCATATAAATTGAATTCATGAAGGCAATGATATTTCTTGTCCAGATATTTTCCATATTCAAATTTTGGATTCAGCGAATCATAAAGTTGTGTCTGGCTTGCAAAGACGGGCAGCAGAATAAAAACAAGGAGAGGAGCAATAAGTTTTCCCACTTTCATAACCCCTTATGTAAAATAATTTAATAACTATTTTGCTTAAGGCAATAAATAAAAAATAGCGCCGGCGACCGGATTTGAACCGGTGACCGCCCGGTTAACAGCCGGGTGCTCCACCTGACTAAGCTACGCCGGCACCGATATGAAATGCGGAAGATATAAAAAAATTCTTCGCTGCATCATATTAAGTTCAATCCAAGTTTCACTGCATGGCTATAAACTTTGCGATATTCCTCATTGGTTATTCTTCTATTGATGTCTTCATATTCAAAAGCCTTGTATGTTGGATAATACTGAGCCATTACATTCACCACTGCATTGGGAACATTCTCTGCTATCCAGTCCAGAATGGGGATGCTGCAGCATTCAACATGATTGGGCATTACAAGGTGGCGTATAATCATCTCACCCCGTCTGTAAGCAATTTCGTGATTCCTCGTAATAATTTCCCAGTAATTTTTCACTTTTGATAGCCTCTCTGCACATCCATCATTGCCATATTTAAAATCTGTGAGATACACATCCATTACATACTTCAGCATATCCATTGTTTCAATACTACAATACATATTGGAATTCCACACCTGCGGCAGGTTGGCGGAGCATTTTTCCAGCACCTCCAGTATGTAAGGCAAATGAGGAGTTGGCTCACCACCAACCCAATTCACATTTCTTGCCCTTCCCACAATGCCTTCAATAATCCAGGCCATTTTTTCAGGCTCAATATAGATGCCTGCTTGATATTGCGAGATATCATAGTTCTGGCAGAATACACAGCTGAAAGTACATCCAGAAAAGAAAATGGTATAGGATGGCACCAGAACATCTTCTTCGCCATAATGGAAAAAATGTGAAGCAATGCTGCCAAGCTTTGCCCTGCATCTTCCAAGCTTTTCTCTCCTATTTATCCCACATCTATGCTCACAGAAGTAACACTCGCTATATATCTCATAAGCTCTATCAATAAGCTTCTTCATCCTGCTCTTATTCTCAAGATATTTGGTTTTAGCCCTCCCCTCCAGAATATCGAAATATCTCTCAAGCATTTTTGAATTCAACCCTCACCACTTTCCCTCTCGGCTCCTCCTCCGCAAAAATTTCCCCTTGAAATTTATATACCTTCGTATCCTCATCAAGCCAGGCATCGGGCGGCAGCCCCGCTTTCATGCATGTGTTGGCAAGAAATTCTTCAGCGTCCCATTTATATTCTACAGCCACTTGAGGCAGCAGAAGCCCTTTATACCATCCTTTCTCCACTATAAGTCCGTCCCTTCCAACTTTTATATGTTCTGGATATTCTTTTGGCTTGCATTTTATTAGCTGAGGAGGTGTTAAAATGGTGACTTCCACAACTATATTATCGAGTTCCTCCTCTCTTAAATCTGGAAAGCGAGGATCATGACATGCAGAAATTGCTGCCTCCTTTATTGCCTTTCGAAGTTCCATAATTGGCTCGGGAATTCCTATACATCCGCGAAGCATTCTGGCAGGATAGGTTTCAATGGTAACAAAAACACCGGACTTTTCCTCAAAATTATCAAGCTCTCCTATTTTTTCCCCTTTTACATGTTTCTCTATTACATTTCTCGCATATCTGATAAGTTTTTCCCCTTTTTCTAATTCCATGAAGATAATTCTGCAGCCATTTAAAAACTCTCTATTCCCATCTCCTCTTTGTTCCTGCCCGCTTCTTTCAAAACTTTTTCAGCAACATAAATTTCGCATCCCTCTCTTACAGCAAGAGCTATGCAATCGCTTGGTCGTGCATCTATGACTATTTCCTTTGCTTCTCCATCTCTATAATATTCGATATAAAGTTTCGCCATGAAAACACCCTCTATCAAATCATCTATTACAACCTTTTTTATTGATGCCCCAAGTGAATTAATAACTTGGATGAAAAGGTCATGAGTAAGAGGACGGTGGAATCTTTTGCCGTGCAGTCCGTTCATTATACTTTCAGCCTGCATGTAACTTACATAAATAGGCAGTGCTTTGTCTCCATTTACAAGTATTATCTCTGAATAATGCTCTGTATGGTATGCGTGAGGATATACTTCCATTTTGATTAACTTCTCCTTCATTTTATCGCCGCCAGTTTCTTTATCCTATTCACAACATTTGGATGGGATGAAAATATTTCCATTAGCTTATCTGTTGTGCTAATTTTAGCCCGCTCTGCAAACATCTTCATTTCATATTCATCAATATGACCATCCAAATTCAAATCAGCTTGTTTCAAATCGAAGATATCACGGCGAGATGTTGAAGGATCGGTGGCAAAAAATGCCTTCATTCCCTCCGCCTCCTTTATCTTTTCTTTTGGCAAACCAGATGTGGATAGAGTTATTCTATACAACGCCGACGCCAAAGCGTGCGGCTTTTTTGTGAGTATGGCTGAACCATAATCGGCATAATATTCCCGTATCCTATTCACATACAATACAATAAGATTGCTTATCAAATACACGAGGAAAGCCACAAATGCGATTGCTGCGCCCTCTCCCCTCCTCCTTCCCCAGAGGGAATTCCAGAATATGAGATAACTTAGGAGTGGAATTACTGAAAGCATGGTTATTACAATCATGTCGCGGTGCTTTATATGAGAGATCTCATGCCCTATAACCGCCTCCAGCTCTTCATCATTCAAAATGCGGAGCAGTCCTTTGGTAACGCACACTCTACCATCTCTTTTACTTCTGCCAAAAGCAAAGGCATTGGGTATTTCAAGCATGGATATGCCAATTTTTGGCGTAGGAATACCTGCCTCTTTTGCCAATCTTTCCACCATTCCATAAAGTTTTGGATTGTCCTCCCGCGATATATATTTCACCCTCATTGTCGTTTCAACAATCTTTGGACTGACCATATACTGAATGAGCACTATTATGAAAGCCAAGATGGCGAGTACAATGGGCTGTGCATATCCAGCAAAATAGGCGATGAGCACGAGTAAGGCATATACGATTGCGAATAGCAGCATGATGGCGAAAGCAAGTCGTATGTAGAGAGCGAGCCTCATTGTCTCAAATAAATGGCGGTGTTATTAATAATTTATTGCTCACCTCTCGAATAAAATTATTCTTATATTTCGATTCCCAGCACACTTCTCACAATCCATCCTATGGCAAAGGAAATGGCTGCTATCCCAAGGCTTATTC
>Ga0209834_10002144_pt1 | contig 10613 bp, 9 predicted proteins | sample Mar14236cmmetaG_FD_184134 | JGI IMG/M metagenome (GOLD analysis project Ga0209834, IMG submission 184134) | Marine hydrothermal vent microbial communities from Guaymas Basin, Gulf of California to study Microbial Dark Matter (Phase II) - Marker... ...
GTATGAAGTCTTCTTGCACCAATATCCTGCGTTTGCTCGTTTACAAGATAGGCAAGGGAGGCAATTTCTTTTACAGCATCCGGAGTGAACACAAGCTCAACTCCTTCTGTCTTTAAAAGAGCCTGATATTGCTTTATTAAAGCATTTTTGGGCTCTGTCAATATCCGCTCAAAGTCGCTCTCGGTTAACCTGTCAAGCTCAACTCTAATAGGAAATCTTCCCTGAAGTTCAGGTATAAGGTCAGCAGGAGAAGAACCATGAAAGGCTCCTGCCGCAATAAATAAAATATGGTCAGTCTTCACAGCACCATATCTTGTAGCTACCGTTGTTCCTTCAACTATGGGGAGAAGATCTCTTTGAACTCCCTCTCTTGAAACATCAGCTCTCTCAGTTCCTCCTGTATTTACAATTTTATCTATTTCATCAATAAATATTATTCCGGAATTTTCAACCCTCCATATAGCCTCCTCTATCATCTTATCCTTATCAATTAACTTCTGCGACTCCTCTTCCAGAAGTACCCTTCTTGCCTCTCTAATGGGAACCTTTTTTGATTTTGATCTTAAAGGAACAACTTCCCCGAGAAGATCCTGAAAACTCATTCCCATTTGTTCCACACCAAGAGGGCTGAATATCTCTATAACAGGCGTGAATTTATCCCTGGCTTTAATCTCTATTAGCCTTTCTTCAAGCTCTCCTTTTCTGAGTTTTTCCCTTAAAACTTCTCTTGTAATCTCGGACCTTCTTATTTTTTCCTTCTCCTGAACATCCTCTGCCTCTCTTTGAGGTAAGGGGAGCAATATATCCAGTATTTTCTCCTCCACAAGTTGCTCTGCTTTTTCTCTCACTTTCTGCATCATTTCCATTTTAACCATGTGCACCGCAGTGTTAACAAGATCCCTTACCATTGATTCAACATCTCTTCCCACATAACCGACTTCTGTATACTTGCTTGCCTCCACTTTTATAAAAGGAGCCTCAGCAAGCTGAGCTAATCTTCGCGCAATTTCTGTTTTACCCACTCCTGTAGGGCCTATCATAATTATATTTTTAGGAGCAACCTCATCTCTCATATCCTCAGGAAGTTTTTGCCTTCGCCAGCGGTTACGCAAGGCTATGGCAACTGCTACTTTGGCTTTATGTTGACCAATTATATATTTATCAAGTTCCCTCACAATAGCTGAGGGTGTCAAATATTGTTCTTTCATAGCTTCACCTTTAAAGTTCTTCCACTATTATATTGTTGTTTGTATAAACACAAATGGAAGCAGCAATGTTTATGGATATCTCTACAATTTTACGCGGTTCATAATCTGTATTTTCTCGCAGAGCTTTAGCAGCAGCTTGAGCATAACCTGCTCCCGAACCAATAGCAATTACGTCTTCATCTGGCTCAATTACATCACCACTTCCTGAAATTAAAAGTGTCTTTTCTTTATCTGCAACTATCATTAAAGCCTCAAGTCTTCTTAAAACTTTATCCTGTCTCCATTCTTTAGCAAGCTCTAAAGCCCCTCTCTGAAGATTTCCCTGGTATTGTTCTATCTTCTTCTCAAATTTCTCAAAAAGAGTGAGAGCATCTGCTACTGCTCCCGCAAATCCTGCAAGAACCTTTCCTCTGTAAAGTTTCCTCACCTTGTTTGCTCTTTGCTTCATTATCATATTTTCAAAAGTTATCTGTCCGTCTCCTCCCAGAGCTACTTTATTACCCTTTCTAACTGCCAGAATAGTTGTTCCCTTAAACAAAGCTGCCCCCCTCTTTTTTATATCCTAAGCACGAGGATGCGATCTTAAATAAACTTTTTTAAGACGTGAAGGAGTTATATGTGTATAAACCTGAGTAGTGGAAAGTCTTTCATGTCCGAGAAGTTCCTGAACTACTCTAAGGTCAGCCCCTCGATTAAGAAGATGAGTGGCAAAAGAGTGCCTTAGCGTGTGGGGAGTAACGTTTTTTTCAATCCCTACCCTATCAATGTACATCTTTAATCTCTTTCTCACGGATCTATCAGAAATTTTCTCTCCAAATCTATTAACAAAAAGAGCTTTTTCATCTGGAGAAACTTTTTCCCTCCTCCATCTAAGATACTCTTTTATTGCAGAAAGAGCGTATTTTCCCACCGGAACAAGTCTCTCCTTATCTCTTTTACCTTTAACTTTAACTATCTCTGCATAAAAATCAATATCGTTTACTTCAAGCCCAACAAGTTCTGATACTCTCATACCTGTCGCATAGGCAAGCTCCAGCATAGCTTTATCTCTCCAGAAAAAAAACCCTTCTCCCCGAACTCCATCAAGTACTTCCTCCATTTCCTTTTCAGTTAAAAATGAGGGTATCTTTCTTCTTATCTTCGGACAACGCAAAACAGAAACTGAGAAATCTTCAAGTAGTTTTCTCTTTTTAAGAAAGTCAAAAAAACATCGCAAAGAGGAGACTTTTCTTGCCACAGTAGAGCTTTTTTTGCCTTCTCCCATCAATAATCTCAGATATTCTCTCAGGAGAGAATAATCAATTTCCTCTATTTTCCTCTTTTTCTTCTGCAGAAATTTAAAAAAATCCTTTATATCTGAAATATATCCTTTAACTGTGAACAAAGAAAGGTTTTTCTCCTCTTTTAAGTAGTTTAAAAAATCAGAAATTATCTGTTGCAAACCCTGGCCTCCTCAACTTAATTATTTCATGAACTATTCCCTCAATCCTTTCTTCTTTTTTCACAGTGGTTTTTATATTTTCCCCACATTTAGGGCACTTAAACCCCCCATTTTTTCTTACAATATAGGTAAAACCGCAATAAGGGCACATTTCGTCTACCGGTTCCTCCCAGGAAATGAACTTACATCGAGGGTAATTTGTGCAGGTATAAAAACTTTTACCCTTTTTTGTTATTTTTTCTATAATCTCTCCATCACATCCAGACAAAGGACACCTCATACCTATTCTTTGATCAAGTGGCTTTGTATTTTTACACTGAGGATAACCTGAACAGGCAAGAAACTCTCCAAACCTTCCTACCTTGACCACCATCTCTCTGCCACATTTCTCACATCTTAAAGAACTTGTCCTAAGTCCTTCCTCCCTTATGTTTTTCATCCGAGCCTGGGCTCTCTCAAGGTCCTTTTGAAATCTCTCATAAAAATCTCTTACAAGGTTTGTCCACTTTTCCTTTCCCTGTTCAATCTCATCAAGTCCTTCCTCCATTTTAGCAGTAAAGTCCACATCTATTAGAGAGGGAAAACTTTCTATCAAAAGAGTATTGACAATTCGAGCAAGAGGTGTAGGAAAAAGTCTGCCTCTTACCCATCTTACATATCCTCTTTGCTGAATGGTGGATATAATTGGAGCATAAGTGCTTGGCCTTCCTATTCCCTTTTCTTCCAGGGCTTTTATTAAAGTAGCCTCGGTGTAACGAGGAGGAGGTTGAGTAAAAGTCTGCTTTGAAATTACTTTCTCCAGCTTTAAATTTTCTCCCTCCTGCAAAGAAAGCATTTTCTTACTTTTTTCTTTTTCTTCCTCATAAACTTTCAAAAATCCGGCAAATTTTAATCTTTTACTCTCAGCTTTGAATTTGTATTTTTCTCCTCCGAAATCACCCTCAATTTCGATAGTTACCCTATCTATCAAAGCATCTGCCATTTGAGAGGCAACAAACCTGCGCCAGATAAGATTGTAAAGTTTGTAGTGGTCAGGGGAAAGGTAATTTTTAACTTTTTCTGGAGTAAGCTCAACCCTTGTCGGTCTTATAGCCTCATGAGCATCCTGTGAGGTTTTTTTGTTTTTATACTCTCGTATCCTTGGTGGAATAAAATCCTTACCCATGTTATCCTTTATCCACTTTCTGGCAGAAAGTTGAGCTTCTTTTGCTATACGAGTTGAATCTGTACGCATGTAAGTTATCAACCCCACTCTTTCATTACTTCCTATATCCTGCCCTTCATAAAGGTCTTGAGCTATTTTCATTGTTCTGGCCGGGGAAAATCTCAAAATAGAACTTGCTGTTTGTTGTAGAGTGCTGGTGGTAAAGGGTGGATAAGGAGATTTTTTAATTTGAGCCTTTGTTACTCTTAAAACCTTATAATTTGCCTGGACTATTTTTTCCACTAACTTTCTTAAGGTTCTCTCATCTTTAATCTCTCTTTTTTTACCGTTAATCTGGTAAAGTAAAGCCTCTATCTTTCCCTTTTTGTCTTTAAAAACAGCTCCTATATTCCATCTTTCCTCAGGAACAAATTTTTCAATTTCCTCCTCTCTCTCACAGAGAAGTCTCACTGCTACTGACTGAACTCTTCCTGCAGAAAGTCCTCCTTTTACCTTATCCCAAAGAAGTGGTGAAAGCTTGTATCCCACCAACCTATCAAGGATGCGCCTCCCCTGCTGGGCATCTACCTTATTTTTATCTATTTGACCAGGATTTTTTACGGCTTCCTGCAAAGCCTCTTTTGTGATCTGGTTAAAAACTATGCGAAATTTGTTTTTGTGGTCTAATTCCTGAGAAAGATGCCATGAGATAGCCTCTCCCTCTCTATCCATATCAGTTGCAAGAAAAATTTTATCTGCTTTACTACTGAGTTTTTTCAGCTTCTCCACCACTTTCTTTTTTCCGGGAATCAAAACATAAGTTGGCTTGAAACCATTATTTATATCCACACCCAAACTGTTTTTTGGCAAATCCTTAATATGGCCAAGACAGGACTCTACTTTATAATTTGGACCAAGAAACTTATTTATTGTCTTAGCTTTAGCAGGAGATTCCACTATAACAAGATTTTCTGGCTCTTTTTTTCTCATTTACACCTCTTTAATAAAAAATTTTCCTGGCAGTTCTTTAACCATACCTTTCAACTGAAGTTTTATCAAAATGTCAGCAATTTTGCCTACCGGCAAACCGGTTTTTTTAATTAGTTCATCTATATGAGAAGGCTTTGCTGTAAGCTCATCAAGCACAATTTTCTCCTCAAAGGATAGCTGATTGTCAAAAGATGATATTTTTATATCTGAAAAAGATACCCCAATTTCCTCAAGTACATCCGCAGCGTCCTCTACAACTTTTGCTCCTTCCTTCAATAGCCTGTTTGTTCCTTTAGAATAGGGGCTTGTTATAATCCCCGGAACCGCAAATACTTCTTTTCCCTGTTCAAGAGCAAAATCTGCGGTTATTAAAGCACCGCTTTTTAAAGGAGCTTCCACCACAATCACCCCCCTACTTAAGCCACTTATTATTCTGTTGCGTCGAGGAAAATTTCTGGCAAAAGGTTTTGTCCCTAAGGAAAATTCCGAGATAACTGCGCCATGATCTATTATTTCCTTCATCAGAGAATTATTTTCAGGAGGATAAACAATATCAACTCCACACCCAAGCACCGCTATTGTTCTTCCTCCCTCTTCCAGCGCTCCCTCATGAGCACAGGTATCTATTCCTCTTGCCATACCACTAACTATGGTTAAACCAGCTCTCGCAAGCTCTCTTGCCAGTTTTTTTGCAGCAATTTTGCCGTAAGCTGTTGCCCTTCTTGTTCCTACCAGAGCTACAGCTTTTTCATCTTCTTTTTTAAGTTCACCCCGCAGATAAATTAAAAAAGGTGGATCGCTTATATTTTTAAGGCTATCAGGATAAGATGGATCCGTGTACTTGATAAGCTTTACATTATGTTTTTGAATTAACCGGTAATCATCTTCAAGAGAGACTTCTAAAGCCTTCTTTCTTATAAGTTTTATAGTGCCCTTTTCTATTTTAGAAACGTGCTTGATTTTTTCAAGAGGGGCAGAAATTATTTCATCTGGTGAACCCACTTTCTCCACGAGATTATTAATACCCGAAAATCCATAAGATGAGATTTTGCTCAACAAAATCCAATTTTTTACCTTTTCAAGAGAGTTTTTGTAACCACTCTCAGATCCCTGACTTGACTGCATCTTCAAGGTCCCGTATTAAAAGACCGGATAAAAGCTTGGGATAAAAGTAGGTTGACTTGGGGGGCATTTTTTTCCCGGCAAGGGCAACATTCTTCACTTCTTCAACCTTTGTTGGAGGAAGAAAGAAAGCTATCTGAAATTCCCCTTTGTTAACCTTTTCTACTGCCTCAAAACTACTTGTGGTGAAGTGGATATTTATTTTTCTTTTAATAATCTTTTTGAGGATATTATCTAAAACTGCTGACTTAATTTTTCCTGAAAAAAGTTCATCTCTCTTGGGTAAGAGAAGAAAATATCCTCCTTTTCTGGTGTACATTCCCGGAATGTTAGAATTTTTTACCATGGAAAGAAAGCTTCTATATGTGCCATCTTCTTCCTCTTCAAACCGCCCAAAAGGCTTTCCCTGAAAAAATTCCTCCATTCCTCTTGCAATTTTTTCAAGTTCATCTTGCTCGAGACCCCCAATAAGTCTGTGAACAGGAAGTATAGTCACACTACCTGAATCCATATTTAAAAAATACACCATCGTGTAATCTATTCCAGCTGGAAAGCCAGTTTTTTTCTTCATTTCTTCCCTGAACCTGAGACAGGTGAGATATCGATGATGTCCATCAGCGATAAATATCCTCTTCTCCCTCATTAAAGAACAAATCTCCTTAATAAGTCCACTATCTCTTATGGCAGATAATCTATGATTTATTCCATCAAAGTCTTCAAATTCAAATATAATTTCCTCTTCTTTACAGAGAGAGTCTATTTTTCTTTCAGGATCACTGAAAAGGGAAAATATGGCAGAAAAATTAGCATTACAACTTCTCAAAAGGCGCAACCTGTCCATCTGAGGTTCAGGAAAAACTTCCTCATGAGGAAAAACGCTTCCTGAGGAAAAATCCTCCAACCTCATCAAAGAAATAAAGCCCTTCCTCTCAAACACCTCTCCTTCCACTGTATACTTTTGATAATAAACATAAATTGAAGGAATTTTTTCTTTTATCAATACCCCCTGAGACAACCACTCTCTAAAAAATTCTTTCGCACGGATGTACTTATTTTTCTCTAAGTTATTTCCTGGCTCCTCCTTGCCCAGTATAATTCTTATTATGTTATAAGGGTGCAGCTTATAATAAAAATCCTGCTGCGAAGGTGAAATTACATCATAAGGAGGAGCCACTACTTTGCTTATATCGCCCACCTTGTCTTTGTTGTAAATTATCCCTTTAAAAGGAAGTATCTCTGGCATTGCTTTAACCTGGTTCGCTGTTTAACCAGTCCTCCTCTTCGTAGGAAAATATTTCCTCATTTGAAAAAAAACAGTTTATCTCTCTTTCTGCTGAAGAAGAAGAATCGGACCCATGAATCACATTTCTCCTTCCATCAGAACCAAAATCACCTCTGATACTACCCTTTTTTGCCTCGCTTGGGACCCTTTCCCCTATAAGTTCCCTTATTTTCTTCACCACATTTTTTCCTTCCACCACCATAGCAACACAGGGAGCCGTCAGCATAAAGTCAACAAGTCCTGGAAAGAAGGGTTTATCTTTATGAGGCTCGTAGAATTTTTCAATCTCCTGCCTTCTCGCTCTGACCATTTTCAAACCAACTATCTTGAAGCCATTTTCCTCAATCCTTTTTATAATCTCTCCAATCAAACGCTTACATACCCCATCGGGTTTTATCAATACCAGTGTTCTCTCTCTCATTTCCTTTTTTCTCTTCCTTTTTAATTTCTCTTGGTAAAGCAATTTTCCCTGTTCTGACAAGCTTTTTTATCCCAAAAGGTTTCAGCAAAGTCAGAATACCTTCTATTTTCTCATCATCACCTGTAACTTCAAGAGTGAAACTTTCAGGATGCACATCAACTATTCGAGCTCTAAAAATCTGTGCCAGTCTCATTATCTCGTCTCTATCTTTTCCCTTGGCATTAACTCTTACAAGAATAAGTTCTCTTGTAACAGTGGACTGATTTGTCAGATCTACAACTTTTATAACATCTATAAGTTTACGAAGCTGTTTTATCACCTGCTCTATAATCTGATCATCTCCTGGAACAACCATGGTTATTCGTGAAACTGTTGGATCCTCGGTTTTCCCTACAGCCAGACTATCAATGTTATATCCTCTCGCACTGAAAAGAGTGGCTATTCTTGCCAGGATTCCAAACTTATTTTCCACCTCTACAGATATAAGGTGCTGTTTCATTTACCCTCCCCTTTTATCCAGGGCATCATCTCTCTTAACTTCGCACCCACTTTTTCAATTAAATGTTCTCTATCTTTTTCTCTCAAGGCAGTATAAACAGGACGATTTACCTGGTTTTCCAGAACCCATTCTCTGGCAAATTTCCCTGTTCTCACTTCCTCTAATATCCTCTTCATCTCTTCTTTAACCTGGGAATTTATTATTCTTGGACCGCGGGTAAGATCTCCATACTCAGCGGTGTTACTTATAGCCTCTCTCATACCGCTAATTCCTGACTCATAAATCAAATCAACTATAAGTTTTAATTCATTAAGACATTCAAAATAAGCAATTTCTGGCTGATATCCTGCCTCTACCAGAGTCTCAAATGCAGCTTTTATAAGAGAGGTAACTCCTCCACATAAAACCACCTGTTCTCCAAAAAGATCAGTTTCTGTTTCCTCGGCAAAGGTGGTTTCTATAACCCCTGCTCTCGTAGAACCTATAGCTTTAGCATAGGATAAGGCAAGGTCTTTTGCCTTACCTGTAGCATCCTGATGAACTGCTACAAGAGAGGGAACACCTCTTCCTTCCTGATAGAGTCGGCGTAAAAGAGCCCCAGGGCTTTTAGGTGCAACCATAAGAACATCAATATTTTCAGGAGGCACAATCTGATGAAAGGTGATATTAAACCCGTGAGAAAAAGCAAGGACATTTCCTTCTTCAAGAAAAGGAGCTATGTCTTTCTTATAAACTTCGGGCTGATATTCATCAGGGATAAGGAACTGGATAAAATCTGCCCTCCTTGCAACTTCTGCTGCAGACATAACTTCAAACCCAGCCTCTTTTGCCTTTTCCCAACCCGGACTTCTCTCAAGCTCACCTACTATAACCTTAACCCCACTATCCCTTAAATTAAGAGCCTGAGCATGTCCCTGGTTGCCATAACCAATTATCCCTACAACTTTTTGTCTTATAAGTTCAATATTTGCATCACTATCATAGTATATTTTTGCCATTTTTTCCTCCTTATTTTAATCATTCATAAACAGGAACTCCCTCTTTTTCGGTAAGCTCTCTGAATTTTTTAATTAGAAGCTTTGTTATAGGACCTGCTTTCCCGGTCCCGATAATTCTTCCGTCAACTTTTGTTACAGGAATAACTTCAGCTGCGGTACCTGTTAAAAAACATTCATCACTTGAATAAACAGAAAAAAGAGTGAAAGCTTTTTCCTCGCATGGTATACCTTCCTTCCTGGCAAGCTCAATTACAACATCCCTTGTTATCCCCTTGAGAACACCTATCCATATAGGAGGAGTAACCAGAACTCCTCTTTCAACTATAAAGAGATTGTCTCCGGTGCACTCTGCAACATACCCATCCTGATTCAACATAATAGCCTCAGGTGCTCCCTTTGCTGTTGCCTCCAACTTGGCAAGAATATTATTAAGATAATTAAGAGATTTTATCCGCGGATCAAGAGCAGAAGGATTATTTCTTCTAACCGAAGAGGTTATAACCTCAAGTCCTTCCTCGTATAGTTTTTCAGGGTATATTCTTATTTTATCAGCTATTATTATAACCTCAGGTGAGGAGCATTTTGCCGGGTCAAGCCCAAGGTCACCTTTTCCCCTTGAAACAACAAGTCTGATATAGGCATCAAGTAGCTTATTTTTTCTCAATACCTCAAGAATCTTTTCTTTAAGTTCCTCCTTAGAAAGGGGAATCTTTAAAGAAATTGCCTTGGCTGATCTAAACAGGCGCTCTATATGCTCATCTAATTTAAAAACCCTCCCCTTGTAAGCCCTTATTCCTTCAAAAACTCCGTCTCCATAAAGAAAGCCGTGGTCAAACACAGATATTTTTGCTTCTTCTTTGGGAACATATTTCCCGCTAAGATAAACCCATTGACTCATTAATATTCCTCCTGGGTTATGGTTTGTCTTCTCTGGGTTTAAGTTGAGGAAATAAAATAACCTCTCTTATTGAGGAAGAATTGGTAAGCAGCATAATTAACCTGTCAATTCCTATCCCCAGCCCTCCTGTTGGAGGCATTCCATATTCAAGGGACTCCAGAAAGTCTCTATCCATAAGTTCTTTATTTGCAAACCTTTCAAATCTTTCTTTTTGTTCAATAGGATCATTAAGCTCTGAATAGGCATTGGCAAGCTCCCACCCTCCCACAAAAAGTTCAAATCTTTCCACAAGAGAAGGGTTTTCTTTTTTTCTTTTAGCAAGAGGAGCTGTCTCGTAAGGATAGTCATATATTATAGTTGGTTGAATAAGATAAGGGACCACTTTTTTATCCAGGAGATGCTCAAGTATCTGAGATTTTGATAACTCCTCCACGTTGATTTCACATTCCTTTGCAACCTCTCTTAGCTCTTTCTCGTCCTCAATATTAACTTTTATATTTCCAATCTTTTTCAGAGCCTCTTCAAAGGTGAGTTTATCCCAGGGAGGAGAAAGGTCTATTTCTTTGCCATTATAATTAATCTTCAAGCTTCCTTTTACCTTTTTTGTTAC
>Ga0209834_10002148_pt1 | contig 10593 bp, 9 predicted proteins | sample Mar14236cmmetaG_FD_184134 | JGI IMG/M metagenome (GOLD analysis project Ga0209834, IMG submission 184134) | Marine hydrothermal vent microbial communities from Guaymas Basin, Gulf of California to study Microbial Dark Matter (Phase II) - Marker... ...
ATTATATCTATAATAGGGAGATAATCACCGTGGAATGGGTACATCATTTCCTTGGCCCCTAAACTTTTGACGAGTCTCTTGTCGAACCTTTCGGTTCCAAAAACAGCATGCAGTGGCAACAGGTATGAATTGTCCCGAACCATCACGTGCAAGACTTTCATGAGGGCAAACGTCAAGGGCAGGCATAAGGTAAACCTGGTTCCCTTGTCCTTTTCCGTATCTATATCTATGGTGCCGCCAAGCTGATCAAGCTGTGTCTTGACCACATCCATCCCGACTCCCCTTCCAGAGATTTCCGTAACTTTCGAGCTCGTGGAAAATCCGGGCATAAGAATAAATCTCAGCAAGTCTTCCTTTCTCAAGACTTGATCTTTCTGAATCCAGCCTTTTTCAAGCGCTCTTTGCCGAATGTTCGTCAGATCGATCCCTCTTCCGTCGTCACTTATCTCAATAAAGATACTTCCTCCTTTCTGATAGGCCTTTAATTCGATGATCCCAGAGGGTGTTTTGCCCTTTACCCGCCTTTCTTCTGCAGTTTCTATGCCATGATCAACGCAGTTTCGCACAAGGTGTTTCAGGGGGTCTGAAATATGTTCAATAACCTCTTTGTCCAGTTCCGTATCAAGTCCGGTCAGGATCACCTTGATCTCTTTGTCTTGCTCAAAGGCAAGATCCCTTACCATGCGCTGGAATCTGTGGAAGGTCCCTTCCAGAGGAAACATTCTGACCCTGGCAACCCGTTCTTCAAATTCCCGGTTCACCTTAAGGAGATTTTCCGTCTCCTCCAGCAGTTCCATTTTTCCTGGACCTGCATATTTTTCAAATAACTTGTGCACCTTAGAGACCCCGATCCTCATTTCTTCAGCCAGGTTTACCAGCCTGTCGAGCTTTTCCACATCAACCCTGATAGTTGTTTTACGATAGACCCTGCGACTCTCCTCCTGCAGGGCCAAGGCTTTCCGAAGCTCTTCAGGCCCAATTATTCCATCATCCACCAGGACCTCACCCAGCCTCTTCTGTTTTTTCAACGCATCGCTCAATACATCTGGTGTGATCTTTCCGGCTTCCAGGAGCACTTCACCAAGTTTTTTTTCGGCAAGTCCTATATCAATACCCTCTCTGTAATCTTTGGTGACATCTTCAATACGAATGTCGTTGTCGTCTTTGACGAACATGAAGACATCTTCAATATCCTCGTAAGGCCGGTCTGTCTTGATGATCACACGCCAGGATATATAAAGATCATACATATAAAAGTTCTCAAAATCGGGGAGTCCGGAGAGATCGGGCACTACCTCGATAAGCTCGCCCAGCTCCGACAGGTCCAACAATAATAAAAGCGGGTCCTGGCCGTAGTAAAAAAGGTCCTTTCGAAACGCAAGGTCGATTCTGTAAAAGCTGAATTCTTCCGGGGATTCCATGGGGGCTTTCTTGAGCGGTGGCACGGATTCCTCCACATCAGAGTCCACCGCATCAATCCCCAGATAGCGTTTCACCTGGTCTTTTCGCTCCTCGAGAACCCCAGGGGCCGCTTCTTCGGCCTCTCCTTTAGAAACCCTTTCGATCATGGACCGGATAAAGTCGATTGAGCTCAGAAGAATGGTAATAAGGTTCTTGGTGATGCCCAACTTACGAGATCTAAGACGTTCCAGGAGGCTCTCAAGAAGGTGGGCATAGTCTGAAATATTCATGAATCCGACCATTGCCGCACTACTCTTTAAGGTATGAACTGACCTGAAAAGCTGTTCTATATCCGGCATGGATTCCGGTGTGGATTCCAGCGCCAGAAGGCTTTCTTCTGCCGATTTGAGCAGGTCGTCCGATTCGGAGAAAAAGATCTCTAAGATCTCTTCTTGTTCGCTCATTTTGTCCACACGACTTTCTTGACAGCCCACAGGAGCTGCTCTGGCTGAAAAGGCTTCAGCAGCCACCCTGAAGCGCCTGCAGCCCTGCCTTTTTCTATCATGGACTCCCCGGCCTCGGTGGTCAGGACTAATATGGGAAGGAATTTCAGCCTTGTCTCCTTTACCTTGGATATGAAAGTAATCCCATCCATCTCCGGCATGTTAATGTCGGTAATAATCAGGGCCAGAGACTGGCCTTTATCTTCTATGGATCGCAGTTTTTGGAGGGCATCTTTGCCATCTGACGCCTCTGTCACTCTATATCCTGCATTTCGCAGGCAAAAGGAAACCGACGATCTCATTGTAGGTGAATCGTCTACAAACAGAATGTGCTTTTCCATATTGATATACCTGTCACACAAGCGCAGATTTCAGGCCACAAAGTATTAAGATATCCTCTATCTCGGCAGAGACAGCGGCAATCCTGAGCTTGACCTCAGGTTCCAAGCGTCGCTTAAAGGCGATCAGCAACTGAAGAGCAGCAGTGTCAATAAATCTGACCTTGGCAAGTGAAATAGGGACTTCCCGTGCGTCTTTGACAGATTCTTCCAGGAAGGCTTTGAACTCATCCAGTTCATGGATAGAGAGTTCTCCTTCAAGGTGGTAAATCACCTTGGTCGTCTTGGTTTATACTAAAGTTTTTTGCAGGCATTTTGAGAGCGGTATCAATAACAAAATCTTGACACTTGAGGGCTGCATCAATAAAGCATCGCCATCATGCCGTAAATGTATTCACCTGAAATATGCCACGCTGTCTTATAGCAAACGTGTATTTTTTATATATTATAAATCGAATATAAACCTGATATACTTTAATCTTGAGCAAAAGGCGTCCATTTTCGTTTGCCCAAACACTCGTATAGTTTTATGCTGTTTTATATTTTCAGTGAAATCTTGAATCAGGGAAAATGGTCTCAGAACCTCAAAACCATGTCCGGCGCGAATGGACAGAGAAACTTTTGGTAATGACCAGGGAAATGAGGAGGCGTGACCTTTCTCTTCATCTTGGATCAGAACATGTCCGGAATGATACCTGCAGTCTCATTAATTTGGCAGACGTTAAGGAAGTAAAACGCATCTTTGGCACAGCGGGATCTGCCGGCCGTGTTTACTTTCAGGCGGTTGATCATTTTATCCGCTCAAAGGTGGAGCCGTTTCAGGCCGTGCTGAATACCTGGATGCAAGGAGCCAAGGCCAGGGTGAATGCCCGGGATATCCCGTTTGCCGAAGTAATCACATGGTGCCAGGACACCGGCGATAACCAGGCCAGGAGCGCGATGTCCAAAGAAGTCCGCTCTCTTTGCGCCTTTCTGGCCCCTTTCAGTTATGCCTCGTGGAAGGTCCTTTTAAATGTGCTGGAGCACGACCTTGGATATCCTGAATATCTGGCCTTTTGCGAAGAAAAAAGGGGTGTCTCGTTGACAAATTCCAGTTCTCATGCCCGGGACTTCCTCGGTGAAACCAGAGACACATACAGGGGTCTCATTGAACCCTGGCTGAAAAAGGTCACAAAGATATCTCTGGGGGACGCTTCCCGCTTTGATGCGATTTACCTCTTAGGGCTTCGTTATCTGGACCATCTCTTTCCCCAGGGGCTCACGATAGAGAAAATTACGGGCTTTTTCCGCAAATGGGGAATGGATCTTGCCGGGAATCCCGCTCTCCATATCCATTCAGAAGGCATGCCCGGGCGGCAGTCTTACTGTATCCCTGTGGATATACCAGGAGAGGTACACGTCATTGTGGGGCCCCTTCATGGGTGGCTGGATATGGAATCACTCTTCCACGAACTGGGTCACGCGCTTAGCTTCATCTACACGGACCCGTCATTACCCCCTGAAGAGAAAGATTTTTACCAGTCAGGTGCATTATCCGAGGCCTTTGCCTTCCTTTTTCAGAGAATGTGCATGTCCATGGAGTTCCTGCAGGAAATCCTTGGACTATCATCTGAAAATGCCCGGACCGTCTCTCGTGCCCATACCCTGAAATGGCTCACGTTAACCCGCCGTTATGGCGCTAAACTGGTTATCGAAGTGGAGAACTTCCGTCTTGGCCGGCTGGAAAAAGGTCAGTCCTTTTACTCGGAAATAATGGGAAGAGAAACCTGCTTTCACTATGATCCGGAGACCTATCTTTTTGATCTTATGCCTGACTTTTATTCCCTGGACTATTTCCAGGCCTTTATGGGAGCCGCATGTCTTTGGGAATACCTGAACGAAGCCGCAGGCGAGGATTGGATCCTGGATACTGAGACCGGCAGTATCCTCCATCGCTGGTGGCGCAATGGAAACAGGCTTGATCTATCCGCCTTCCTTCAAGAGACCCTGGATCGTCCCCTGGAATCTGGCCCCTTTATAAAGGTGAATCAATATGATCCCTGAAGTTGACTTGCTGGAGCTAGACCGCAGATACCTCTGGCACCCTTATACACAGATGAAGGACTTTGAGAAGGATGATCCCCTGTTTGTGGATCGAGCTGATGGGGTATTTTTATTTGATGCCCAGGGGCGACGCTACTATGACACCATATCCTCATGGTGGTGCATTCTCCATGGTCACAACCATCCCAGGATCAAGGCAGCCATCAGGGATCAACTGGACAGACTGGAACACGTGCACTTTGCAGGTACTACCCATGAGGGAGCCATCCGTCTGGCAGAAAAACTTGTTGCCTTGACCCCGGATGGACTAAGCAAAGTTTTTTATTCAGATAACGGCTCCACTGCCTGTGAGGTGGCAATAAAGATGTCCCTTCAGTACTGGAAGCATATGGGTGAGACCCGGAGGGAGAGCTTCGTTTCACTCGAAAGGGGATATCACGGAGATACCATCGGTGCCATGAGCCTGGGCGGAGTCCCCTCATTCGAGGGTCCGTTTGATGCCCTCACCTTTGATTCTTACCGGATACCATCTCCGTATTGCTATCGATGTCCGTATGAGGCCAAACCACCTGCCAAATCACCAAATCACCAAATCACCAAATCACTCAATTGCTCCATCGAATGCCTGGATCCGCTTGAGAAGTTGCTTGCTGACAAGGGGCATGAAATAGCAGGAATCATACTTGAGCCCTTGCTTCAGGCAGCAGGCGGGATGATAGCATATCCTGTGCAATATCTGAAAAGGCTGGCAGGGCTTGCCTCTCACCACCGGATCCACCTGATCCTGGATGAAGTTGCCACTGGCTTTGGGCGGACCGGACGCATGTTTGCCTTTGAACATGCCGGAATAGCCCCTGATTTTTTATGTCTTTCAAAGGGGCTGACTGCCGGATTTATCCCTATGGCGGCCACCATAACCACTGACGACGTATACCATGCCTTTTACGCCGACTATGAAGAGGGCAGGACATTCTTTCATGGCCATACCTTTACTGGCAATCCCTTGGCATCAGCGGCAGCCCTGGCTTCCCTGGAGATATTTGAGCAAGAGAAAGTGCTGGATGGGTTGCAGGATAAGATTGATATCCTCCAATCCGGCATGGAGAGGTTTAAAGAGCTTCCCTGGGTGGGAGACGTCAGGGGAATCGGCATGGTGGCCGCTGTCGAACTGGTCATGGACCGTAGGACCAGGACCCCGTTTTCATCTGAGAAAAGGGTAGGGTGGATGATTTATAAAGAGGGATTAAAAAAAGGACTTATTCTTCGACCATTAGGTGACATAGTTTATCTTTTTCTTCCACTTTCTGTTAATGCAGTTCAGATAGAAGATATTCTCAGCCTGAGTTTTGATGTTATTTCTGGATTGAATCCATAGCCTGAAAGGAATGTACGGCATTGACAAGATCAAGGATTTGCTGAAGCTGCCGTTGTCCGAGCTGATGGCCCGTGCCCGTGCCGCAAAGCTGAGGGAGAGGGGCAGGAGCTTTTCTCTGTGCACCATAATGAATGTGAAGTCCGGAAGGTGCCCTGAAGACTGCGCATTTTGTGCCCAGTCCTCCAGATACAGGACAGGGAGTCCTGTTTACCCTCTCAAGCCGGCCAATGAAATTCTGGAAAGGGCTGAAAGGGCCAAGGATGCAGGCGCTTCAAGATTCAGCCTGGTGACGAGCGGCCGTGGTCTTGCCAGGTCCGAAGTGGATGAGCTGGCAGTGGTAATAGAGCAAATAAGTAACAATGTCGGGATAAGTGTATGCGCATCACTTGGCATCTTGGACTTTGAGGCGCTTACAACCCTGAAATTGGCCGGTCTCAGCCGTTATCACCACAATATTGAGACTTCAGAATCATTCTTCCCGAAAGTAATCTCCACCCATAGCTTCGAGGACCGTATCTCCACTATTCGTACCGCAAAGGAGGCAGGGCTTGAGGTATGCTCAGGGGGGATCATAGGCCTTGGGGAATCTGCTGAAGACAGGGTTTCAATGGCACTTACGCTGGCCGGTCTTGAGGTGGACTCTGTCCCGATAAATATCCTGGTCCCGATTCCGGGGACTCCCTTGGCTTCACAGCCTCCCCTGTCAGTGGAGGAGATACTGCGGACCATAGCCGTATTCAGATTGATCTTTCCGGGAAAGGCCGTACGTATTGCAGGAGGAAGAGAATCAGCGTTGAAGGATTTTCAGGGCCTTGCCTTTTGGGCAGGGGCGGATGCAATGCTGATAGGCGGATATCTCACGGTAGCCGGCAGGGACTTGGATATTGATCTCAGGCTGGTCAGAGAGATGAAAAGGCTGTGGTAAGAGATCCATATTCTGACGCTGTAGCAAAAAAGTGCCTCGGAATGCACGTCATTCCGAGGCATTGTATTATACTCATAGAAAGAGCCGCTTGCAAAACTCAGAATTTGATCTGCCAAACAACCTGTACCTTACGATCGTCTCCGAGCCTATTGCCTGAAACCGGGGCCTTTCCTTTTTTGCCTGCGTCGTCACCATAGTCAGTTGTTTCATACGCCAACAAGAGCATGTTTCCCTTATAAATATCCCAGGCAAGACCGCCCATATACATGTCGTATTCAGCATCATTGCCGATCTTGTTGTCTTTGTCCTGATCAAAATGGTCATAACGGGCAAACAGGGAGAACTTCCCGTCAAAGACAGGAAGTCTCAGATTCCCGAAAAAGGAGTAACACTCAGTATCCAGTGCATCACCATCTGCATCCACCCAACTGCCTTTCGCATTTCCTTCAGTCTGAAAATACTGGGCAGTGAAAATTCCCCACGGGTGCTCATAGCTCAGCATGCCAAGGTTTACCTTATAGTCCGGGTAGTCTCCGTTTGAGGCCTTCTCATTGCCCTCTCCATAAAGGCCGAAATAGCTTAACTGGAGACCTGGTATCACGTCAGGCAGGGGACGCAATGTAAGCCGTCCATCGACCACCTTATTGTTATTCTTTTCGCTTGCGTGATAACCTGATCCGTTATAGACCCCAAGGTGCCAGCTTCCGTAGCGGCCGTCATAGTGGTGGCTTCCCGTCCTTTCCTTCGCGTCTTCAAGCTTGCCGTCAAGATTGCCGCGAAGGCTGATCCCAGTATCAGCAGAATTGAAGGTCCCTGCCCGCTCTATGGCCATTGTACCCTGGCAGCGATACGGATTGACGTGCTCTTCAAAGTCCAGCCAGGGGATATGCCCTTGGCCGATCTCGGATTTCATGCCGGTGAAGGGCCCAATGTCAGGCGGTCTCAGTTCAGCATAGAGATATTTGATACGTTCTTTGTAGTCCCCGTAATCGTCCTTGTGAATATCAAGGGTTATTCGTGTCCGCATCCATGGGAGGATCTCCTTCTTTACCGTGAGGTAACCCCGGGTGAGTCTGAAATGGTTGAAACTGGAGTCTTTGTCACCAGGTTCCGGCTCAATGCCATTTGAATAGTCCACGTACGCAAGCATCCCGACTTTCAGGCCCTTTAAGGCCTCGGGTACCGCCAGTTCCTTATCTTTAATTTCCTTCACTATCTCCTGCTTATGCTGTTCCTCCGATACAACCGCCTCTTTTTGCATTTCATTCAAGAGCTGTTGGGCCTCTGAATGAGAAAGGATACCTTTTTCAACCAGCTTGTTGAGCAAAATGTCAATTTCCCCAGCCCAAGACTGGGTAATGCCGAATGCTATAAGCAAACTCGTTACGATAAATACGATGAGTGAAATTTTCTTCATGTTTTTTCCCATACCTTTCCTTTATACTTTTCACATATTATGGGCCTCTCTCCGCTTTGTTCCAAAGATTACAAGCCTCACCTCCTTTTGATAAAAATTCTAATCCTTTGGTTTTGCTTATTATGATTCCGGTTTGTTAAAACCGGATGACTATAGGGTTAGATTTTGGTTAAAATAATAGGATAGTAAAAAACTTTGCGTCCTCTGCGTCTCGAACACGAGCGCAGCGAGTGGGTGGTGAACTGTTACGAAATTCCTGATGCACCCTTTCCGTGCCGAATGATCTCCCCCTGAACCATGTATACGACTTCTTCGGCTATATTGGTGGCATGGTCTGCTATGCGTTCAAGGTGACGGCACATCAGGAGCAGGTTGATCAGATAAGCCACGCGGTCAGGGTGTTCACCTATGGCCTGTTTTACCACGTCATAGGCATGATTCTTCATGTCATCTATTGCATCATCCAATTTGAGGACATCCAGCGCCAGGACATCGTCCATGTTCACAAGGGCATCCAGACTCTTCTTGAGCATGGATGCCGTCTTTTCAGCCATTAAGGAATAATCAAAGGGGATATCGAGCCGCTTGCGTTTGGCAATGATCTTTACCCGTTCTGCGATGTTCACTGCCTCATCGGCGACCCTCTCCAGATCGTTGTTGATCTTGATCACAGCAATAAGAAACCGCAGGTCCACGGCAACCGGCTGATGCAGTGCAAGAATCTTCAGGCAGTCTTCTTCCACCTCTATCTCGAATTCATCTATTTCGTAGTCACTCCTGATGATCTTTTCTGCAAGATTCGCATCTCTTAACTCAAGGGCCTGGATAACCATCCGGACACGCTCCTCAACCATGGCTCCCAGGGAGAGGATCCTCTTTTTCAGTTTCTCTAATTCTTTTTGTAGGCGTATAGGCATGGCACTCCCTCACTATCCGAAACGGCCGGTGATGTAATCCTCTGTCTGTTGGAGCTCAGGTTTTGTAAAAAGCGTTTCGGTATCATCCACTTCTATAAGTTTTCCCAGATAAAAAAAGGCTGTGACGTCAGATACACGTGCAGCTTGCTGCATATTGTGCGTAACAATTATGATTGTATATGATTTTTTCAACTGATGGATCAGTTCCTCGATCTTCTGGGTAGCGATTGGGTCCAGGGCGGATGCCGGCTCATCCATAAGTACCACTTCAGGCTCCACTGCCAGGGCCCTGGCAATACAGAGGCGTTGTTGCTGTCCGCCCGAAAGACCAAGGGCTGAGTCATGAATCCTGTCTTTGACTTCATCCCACAAGGCCGCTGACTGAAGACTCTTTTCTACTCGGTCTGTAATGTATGCCTTATCTTTTATGCCGTTTACCCTCAGGCCGTATGCCACATTTTCAAAAATGCTTTTTGGGAAAGGATTGGGTTTCTGAAATACCATGCCGACATTGCGACGAATGGTGACTACATCCACACTTGGATCGTTAATGTTCTGATCATCCAGCAGGATCTGTCCTTCCACCCGGCTGGCAGGAATCAGGTCATTCATCCGGTTCAGGCAACGCAATAAAGTGCTCTTACCACAGCCTGAAGGGCCGATGAAGGCGGTTACCTGATTTTCAAAAAGGTCCAGGGAGATATCATGAAGGGCCTGAAACTCACCATAATAGAAATCCAAGTTTTTTATTTTAATTTTTAGAGAGTGCTCCATTATGCATTACATCCGTCTCTGGAGGCGTGCCCGGTAGATAATGGCAATAAGATTCAGGCCCATTACCAGGACAATCAGCACAATGGCAGTTCCATACTGGAGATGGCGGGTGGCTTCGATCTCCGTTCCGGCCGTGGCCAGGACATAGATATGATAGGGCAGGGCCATGATTTCATCAAAAACAGAAGTCGGCAGAGAAGGTGTATAGAACACGGCTGCTGTAAACATGATGGGCGCGGTCTCCCCTGCGGCCCGGCTGATCCCAAGGATGGCGCCGGTAAGGATGCCTGGCAGGGCAGCCGGCAGGACAACCCGGTAGATGGTCTGCCACTTGGTGGCCCCAAGGCCCAGGGACGCCTCCCGATAGGTGTCCGGAACGGACCTCAGGGCCTCCTCGGAAGATCCGATAATTACAGGCAGGGTGAGTACTCCGAGAGTCAGGGAACCGGCAAGGATACTCACTCCCATTTTTAACCATACTACAAAGAAGGCAAGACCGAAGAGACCAAAGACCACTGAAGGCACACCGGCAAGGTTGTTGATCCCTATACGGATAGCGCGGAGCAGCCGGCCAGGGCGGGCATATTCATTAAGATAGATGGCAGAGGCGACTCCGATGGGAAGGGCCACCAGAATGGCACCCAGACTCAGGCAGAGGGTACCGACGATACAGGGCAGGATTCCGCCTTTAGTCATTGAATCCATGGGCGGCTGTGTAAGAAATGTCCAGTTGATGGCCCGCCACCCTCTTGCCACAAGAAAATAGACTACGATAAGCAGTGCGATTCCATTGATGGCGGCGGAGAGCCTGAAAAGCCCGAAAATTGCGATCTGGATCAGTTTACGATGCCTTAGGGAACCGCTTGATTTATTCATGAGTTCATAAGGTTCAGAGGTTCA
>Ga0209834_10002152_pt1 | contig 10573 bp, 12 predicted proteins | sample Mar14236cmmetaG_FD_184134 | JGI IMG/M metagenome (GOLD analysis project Ga0209834, IMG submission 184134) | Marine hydrothermal vent microbial communities from Guaymas Basin, Gulf of California to study Microbial Dark Matter (Phase II) - Marker... ...
GAGGAAAAGGAATACCTGAAAAAGAAGAAACAAATTGAAGGTGAGATAGAGAAATGTGATAAAGAATTGCAAAAAATTGAGGAAGAGATAAAGAAAAGAAAAGAGGAGATAGAAAAGACAGATGAGAAAACGGTGGAAATAAGCAGAGAAATTGCAAAAATAAAGAAACAGCTCGAAAACATAGCAGAGGAAATACACTCCATGAAATTGGAGGCAGACAGAATTAAACAACAGAAAGACAGTATATTCTCGCAGCTGGCTGAAATAGAGGAAAGCAAATCTTCTTTTGAGCTTGAACTTAAAGAAATAAAATGGGAAATAGGTCAACTTGGTAAAGAAGAAAAGGAAGTGGCCAGAAAGAAAGAAAAGCTGGAAAAAGATTTTTTTGAAAAGAAAAGGGAGGAGGCAGCCCTCTCGGAAAAACTGAGACAGATTGAGATAGAAATAATTCATCTTCAGCAGGAACTTGCAAAATTAAGGGCAAAAGAGGATATGGCATCACTTTCAGCAGCCACTCGCGAAATACTCCGCTTAAGAGATGAAAGCATCATCAGAGGAATACACGGGATTGTTGCTGAGCTTGGAAAAGTGGAAGAAAAATACAGAAAAGCGCTTGAAGTAGCTGCTGGAAGGAGAGGAGAAGCAATAGTTGTTGAGAGCGATGAGGTGGCTGCAAAATGTATAGAATATTTAAAGAAAAATGGATACGGCAGGGCAACATTTCTCCCGCTCAATAAACTCATGGGAGGAAAGCCTCGTGGCAAGGCGCTACTTGCTGTTCGTAACGAAAATGCCATAGGCTTTGCCATTGATTTGGTAAAATTTGATGAGAAATATAGAAATGCATTCTGGTATGTGTTTGGAGATACAATAGTGGTGAAAAATCTTGATGCCGCCCGTGCCCTTATGGGGGGTGTGAGGCTCGTTACGCTTGATGGCGAATTGATTGAGGCCTCGGGGGCGATCACAGGAGGGAGCCTGCCGGAGAAAGGAATTTTTGGAGCAGGCGAGGCAAGGAGGCTGGCGGAAATTTCCGAAATGTTGCGAGAAAAGAGCAGTGAGCAGGAGATGATTTCGCAACGTCTCATTGAAATAAAAGATGAGATAGGAAAAATTGAGGATGAATTACATTCGTTGCCTGCTGTTGATTATGGAAAAATTGAGAAGCTGGAAATAAGGAAGAGAGAGATAGAAAATAAACTCAAAGCGATAAATAAGGAATATGAGAAGAAAAAAGAAGAATATGAAGGTGTAGCTAAACTGTATGAAGAGACGATAGCCAAAATACAGAGCAAAGAAAAAGAAAAGGAGGAACTTGAGGCAAGAAGAAAGAAGAAGGAGGAGGAGCTATTTAGAATTGCGAGAAAGGAAGCATTGAAAGAAATTGAAGCATTAAAAGAGGAGATGGAAGAGAAGCAACGCCATCTCATATCATTAGAAGGAGAGGCAAAGGCAATTGCAAAGGAACACGAAGTTGTTGCAGAAAGAAGAGAAGAAACAGAAGCCAAAATGCAGAATATACGTAAGAGGATAGAGGAACTGGAGAAAAATCTCAAAATCGAAGAAAAGAATTTGGAGGAGAGCACTAACGAGCTAAAAGCATATGAGGAAATTGAGCGAAAAATGCTTTCAAAAACGAAGGGACTTACTGAAGAAAGAGACAAACTTTACAGAGAGATTGTTGAACTTGAGAATAGAATAGAGGCTCTTTCCACAAAAATTGAGACAGCCATAGATTTAATATCGAGAGCCAAGGCTCGACTGCCCACGCTGGAAAGTGCACTTGCAGAGGTAATGGATATAAAATATGAATTTAATGAAAAGGATTTGCCTCCTATAGATGAAATAAAAAGAAGCATAAAGGAGATGGAGGAGAAACTAGAGAAAATGGGCCCAATAAATATGAGGGCTTTGGAGGAATACGAGAGGCAGGAGGAAAGGAAAAATAAATTTGAGGAAGATTTGAACAGACTAAAAGAACAGAAAAGAAACCTGATAAAACTCGAAAAGGAGATAAAAGAGAAGAAAAAGGAGACCTTTTATCAGGTTTTTGAGGAGATAAATAAAAACTTCAGAGAGATATACAGAGAGCTTGCAGATGGAGAAGGAGAACTAACTCTTGATAATCCAGAAAATCCTTTTGAAGGCGGGCTATCAATAAGGGTGAAGCCAGGAGGCAAAAGAATGCTTCACCTTAATGCTCTTTCGGGCGGAGAGAAGAGCATAGCCTCCCTCGCCTTCATATTTGCCTTGCAGGCATATGAGCCTTCACCATTCTATGTCCTGGACGAAATAGATATGTTCCTTGATGAAAAAAATGCTGAAAGAGTTGCAAAGATTATTTCGCAGCGCTCTGCCCATGCCCAGTTCATTGTTGTTTCCCTTAGAAGAATAACACTGAAGCATGCTCATCATATTTATGGCGTTACCATGAGTAATGGCGTGTCAACTGTAATAGGAAATGTTAATTTAAAGGAAGTTGAGGAGATGGTTGAGATAAAATGAGGGCGGAAGTGTTGAGAGAAGAAATAATAAATCACATAATGGCTGGCAGAGAAATGCTTTACAGAGAAGAAAATATGGAGAAATACTTAGATATGATCAGAAACAAGATATACATAAAAAATCCCTTTGACAGAGCAATAGCTGTTATTTTTGAACTCGTTATAGAAAGAGAAATTGACCCAAATCACATCGATTTAATCTCTTTTTCAAAAATGTATATAAAGAAGCTCCGTAAAGAGGGCATTGATTTGTTTATAGCAGGAAAAATACTCTTGATGGCATGGAAAATACTCCGCCTGCAAAGTGAGGAGGTTATAAGAAATATGGAAAGAAAGGAGGAGGAAGAAATTCTGTATGATTATGATATTCCAGACTGGTATGGAGAGGATGATGCTTTTAATTATACACAGCATGTTATGCATGATAGAATACCGCTGGAGAAGAAAATAAGGAGAATGCCCACAAGAAAAGTTACACTTATTGAGCTACTTAATGCTTTTGAAGAAGCCAAGGAAGAGATAAAGAAAAGAGCAAAAAGGAGAAGGGTGAGCAAGGAATGGGAAAATGTTGATGTCGCAGATATGACTCACAAGGAAGATATAGAAAAAGATATGCAGATTGTGATGAAAAGATTGAGCAAATTGAACGGAAGAGCAATACCTCTAAGAAAGTTATATAAAAGCAAGGACGAAATGCTGTCCATATTCCTGCCATTGCTTTTCTTGGCTAAAGAGGGTAAGATAATAATGTGGCAGGAAGAATTCCCATATGGGGAGATATATATAAAGCTGAACCATGGAGGCTAAAAGAATTATTGAGGCAATACTGTTTGCAGCAGGACGCCCCGTTGCAAAGGAGGAGATTATAAAAGCAGGGGTGAAGAAAAAAGAGTTTGATGGGGCAATTAAAGAGCTGATGAAAGAATATGAAGATTCTGCCATTGAAATAATTTTGGTGGGTGAGGAAAAATTTGTTATGCAACTCCGAGAAAAATATGCCCGTTATGCTGCAAAATTTGCACCCATGGAATTACCAAAAAGTTTGCTGAAAACCCTTGCCATCATAGCATATCACCAGCCAGTCAAACAATCCGAGCTTAAAAAAATTGTTGGAAGCCAGATATATGAGCATGTTAGGGAGTTAAAGAAAAGAGGATTTATAAAGACGAGAAAGGAAGGGAGAACGAAGATAATAGAAGTCTCTCAATATTTCTATGAATATTTTGGCTTTGATGTAAGGGATAAAGAAAAAATAAAAGAGGTTTTGTATAAAAAACTGGAACGAGAGTAGGGGAGGAGATCAGCCAAAGAGGGCACCAAGTCCTGCTGCAACTTCTTCTTCACTGACCTCTTCTTTCTCTTCCTCCTTCTTTTCTTCCTTCTTTTCCTCTGCCTTTTCCTCTTTTGCTTCTGCTGCCTCCGCTGCTACTGTTGCTACAGGCATGGTGGCTGCCTTGGAAATTACTTCGTCAATATTTACTCCCTCAAGCGAGGCGGTGAGAGCCTTTATTTTTGCTTCATCCACCTCTATTCCTGCAGCTTCCAGCACTTTCTTTAAGTTTTCCTCATTTATCTCCTTCCCAGCAGCATGGAGTAGCATTGCGCCATACACATATTCCATTTTTTCAACCTCCTATTTTACCTTCCAATGCTTTAGCATGTAAATACGCCTTCCTTATAAATTCTTCTATCGTTTCTTTCGTATATATATTGCATTCTGTTGCGAGGATATAAGCATTTCTGTATGCTTTCTGGAGTATAAATTCTATCGTTTCTTTTGTTGGATATCCAGTCTCCACAGCTAATGTAAACGCCCTCCTCGCCGCTTCCTGCAAATCAGCCATCAACTTCTCTTCATCAACTGCCAGAACATCTGGCGTGAATATTATGCCATTTTCAAATAAAGCATGAACTTTAAGCCCTATTTCTATTGGTTTTATATCAAGACGATTCAGAACCTTTGCAAGTTCCGGCGTTATTTTTTCGCCTTTCTTAACGAGTGTGACATCTTTTTCTATGACAACCTTTCCTTCTCTTATGGCAGCAGGTATGCCCACTTTTTGAAGCTCACCCACTATGGGGCCGGGTTTGAAAGGAGTATCTCCCTTTTTAATAATAATGTCCTCAGGAGCTATTTCTCCTCCCTTGGCGGGAGCTTTCATGCGCATTTTTTCAAGCTCTTTATAGAGTTTGAATGGATTCATGTTTGCAGCTATTATGCCCACCTCGCCTTCAATGTAATTTTTGAGTTCCTTCGTTCCATCTTCCAGTGCTCTTTCAATGAGTGAATTCTTGGAAACACGAAGCATTACTTTGCCTCTCAATCGCGCCCTCATCTCCTGCATCTGAGGAGCAGGAATGCCACGAATTCCAACTATTCCAACAACTGGGTATGATTGTATGAGCTTTTTCAGTTCCTCCACTTCCTTGATTTTCCACTGAGCAGGCATTAAATCACCCTCACAGCTGAACCCATTGTTGTTTTAATATATGCGGAACGAATATTCATCCTTCCTCTCTCCAGCTTGCTCTCTATCCTTTCGAGAATTGCCTCAACATTCTCCGCTATATCTTCCGGAGACATATCCTCTCTCCCAACAAGACAGTGAAATGTCGGTTTGTCTTTGGAGCGAATCCTTATGCTTTTCCTCAATTTATTTACGATAGCCTCTATGTCAGCATCTGGCGGAATCGGCTTGGGCATCTTGCCGCGTGGCGCAAAAACCCTACCCAATGCTCTACCGATGGTTGGCATTAAAGGAGCTTCAGCAATGAAAAAGTCATACTCCTCGGCGAGTTTTTTTGCCTTTTTCTTATCCTCGGCAAGCTCTTTAATTTGCTCCGGGGTGATGACAGCATCTGCTACATTCTTTGCCTTAAACGCAAGTTCACCACTTGCAAAAACAGCAACCTTAGCTTCTTTTCCCCGTCCTTTTGGCAGCTCTATTTCTTCATCAATTCTATTTTCGGGCTTTTTTAAATCCACATCCTTCAGATTAATGACTAAATCAACGGATTGCACAAACTTCCTTTTTTTATTATTTTCCTCGCTTAATGCCTTCTCAACCGCTTCCAGTATTTCCTTAGATGCCATATTGCTAAAAGGCAATAGAGAGGGATTATATAAAGGTTATTTTTGAGATGATAAAGCGTGGGATAAGCAGACTCATTCCTCCGATGAAACTTTTACTGTCGTTTTCAATCCTCCTCTAATATTAAAATCACCTATAACTTCCAAGAAACGTGGCTTGAGAATTTTTTCCAAATCTTCGTATATTTTATTTGTCGCTTCTTCATGGGTCATGTATTTGTCGCGAAATGAATTGAGATAATGTTTCAGGGAGCGAAGCTCAATGATGTATTCGTTGGGCACATATCTTATTTTTATTGTTGCAAAATCTGGATAGCCCGAGCGAGGACACAGGCAAGTAAATTCAGGGAAAGAAATTTCAATCGTATAGTCTCTCTCCTTTGCAGGATTTTCCCATACTTCCAGCTTTGCCTCCTTTATCGCCTTCTCTCCGTACTTCATTATAAAATTTCCTCCATCTCTAGGCGATCTTCACCTCTCAAATAAATTATTGGCAACTTTAGCTCCTTAGCTCTTTTCTTCAGTTCCTTATCATTCGTAACTATGGCGGCATCCATTTTGAGCGCTGTTTCAAGCACTCCATCATCTCCTTTATTTTCTGTTTCCATCAAACGGAAACCTCGCTTTTTGATTATGCTTAAACCAAGCTTTGCAGCCCTTCCCACCTCTCCTCCCTGTTCCGCAAGTTTTTCCATCTCCTCCACCACGCTGCGAGGCACAATGATTCTGCATATGCCGAGAAGGCGATTGAGTTCTTTCTCAATATTTATACCAAACTGATAAGGCAGCATCAGAGCATTTGTGTCCAGAACTACAGCCCTCATTTTATCTCTCCATATCCAACCAGGCGCCATCTCCCCATTATGTTACGGGATATGGCTATACGTTGCCCAACCTCAGCGCAAACCGGTATCTTAAGAACAACTTCCATATAGTCTTTCTTTATATGTTTTACTGTTCCTACAGTTGTTGCAGTGCCGACAGTGAGCATCAAAGGCTCATTGGGGCGAATATCATCTATTTTCTTTTTCTCCTTTTCTCCTATAACTCTATCAAGCAGGCTTACATCCATCTGAAGTTCGTAAAGTACGGGAGGAAGCTGCCCCTCTTTCCCCACAACTTTTCCAGCGAGAGAATCTGCTTTTGTTAATGCAGGATCAAGATATGTTCCTATGCCAAGCAATCCACCTGGTCCCGCTTCCTTAACCATTTCTCCACCTGTTATAATGGAGGATATTTCTGTAAATATTGGCTCATATCTTGCTTTTCCGTGTTCCTCTACTCTAATCCCGGGCCTTATTTCAATTTTGTCTCCGACTCTCAGCACTCCCTGTTTAAGCGAACCACCTATCACTCCGCCTTTCAAATCCTTGGGTTTTGTTCCCGGCTTATTTATGTCAAAGCTTCTCGCTGTATACATCAAAGGAGGCTTACTTTTGTCTCTTTGTGGCGTCGGTATATATTCCTCTACTGCCATTATAAGGGTATCGAGATTTACTTCGTGATGTGCAGAGATTGGTATGATTGGTGAGTTTGCGGCACATGTGCCGTCGATAAAATCAAGTATCTGCTCATAGTTTTTTATCGCTTCCTCCCTGCTCACCAAATCAATTTTATTCTGCACAATAACAATATTTTTTGCCCCCACAATATCGAGAGCCATTAAATGCTCCTCAGTCTGAGGTTGAGGACATGGCTCGTTGGCGGCGATAAGCAAAAGGGCACCATCCATTATGGCGGCGCCGCTTATGACAACAGCCATCAATGTTTCATGTCCGGGGGCATCAACAAATGAAACTTTCCGCAGCATTTCTGTAGGGGAGCCACAGTGGGGACACACTTCTTTTGTTGAATAGCATAAAGGCTCAGGGCATTCAGGGCAACGATAAAAGGTTGCATCGGCATATCCCAGCTTAATCGATATACCTCTCTTAAGTTCTTCAGAATGTTCATCTGTCCATTTTCCTGTCAATGCCTGAGTCAGCGTGGTTTTGCCATGGTCCACATGCCCTACCATTCCAATATTTACCTCTGGCTGTGTCATTTTATTCTTGGGCTTGCGCCTCCTCCTTCTTTTCTTCTCCTCCCTCTATTTTTCCTGCTGCTTTCAGCAAATCTTCAATAGGTTTTGCTCCTCTTTTTATAACTTTCATATTAATTTGTGCTATATTTAAGCTTATTGTATTCCCGCATACTGTTATTCTCTTCCTTACTCCCTTATCTTTGGGTTTGAAGCCAGGGCTTCTTGCTGTAAGTATTCTTTTTCTTCCTATTCCCGGCACGTCCTTTCTCATTACAAAGCCATCTTTGTCTGTGCCCCCAGTTATCTGTAATGTATAGCCTGGCAGAGAAACGAAAATTCCATCTACCTCATCTCCTATTTTTTTGCCCACTAGGGAATTAGCATGGTGTCCATCCACAACTATCTGCCAGCTTTTTGGTCCATCACTTATAACCACTTTAAACTCTGCCATGTTAATCACTCCAGCAATAGAAATGATTTTTAATATTTTTGGTTCTTAGCTTGCTGAACAAATCAGAATGAATATCGTCGGAATCAACAACAAGAAGATTTTTTATTTCTGCAGGAATATCAATAACTTTGAAATATGCATGCTTGTGGGATGCAAATATGGCAACGTACCAGCACGTTTCTTCCCCAAAAATTCTTTTATTTCTTCCACTGTTTTCACAAAGTTATCTAGCTCCTCTCCTTTTAAAATACTCATAACTGCCTTCTCCCCCTGTAAATAAACTTTTTATCTTCTCCATTTAAATAAAGGCTAACAAATGTATCCATGCTTTCCTCATCGTATATAGAGGAAAGCTCCTTTATAACTTCATTGTATTCCATATTTCTACAACAACGAAACCAACATCTTTTCCATTACATACATTTCATAATCTTTTTAAATTACTCGTCCTTTAACCTCATGATTACATTGCTATTGCTTGCGGCTATCTTGCTTCTTGTTGTAGTGGTAGTGATATTTTTCATAGCCACCTACAATAAATTTAAACGCCTTAAAAATGCAGCAGAGGCAACGCTTGGCCAAATAAAAGTTGCCCTTAAAAAACGCCTTGATATGATATCGGAGCTTGTTGATAGTGTTAAAAGCTATGCAAAATTTGAAAAAGAGACATTGCAGAAAATAACGGAGATGAGGAGCAGTGTAATGAAAGGAGGGGCTAAAGACGTGGAGAAAATTGAAAAGGAAACGAGAAGGATACTTGGCGATATAAAGGTGGCTGTGGAGAATTATCCGGAGTTAAAAACATCCGAGACAGTTAAAAAACTCATGGATGCAATAAGCAGCATTGAGGATGAAATAGCAAGGCACCGCTATACATATAACAATATAGTTCAGGAATATAATACAATGGTTGATGTGATTCCATCAAGCTGGGTGGCATCAGCATTTTCATTTTCCAAAATGCATTATCTGGAATTTGAGGAAATTGAGAGGCCAGAGACAGGGTGGAGTGTTTGAGGGAGGGATGGTATCTTTTAATCATATCTTTCGTTGCCATTATGCTGGCATTATCTGGAGAGTATATAGCGGAGTATTACAAATATGATGGAAGCCTGTATGTAGAAAGTTACAAGGCATATCTCTCACCAGATGGAAACCTTACAGAAAAATATGAATATGTTGTGAAAGGAGATTATCGCTATCTATATCGCACATGGAATGCCCCTCTTCTTTATAATGAAAATTTTAGCAACCCATTTATCAAGATTCTCAAAATAGAGGGGCCTTGCATTCGATATGTAAAAGATTACTATGGGGTTGTGTATGCATCAGATTATGTATCGACGATAAAAAGCGAGGCATATATAAATGAGGCTGGATGCTTTTGTCCTGATGGTTATGAAAGAGGAAAATACGAAATAACATATGAATATGTTATATACCCTCCTGTGGAATATGATAACAAATTTTATCACATCAATATAAAGCTGGCAGATAAACACGTGCCCTACAGAAATGTGGAAATTCACATCGATAATTCTTCTGGCAGTATTGCCAAGGTATATCTGCATCCTCCGATGAATATTGTAGAGAAAGGCAGCGAATACATCTTTTTGGGCAGTAGCCAGAGAAATGGGCTCATTGAGGTGGAAATGTTACTGTACAATGCCACACCAAAATTCGCCAGATATGTTGATGACATTGAGGAAAAAACAGTTAGCGCTAACGATGCATATTATGCAAAATATAGTGCCGCCAGCTGGCTGGCCAAGATGATGAAGGCGATTGTATTTCTTTTCCCGGGCATAATCGCTGTTATATATTATTTCAAAGGAAGGGAGAAAAAATTTGTTGTTCCAAAATACTTGAGCTTTATTCCCAAAAAAAGAAGGCCATGGCTTGTTAATTTGGTATTCAAAAAAGACGCCCTCGATTTTGACATGGACGGCTTCTATGCCACCCTGCTTGATATGCATAGGAGAGGCATAATAGAGATAGAAAGTGAAGGAAAGGATGTGAAGATAAGATTTGGGAAATATGATTTAAATGAGCTGGATGAATATGAGAAAAAAGTTATTTTGTTCTTGAAGAAATATTCTTCGGAAGGAGTTTTTTCAACTGAAAAGATGAAAGAAAAAATTAAGATGCATAAAGGCGACTTGCAATCTCTCACAAAGATAAAGGAGGATTTTAAGGACATTCTCGATGTTAAAGGAGGAGATCATTTCATAACAAATGGCAGGAAACTGATGGCAAAATTTTTCATTGCATCTCTCCTTGCCTTTATCCTCATCGCCATCCTTTTCATGGTCTCCGCCGGCATTTATCCTCCGCTTTTCGATGCCCTCATTTTTTCCTTCGTGTTGCCCATTCAATTTCTGGTTACCATCGCCGCCCCCTCGACTCTTTTTGGAAAATGGAAGAAAGAATATTACAAAGAAAAAATGGAATGGGATGCATTCAAAAGATTCCTCCTTAACTTTGCCCATCTCGAAAAATATGCC
>Ga0209834_10002154_pt1 | contig 10565 bp, 13 predicted proteins | sample Mar14236cmmetaG_FD_184134 | JGI IMG/M metagenome (GOLD analysis project Ga0209834, IMG submission 184134) | Marine hydrothermal vent microbial communities from Guaymas Basin, Gulf of California to study Microbial Dark Matter (Phase II) - Marker... ...
TAGTGCTCCTGCACCAACTGTTGCTGGTGAGGGTGTTGTTTCTGCTCCGATGCCTGGTAAGATTTTAAGGATTCTTGTTAGGGAGGGTGATCAAGTTAAGGTGGGGCAGGGGCTTCTTGTTTTGGAGGCAATGAAGATGGAGAATGAGATTCCCGCACCAAAGGATGGTGTCGTCAAGAGAATACTCGTTAAAGAAGGCGACACAGTCGACACAGGACAAGCATTAGTGGAACTCACCTAGAGTTTCAGCTTGTCTTTTCTAAATTTCCATTTTTGGTTTTTACTCTAAACAGTGGAGAATTTGAGTGTTTTCGTCCATTTTTGGTACATTCATCAAAATCTGCTCATAAAAATGTCAAATTTCCGAAAGGCATATATATTACATGCATATAAAATTATGATGGATTTCCACAGGGGAGGTGCTTTAGATGAACTCGGCAGTTATTATATTGGCGGCCGCAATTATATATGTGGCCATGTATTTTACTTATGGAAAGAGCCTACAAAACAAAGTTGTCAAAGCCGATCCTAACAGACCAACCCCTGCACACAAACTCTACGATGGTGTCGATTACGTCCCAGCGCACCCGATGGTTCTCTACGGTCACCACTTTGCAAGCATTGCAGGAGCAGGCCCAATAGTAGGTCCTGCAGTCGCAATGGCATGGGGATGGATACCATCATTGCTATGGGTATGGTTTGGAAACGTATTCATTGGGGCAGTGCACGACTATCTTGCATTGATGGCTTCAGTGAGGTACGATGGTAAATCTGTACAGTGGATTGCTGGAAAAATAATGAGCAAAAGGACAGGAGTTGGGTTTGAAGTTTACATTTGGTTCACTCTCTTGCTGGTAGTAGCGGCATTCGTTGCGGTTACGGCAAGGTTGTTGGTCTTGACTCCAGAAGCTGCAACGGCAACACTGTTGTTCCTTCTAGTGGCAATTATTCTAGGGTGGATGATGTACAAGATGAACGTAAACTTCTACGTTGCAACTGCTATAGGGCTAATACTCCTTGTTGTGGCACTATGGATTGGCTTTAAGAACCCACTGGTCTTTGTTCAAGGTCAAACAGTCGATGGAAGCCCTGAGTATCTTCAGGCATACCACTACTGGAATATTATATTAATGATTTACATTATTGTGGCATCCTCGCTGCCAGTATGGGTGCTTCTCCAGCCCAGAGACTACCTGAACGCTTACATTCTCTGGTTTGGACTCTTAATTGGAGGTGTAGCGTTCATAGCACTTGCAAAGCCATTTGAGGCCCCAGGATTCACAATGTTCTCAGCAAACGTTGTTGGTGGACAGCCATCGCCATTCTGGCCTACCGTTCCACTGGTCATTGCATGTGGTGCTTTGAGTGGATTCCACTCTCTGGTGAGCTCCGGAACAACATCCAAACAGCTTGATAAAGAAATTCACGGCCTATTGGTGGGCTACGGTGGAATGTTCACTGAGGGATTCCTCTCAACGATAGTCATTACTGCCATAGCTGTCTACGGTGTTAAGCTGACTGGAGTAAACGTTGTCGAGTGGGGAACCCAATACATCACCAAGGGAGGTCTTGGAACCTTCATCGGAGGCTACGCCCAAGGACTTGCTGACATGTATGGAATAGATGTTACATTAGGAAAGACATTTGCGACCCTCTGGGTCTCAGCGTTCACATTAACCTCTCTTGATACCGCCACAAGGCTTGGAAGATTTGCATGGCAGGAAGTCTTTGGAATGGTCGTTGATACGAGCCAAGGAATCTGGAAGACGCTGACAAACAAGTGGGTTGCTTCAATAATAATTGCAGCTCTTGGAACTTGGATGGCATGGGGTGCTGGATACAAAGTGCTCTGGCCAGCATTCGCCGGTATGAACCAGCTTTTAGCATCAATAGCTATGATGACAGCCGCTCTATGGGCTTATAAGATACAGAAAGCCGGAACGTGGAGTTATGCCGTCTTAATTCCCGCTCTCTTCCTGTGGATAACAGTTACGGCAGGTCTTATATGGTACATAGCAGTGGTTCCACTCAAAGGAAGTACATTAATAGCTGTTAAAGGCTCTCTCTTAGTAGGTTTAGTACTTAACTTCCTCCTAGCGTACGACTTCTACCTTGCATGGAAGAGGCCTGCCGAGGAATACGAGGCGGCTCCGGCGTGAAATCCTTTCCCTTTTAAATTTTTAATTTTGTTGAGGTGATTCAATGAAAACCTTCTTAAGGAGAATTCTCTACCGGGTTTTATGGGAATTTGATAAGGGATTTAAGCTTTATTATCTTAGAGGCCCCCAATGGGAAAAAGAGCTGGAGAATATATTTTCACCTCTTCTGCTTGGGAGTTATGTAGGACTCCCAAACCCCCCTGTGGATTTTAGCTGTAGGATTCTTCTATACATGATCAGGGAGATGTATATTATGCAGGAAAAATCCCTTAGTCCATTAACAATGAAAACGGGGTGGTTAAATGTTTGAAAATCTAAAGGCATTTTTTAGAGGATTTTTTAGTTCATTTAAGGCACGCTCTACGGAATATCTCGAGTTTGAGGAGAGGGAGCTTGAAAATGTGTTTGCACTCGTGCTTATGGGCTCGTTTGTAGGCATACCATCTCCTCCAACGACCCTTGTTATGAGGCTAATGCCGCATATGGTAAGGGAAATCTATGTAATGCAGAGAAGAGCAAGAGAAATGGACGATATATTTGGTGAAATCGCAGCAATGTTTGAAATAACATGAGGTGATAGCGGTGAGAGAGTATCTTGTTCCAAAAGAGGGGTTTAGGGTTTTATTTTTTATAGGAAAAGGAGGAGTGGGAAAAACCACCGGTTCTGCTGCAGTAGCAGTTACTCTTTCTAAGAAAGGCTACAAAACACTAATAGTTTCAATAGACCCAGCTCATAATTTGGGAGATGTGTTTGAAGTTAAGCTAAATGATAAGCCGAAACAGATAGCCGGGAACCTCTATGCAATGGAGCTTGACATGGAAAAGCTCATTAAGGCCTATTTGAAGCATCTTGAGGAGAATCTAAAGCATATGTATCGGTATCTTACGGTGATAAACCTTGAGAAGTATTTTGAGGTGCTCAGCTTTTCTCCTGGTATAGAAGAGTATGCCACCCTTGAGGCAATCAGAGAGATACTGCAAAGAGGGGACGAATGGGACGTCATAGTCTTCGACACTCCTCCAACTGGACTAACGTTGAGGGTACTAGCCCTTCCTGAAATTGCTCTTATCTGGACGGAGAAGCTTATAGAGATAAGAAAAAAGATTTTAGAAAAGAGAAGGGCAATTGAAAACATACAGGGAGAGAGGAAATTCGTGATTGAGGGTGAGGAGTATAAGCTTCCCAGTAGGGAGGAAGAAGACCCTGTAATGAAGGAACTTAAGCGATATGAAGCTGAAATTGCTTTTGTCCGGGAAGTGATCACAAATCCAAAAAAGACCAGCGTTATAGCGGTTATGAATCCAGAAATGCTGCCGCTGTATGAGACGGAGAGAGCATACGAGGCTTTAAGAAAGTTCAAAATTCCCTTTAATATGATGATTGTCAACAAAGTTATCGAACTTGAGGAGGAAGTTCCCAGGATAAGGGTAAAAATGGAGGCTCAAAGAAAAGTGCTTGGGGAGATAGGGGAAAAATTCAAGGGAATAGACATTGTCACAGTGCCCATGTTTGAAGAAGAGCCAAGAGGTTTAGAGTGGCTTGAGAAGGTTGGGGGCTTAATAGTTGGAGATTGAGGAGGTTTATGAGGAGCTCAAGAAGGTAAAGGAACCCATAAGTGGAGAGGACATAGTTAGTTTGGGAATTGTAAGTCTGATCAGAAAAGAAGATAACAGGATAATAATTTTCCTTGGATTGGCGAGAAGGACACCGAGACATCCATTTGAGATGGCTGTTAATTGGACAATTCACGCCAGAATAGTTAAAGATATAGTAAAGGTTTTAGAAGGAAAAGTTAACTTTGAGATAATCGATGACATGACGTTCCAGAGGTATTATCCAATAGAGGAGGTTTAATCATGAAGATCACGCCAGAATTATTGCTCTTGATAATGGCCTTGGGTGCTATCGCTACTTTGCAGTTTTACAAAGGAAGGAAGCTTAATCTAACTATAATGGACTACTACCTAAGAACGATAGAGAAAGTTGTAAAGCCCAAGGATAAGGACTATGTGTGGATAGGGGGATATGTTGGATTTAGGGCATTTTACAAAGTCAACGAAGGTAATATTGACAAGTTTGAATACACATTAACCCTCTTACCAAGACAGAGCATCCTATATTTCCCTATCTCAAAGCTGATAAACAGGCATGACAAAATATACTTTGTTGTGAAGCCTTATACAACAATCAGGCGTGAGGCCCATCTAATACAAAAAGGGTATTATCGCTTTGGGCCAAAGATCGAAGATGAGGAGCTCTTGCAGAGGGAAATAATGGAAGTAAATGGGAAGCAGTACGAAGCCCTCTTTGAGAAGAGGCGTGACATTGAAATGCTAAAGGAATTTCTCCAAGGATTTTCAAAAATCGAAAACGTCAAGCATATATCACTAACTCCAAAGACAAACGTGCTCTATATCTTTATGAAGCCAGAGATAGAGACAATAGAGCAGGATGTAAGGCACATAGTACGTTTTGTCAATGAAGGCATAAAAGAGAATCCCTTTGAGAGGTAGGGAAAATATAATAAATCCCTCTTTTAAATTTCCCCTCATGATAGAGAGACTTTTTAGCCTTGGATACTCAAAACAGTTTGCGGAGAGATATTTTGAGTTGTGGGGGGAGAGGGCTTTAAAGATAGCTGAAGCCATGGAAAAACCCCTGGCAAGATGTTTTAGAGTTAATACCCTCCGTGTTGAGATTTCTAAGCTTACCAAAATTCTGAACAAAAAGGGTTTTCAATTTAAACGCGTCCCTTGGGCAAAGGAAGGCTTCTGCCTAACAAGGGAGCCTTTTTCTATAACCTCTACTCCAGAGTACCTCGGTGGTTTGCTGTATATCCAAGAAGCATCGTCAATGTATCCTCCTATTGCACTAGATCCAAAGCCGGGGGAAATTGTAGCAGATATGGCAGCAGCTCCTGGAGGAAAAACTTCTCATCTTGCCCAGCTTATGGAGAATAAAGGGATTATATATGCATTCGATGTCGGGGAGGAAAGGCTCAAGGAAACAAGATTGAACCTCTCTCGACTTGGAGTCACGAACACAATTCTCTTTCACAAAAGCTCTCTTTATATGGGGGAATTAGGGATTAAGTTCGACAAAATCCTCCTTGATGCTCCCTGTACAGGCTCTGGAACTATTCACAAAAATCCAGAAAGAAAGACAAACAGAACACTGGAAGATGTAAAGTTCTGTCAAAACCTGCAGATACAGATGGTAAAAGTCGCTTTAGAAAACCTCAAAGAAGGGGGAATATTGGTTTATTCGACCTGCTCCTTAGAGCCGGAGGAGAACGAGTTTGTTGTTCAATGGATTTTGGATAACTTTGATGTAGAACTTCTCCCCCTTAGATACGGCGAACCCGCTCTAACGACGCCTTTCGGAATTGAGCTTAGTGATGAGCTTAGCAAGGCGAGGAGATTTTATCCAGATAGACACAACACAAGCGGATTTTTCGTTGCGAAAATACGGCGAAAATTTTAAAGGTTTAGCATTGAAACTTTGGAAGACTGCTCAGGGTTTCTTTTGAGAATTTGCTTCGCTTAAGAGCTTATCTTCAATCTCATGCAACTTTTTCTTCGTGTTCTCGCTCAGCAGACTTTCCAGTTCTTCTCTCGCCGCTTTTGCAAGTTCGAATTTGGAGGAATAGTCCTTGGCAACTTCCACCCACGGGATTTTCTTCTTTTCAACAAACACGTCTATGTCCGCAAATCTTTGATAATCCCTGTACTCTAGTCCTTTGAGGAGGAACTTTATTCTGGGAGGGTCTTCCCACGTTATTAGCTTTATTTTGTAGACCTTAATCCTCATAAACGGTCTTGGATAGTCCCAATCCCACCCCTCACTTACAACGTACCCAAGGTCGAGATCCTCAAGCACAAGAAGCACTCTTTCTATATTCTCTTCGTACCTCTTTTCGGTGTCATAGATCCTTATGGTGATCTCTTTCCATCCTTCAGGAAGCAGTTTAAAGAGTATAATGGGTAAGTCAGTCCTAAGGGTTCTGTAAACATCTATGAAATTTTTTCTAATCAAAAACGCTTCTTTTATATCCCTTATACTCAGGGGTTCGCTCAATTTCCTGTCTGTCACCAAAAGAAGAGTGTCTCGCTCTTCACCTTCGTTAATCCCTCTGGCAAAGCTTGTCTCCACTCCTCCATAGCGCTGGGGAATTATTTCGGATGTTTTTTCAGCCTCTTTTGGAACTCTTAGGAGGATTATCTGAGGCCCAAGATTTGCTCTATCAAAAGGGCCTTTTGCATTTAAAAGCTCCTTTAAAACACTGTCGCTCCGCATTCGGATCAAAAAAGCTCCTCTCTTTAAATTCAACACGGTTTTCCATTCTTCTGCAGGAGTTACAAATATTATGGTGTCCAGTTCCCAGCTTTGATTCCATGCCTCGTCAACTGAGAGCTCTTTTATGCCAAAAAGATTTTTCAAAAAGTTTTCGCCATTTTCAACGTCTGATGTTCTTAAAAAGAGCATTGAAGGGCCAAAACGCATTAATCTCATCATAATCCCCTCATAAGTTTGTATCCCCTTTCGAAATTTGTTCCATCAGGATATTTGACCTTAATAACTTTTTTACTCCCCAAAAGAATGAAGTTCACATTTAAAACCCCATTCAGTCCCCGTCGGAGGGTTCTGAAGTTGTGCCCGTAGAGAATAAAATCAACGTCTTTTGGAGGGTTTAGTTGATTGGGGTCGTGCGCTAAGGCCAGCTTTACACTATTTATCTCAATTATCTCTCCGGGCTTTATTACTCGGGCTTTTCTGACTAGTTTTTTGAGTACATCTTCACTATCCTCGTTTCCTGGAACGATGTACACCTCAGCTCTGGAGTTTTCGAGAATGTCCAACAGCTCTTTTACCCTCTCCGCGTATCGTTCTTTTAATTCAGGTTTTCTTTCAAGTTTTATGTTGTCCACGAGGTCTCCGGTATGGATGATATAATCTGGCCTGCTTTTCTCTATCAGGTTCAGGATAAACGGGTATATATTGTCTGGAGTGTCACTTATGTGCATTATCTTGGCTTCTCCGCTTTCCAGCAATTCCTTTGGGAGGCTTCTTTTTCTTAAAAAGCTCGGTAAGTTTAGTCTCATCACAATAATTCCAGAACAACATTTTATATATGTATTGGTTCTACTCTTGGAGAGGTGAAAGATATGAGAGTCTTGGTACTGGGAGCTGGCAACGTTGGAAGGGCAATAGCATATGATCTGAGCAAGAACTTTGAGGTGTGGGCAGGAGATATAGACTTAAATCAATTGGAAGAAGTGAAAGCTTATGCGCATCCAATAAAGATAGATGCTTCAGACTTTAGTTCCTTGGTAGAGAAAATAAAAGGCTTTGATCTTATCGTAGGTGCCCTCCCGGGGAGGTTTGGATTCAAAACTCTAAAAGCCGCTATAGAAGCTGGGGTGGACATTGTAGATGTTTCCTTTATGCCCGAAAATCCATTATCACTTAGAGAAGATGCTGTAAAAGCGAACATAACGGCTATAGTTGATGCGGGCTTTGCTCCTGGACTTAGCAATATTTTCCTTGGGAGGATATATCAAGAGTTAACACCTCTCGAAGAGGGAATAATCCGCGTAGGTGGGCTTCCAAAGACTCCAAAGCCACCTCTTTACTACAAAATCACTTGGTCCCCATATGACCTGATCGAAGAATATACAAGAAAGGCAAGAATCGTGAGAAATGGGGAAGTTAGGGAGGTAGATCCACTAGAAAGAATTTGGAAAGTAAGGATCAAAGATTTCGAATTTGAAGAGTTCATAAGCGACGGGCTGAGAACTCTCATTGAGACAATAAACGCAAATCGACTTGAAGAAAGAACCCTCAGGTGGCCGGGACATCTGGAAAAAATGAAAGTTCTGAAGGAACTGGGATTCTTTGAAAAAGAGAATGTTGAGTTTACGCTTAAGGTCATCTCTCCGCTGATGAATTATGAGAGCGAGGACTTCTCAATAATGGAAGTCTACGGCAGAGGGCTCAAGAACGGAAAAGAAATGGAGATCAGATACTTCTTGTATGATGAAGCAAAGGATGGCTTTACTTCTATGGCAAGAGTAACTGGATTTACAGCTGCTATAGTTTCTAGAATTGTTCTGGAAGGGGAATGTGCTTACGGAGTAATTCCCCCAGAGATCTTGGGAATGAGAGCGGATACATATTCAAAGATAATGAAAGAAGTGAAGAATAGAGGTATCCACGTGGAGGTAGTGGAAAATGCTTCATCTGATAATAGCTGATAGCGAACTCGAGCTCGTTCCAGAAAAAATAAGAGATCATCCTTCAGTTGTCAATTATGCAAAAAAGAGAGGAAAGAAGCCCGATGAAGTGCTTCTCGATTCCACCTACCATCATTCAGCCCTTAAGTTATTGGAAGATGGAGAAAGGAGGGGCAGGCCGGATATAATTCATCTGTGTCTTATAAACGCCCTTGAAAGCATATTAAACAAAGAAGGAAGGCTTAGGGTCTATGTGCATACAAGAAACGACGAGATTATTTACATTAAACCCGAAACCAGACTTCCTCGAAACTACAATCGCTTTGTAGGACTAATGGAAAGTCTATTCAAAAAGAAAGCTGTCCCTAAAGATCTTGAACTTCTGAAGATGAAGGAAGGGACACTTTCAGAACTCCTTGAAGAGATATGTCCAGATGGGGTTTTCATAATGCATGAAAATGGAAATCTAGCAACTCCGAAAGAGTTCGGAGAAAGATTGGTTGATTATACCTCCCCAGCCGTTATTATTGGTGGCTTTCCCCATGGGGACTTTTTGAGCGTGATGGAAGGAGAGAAGATTAGCATTTACAAAGAGCCTTTGATGGCATGGAGTGTTGTCAATGAAGTCTTGGTAAACTATGAGAGAATTTTACTTTGGTAGAATCTTCTTCAAAAATTTTTTAAATGCTTAAAATAAACCACATCAAGAACGTTTGTAGGAGGTAAGGAAAATGGGAGATAAGACCAGAGTTCAGGTTAGTAAGCTCAAGCCCGGAAGATATATCCTTATTGATGACGAACCATGCAGAATAGTCAACATTACGGTTTCATCCCCAGGAAAGCACGGTTCAGCAAAGGCAAGAATTGAGGCTGTTGGGATATTTGATGGAAAAGTTAGAAGCATTGTGAAGCCAACAAGCGCTGAAGTTGATGTTCCCATTATCGATAAGAGGACAGGCCAGATCATAGCCCTTACACCAGACACAGTCCAGCTCATGGACATGGAGACCTATGAACTCTATGATGTTCCAATAGAAACGGGCGTTGATGATGAAATCAAGGACAAGCTCAAAGAAGGCATTAACGTAGAGTACTGGGAAACACTCGGCAGAATAAAGATAATGAAGCTCAAGGGAGAAAGCGAGTGACCCTCTTCTTAAATTTTTATGAGATTTCTGGAGCTTGCAACTACTTTGCTTGTAGTCTTCCTGTGGCCTAACGAGCAGATTGCTGTTTTCTTTAACTTTCAATCTTGCAAAGCTTTTTAACCTCTATTCTAAACCTTCTCCGGGTGAAGGGTGATGGAACTCCTCTATACCTACGAGACGCTAAAACTTGAGTTTCCAATGAGCGATATTGATAAAGCTGATTTTGTAATCCTTGGCATACCTTTTGATGGAACGACCTCTTATAAACCCGGAACACGGTTTGGGCCTACGCTAATAAGACAGGCCACGCTCAATTTGGAAAGCTACATCTTGGACTATGGTGTTGACCTCGCAGAGGTGGGGATAGCTGATATTGGTGATTTAGCGATAGTTGCGGGCAATCCACTTGAAACCATAAAAAGGGCTGTGGAAACTGTAGAAGAAATCAAAAAGATAAATCCCAATGCCATGCCCGTGGTATTGGGTGGCGAACACTCTATGACCTTTGCCCCAGTGAAGGCACTAAAACCGAAAAGCTACGTGGTGTTTGATGCTCACCTTGATTTAAGAGAGAGTTATGAAGATAACCCCTGGAATCATGCATGCGTTGCCAGAAGGATATCAGAACTTGGTATAAAGGTGGCCGAGTTTGGAATAAGAAGCGGCACGAAAGAAGAGGTGGAGTACGCCAAAAATGCTGGCATTCCATGGGTTCATGCAAGGAATTACAGCGTTGAAAGGTTCAAAGAGATCGTGAAAGAGCTTCCAGAGCCTGTGTATGTGTCTGTGGACATAGATGTCTTTGATCTTTCGATGGTCCCGTCAACGGGAACTCCTGAGGCCGGTGGATTGGGGTTTTGGGAGGTTGTAGAGGCACTGGAATGGTTAGTTGAGAACAAAAAAATCGTTGGTTTCGATATAATGGAAGTTGCAGGAACAGAACTCGGAGATATTACAGCCCTAACTGCGGCAAAGCTTCTCTTTTACATGATTGGGATGCTCTCAAAATGATCACCCTCCATTG